>Ga0172372_10008042_pt1 | contig 14056 bp, 11 predicted proteins | sample LakKiv5m_2_FD_114544 | JGI IMG/M metagenome (GOLD analysis project Ga0172372, IMG submission 114544) | Freshwater microbial communities from Kabuno Bay, South-Kivu, Congo - kab_092012_9.5m | ecosystem: Environmental > Aquatic > Freshwater > Lake | place: Democratic Republic of the Congo...
CACGACGAGGTCGAGGTCGCCAAGCAGATGGCCAGCGTCGACCGGCTCAGCGACGGTCGGCTCACCCTCGGGGTCGGGGTCGGCGGCCGCGACCACGACTACCGCGCGATCGGGGGGAACTTCGCCGACCGCTGGGCCCGCATGGACGCCCAGGTCGCGCGCATGCGCCGCATCTGGGCGGGCGAGCCCCCGTTCCCCGGCGCCGATCCGGTCGGTCCCCCGCCGGTGCAGGCGGGCGGGCCCCCGCTGATCGCCGGCGCGCTCGGCCCCAAGGCCATCGGACGCGCCGCCCGCTGGGCCGCCGGGGTCGACGGGGCCTGGACGCTCGACGGCGACGAGACCACCGTCCGCGCCGCGTTCGACGCCATCCGCGCCGCGTGGCGGGCCGCCGGCCGCACCGACGCCCCCCACCTGTCGACCAGCGTCTGGTACGCGCTCGGCCCGGGTGCCGAGGACCGTCTGCGCGGCTACGCCTACGACTACCTGCGGGTCTTCGGCGAGGACGCCGGGCGCTACGGCGCCGACGGCGTGGCCTGCTTCACCCCCGAGGCACTGCGCCGCGCGGTCGACGGCGCGCGTGCCGCCGGGGCCGACGAGATCTTCCTCGTCCCCACCACCGCCGACGTCACCGAGCTCGACCGCACCCGTGACGCCCTCGGCCTCTGACGACGGTCCGCCGCCGGCGGCGCCCCGGCCGCTGCACGGGATCGTGGTGATCGACTGCGCCCGCATGGTCTCGGGCCCGCTCGCCGCCCACTTCCTCGCCGGACTCGGCGCCGAGGTGATCCGGATCGAGCCTCCCGGGGGCGACGCCACCTGGAACACCCCGCCGTTCGTGGGCCCCGACCGCGTGCACCCCGGGCCCCGGGGACCGCTCGACCTCCCGCTCGGACCGCTGCGCCGCGGCCGGGGCAAGCGCTCGGTGGTCCTCGACCTGCGCGACCCCCGGGGCCGCGCCCTGCTGCTGCGCCTCCTCGGCGGCGCCGACGTCCTGGTCGAGAACTTCCGGCCCGGCGTCATGGACGGCCTCGGCCTCGGCCGCGACGCCCTCGACGCCGCCAACCCGCGACTGATCCACTGTGCGGTCACCGGCTTCGGCCACACCGGCCCGTACCGCGACCGGCCGGCCATGGACCTCGTGGTCCAGGCCATGTCGGGGCTCCTGGCCAAGACCGGCTTCCCCGACGGGCCCCCCGTGCGCTCGGGGGCGATGATCGGCGACGAGGTGGCGTCGGCGTTCGCGGCGCTCGCCGTCATGGCCGCGCTGCGCCAACGCGACCACGACGGACGCGGCCGCTTCGTCGACGTGCGGATGTACGAGGCGCTGCTCGACCTGGTGTGGGACGAGCCGGTCGACCACTACGAGGACGCCGGCCTCCCCGAGCGCACCGGCAACCTCGACGCCCGGGCCGGGCCCATCGGCGTGTACGCCACCGCCGACGGCCACGTGGCCGTGGTCCTGACCGACGACGCGCAGTGGATGCGGCTGTGCGCCCGCATGGAGCGCCCCGACCTCGCCGGGATGACCCGGTCCGACCGCCGGGGCGACGGCCTGGCCCGCGCGAACGACGCCCTGGCGGCCTGGTGCGCGACCCGCACGACCGCCGACTGCAGCGCCGTGTTCGCCGCCTGCGACCTCCCCGCCGGGCCCGTGCTGCCCCCGTGGGCGGCCCGCCACGACCCCCACGCGGTGGCCACCGGCGCGCTCGAGCCGCTGGTGCACGGTGCGACCGGCGCCCCGACCGGCTACCTCGGCCCCCGCCTCCCGTTCCGGATCGACGACGTCGACCTGTCGACGGCCCCGGCCGAGCCCCTCGGCGCCAGCACCGACGCCGTGCTGCGGGCGCGCGGCGGCTGCGACGACGCCGAGCTGGCCGCGCTGCGCGCCGCCGGGGTGATCGCCTGACCCGGTCCGGGACGCTGGCCCCCGGCGCCGCCGGGAACTAGCGTTCGTGTCGGATCCACGTCGGCGAGCTCTCTTGGGGGACCCGTGCACGATCTGGTCATCCGCAACGGTCGGGTCGCCGACGGCACCGGGGCACCGGCGGTCCGGGCCGACGTGGCCGTCGACGGCGGCACCATCACCGCGGTCGGGGAGGTCAGCGCCCCCGGGCGCACCGAGATCGACGCGACCGGGCTCGTGGTCACCCCCGGCTTCGTCGACGTGCACACCCACTACGACGGGCAGGCCACCTGGGACCCGCTGCTCACGCCGTCGATCTGGCACGGCGTGACCACCGTGGTCATGGGGAACTGCGGAGTCGGGTTCGCCCCGGCCGCGCCCGACCGCCACGACTGGCTGATCGAGCTCATGGAGGGGGTGGAGGGGATCCCCGGGCGGGCCCTGCGGGCCGGCATCCAGTGGGACTGGGAGACCGTGGGCGAGTACCTCGACGCGCTCGACCGACTCCCCCACGCCACCGACCTCGGCGCGCAGATCGCCCACGGCGCCGTGCGGGCGTTCGTGATGGGTGAGCGGGGTGCGGCCAACGAGCCCGCCACCGCCGACGACATCGCCCGCATGGCCGAGATCGTCCAGGCCGGGGTCGCCGCCGGTGCGGTGGGCCTCTCGGTGAACCGACTCGAGATGCACAAGTCCAAGGACGGCCGCGAGGTGCCGGGGACCTTCGCCGAGATCGACGAGATCCTCGAGCTCGCGCACGCGGTGGCCGCGCGCTCGCCCGACGCGGTGTTCTCCACGATCTTCTCGCTCGGCGCCCAGGCCGACGACGCCGTGTGGCACGAGCAGATCGACTGGGTCTCGCGTCTGTCGCGCGAGACCGGCCTGGCCGTCACCTTCCCGTTCGGCGCGTCGAGCGACGGGTCCGACCGGTGGCGAGCCCGGCTCGCCCGCATCGAGGCCGAGAACGCGAACGGCGCCCGCCTGTACCCGCAGGTCGGCTCGCACCGCCAGGGCCTGCTGTGCGGCCTGCGCACCATGAACCCGTTCATGGGCCGCCCCTCGTACACGGCGCTCGCCGGGCTCCCGCCCGCCGAGCGGGCCGTCCGCATGGCCGACCCGGACGTGAAGGCCGCGATCCTCGCCGAGCACGGCATGCCGGGCACGACCGCGCTGGCCGCGCTGATGCTCCAGCAGGCCGGCGCGGTGTTCCCGCCCGCACCGATGCCCGAGCAGGAGCCCGACCCGGCCACCAGCCTCGCCGCCCGGGCCGCCGCCACCGGGCGCGACCCCCAGGACCTGCTCTACGACTGGACCATCGCCGACGACGGTCAGGCCCTGGTCCACTTCTTCCTCGGCGGGTACGCCGGGTCGCTCGACCCCAGCCTCGAACTGATGGCCCACCCCGACAGCGTGCTCGGGCTCGGCGACGGTGGCGCCCACGTCGACGTCATCTGCGACTGCGGCTACCCGAGCTTCCTGCTGTCGTACTGGGTGCGCGAGCGCGACCGCGGCACGCTCGGGTTCGAGGCCGCCATCAAGATCCTGACCTCCGAGCCCGCCGCGCTCTACGGCCTGTGCGACCGGGGCGTCGTGGCCCCCGGCTACAAGGCCGACCTCAACGTGCTCGACCCCGACCGGGTGAGCCCGCGGCCGGTCGAGATCGTCGACGACCTGCCCACCGGGGCGATCCGCATCGTCCAGCGGACCGACGGCTTCGTCGCCACCCTGGTCGACGGCGTCGTGGTGCAGCGCGACGGCGAGGACACCGGGGCCCGCCCCGGCCGGGTCGTGCGGAGTCGGCCCCGGGGCGCCTGACCCGCGCCGGGTGCTGGACCCGGGTCCGGCCCGCACGCCAGACTGGGCCATGACCGCACCCGTCCCCACCACCGACCTCGCCCTCGACGAGATCGCCCTCGGGAACCCCGACACGTTCCTGCGCGACGACGTCGACGGCATCTTCGCCAAGCTGCGGGCCGAGCGCCCCGTCGGCTTCGACGCCGAGCAGACCCCGCCGGGCCTGCCCCCCGGCCCCGGGTTCTGGTCGTTCGTGCGCCACGGCGACATGTTCGGCATCAGCCGCGACTACGAGGCGTTCACCAGCGTGCCCGCGGTGGGGATCTTCGACTACCCGGTGCGCACCTCGATCATCAACATGGATCCGCCGGTGCACACCCGCTACCGGCTGCTCGTGAACCGGGGCTTCACCCCCCGGATGATCGGTCGCCTCGAGGAGAGCATCGGCGCCCGGGCCCGCCGCATCGTCGAGGACGTCGCCGAGCGCGGGGAGGCCGACCTCGTCACCGACATCGCCGCGAAGCTCCCCGGCCAGGTCATCGCCACGATGCTCGGCGTCCCCGACGAGGACCAGGACATGGTCCAGCGCCACACCAACGCCTTCATCGCCCCGTCCGACCCCGAGTACGCGGGCACGGTCGAGGACATGGTCGCCGCCTCCGACGCGATCGAGGACTACGCCAAGCACCTCGGCCGGGCCAAGCGCGACCACCCCACCGACGACGTCACCTCGGCCATCGTCAACGCCGAGGTCACCGACGCCGACGGCAACCGGGCCACCATCGACATCGACGAGTTCGCCGAGTTCGTCAAGCTCCTGCTCGTCGGCGGCAACGAGACCACCCGCAACGCGATCACCCACGGCGTGCGGCTGTTCTCGGAGTTCCCCGACCAGAAGACCCGCTTCCTCGCCGACCCCCAGGGGCTCGCGGTCACCACCGCCGACGAGATCCTGCGCTACGCCACCCCGGTCACGCTGATGCGCCGCACCGCCACCCGCGACGTCGAGGTCGCGGGAACCCCGATCGCCGCGGGCGACAAGGTCGTGATGTGGTACCGCTCGGGCAACTTCGACGACGCGGTGTTCGACGACCCCTACCGCTTCGACGTCGGGCGCGACCCCAACCCGCACCTCACGTTCGGGGCCGGTGGGCCCCACTACTGCCTCGGCGCCAGCCTGGCCCGGGTGGAGATCGGCGTGATGCTGGCCACCCTGTACCAGCGGCTCCCCGACCTCGAGGTCACCGGGCCCCCGGTGCGCATGCGGGCGGTGTCGAGCCACGGCGTGAAGCACCTGCCGGTGCGCTGGACCCCGGCCTGATCCCAGGCCCGATCCCGGCCCGATCCGGGCCCGGTCCCGGCCGGCGGAGCGGCCGGCGCTCAGCCCGGGGGCGAGTACGCCACCGGGAGGTGGACCGGGCCCAGGATGAGGTTGGACCGGGCCCACTCGGGGGGACCGGCCACGTGGAGGTCGGGCAGGCGGTCGAGCAGCTCCTCGAGCATCAGCCGCAGCTCGAGCCGGGCCAGCCACGCCCCCAGGCAGAAGTGCGGGCCGCCCGCCCCGAAGGCCTGGTGGTCGCCCGGGGGCCGGCCCACGTCGAAGGTCTCGGCGGTGGGCCCGAAGACCGCTTCGTCGCGGTTGGCGGCCGGGTACCACACGACCACGCGGTCGCCGTGGTCGAGGTCCACCCCCCGCAGGGTGACCGGCCGGGTGACCGTGCGGCGCATGCTCGCCACCGGCGAGGTGTAGCGTAGGATCTCCTCGACCGCGGTGGGCACCCGGCTGCGGTCGGCGAGCAGCCGGGCCCACTGCTCGGGGTGCTCGGCGAAGGCCAGGATCCCGGCCGACACCGCCGAGCGGGTCGTCTCGTTGCCTCCGAAGATGAGCAGGAACAGGAACAGCTCGAACTCGGTGTCGGAGAGCCGGTGCGTGGAGCCGTCGGCCAGGGTGACCTCGCCGAGGAGGAGCCGGCTGGCCAGGTCGGCCTCGGGGCTGCGGCGCTTGCGCCCGGCCAGCGACGCCGCGTAGGCGAGGAGCCCGGCCTTGGCGTCCATCATCGAGTCGTGGACCTCCTGGGGGGTGTCGCCCTGCGGCGAGACCATCCCGTTGGTCCACTCGATCAGCGCCGGGCGCTCCTCCACCGGCACGCCGAGCAGCTCGCCGATGGCCTGGAGCGGCACCGCGGCGGCGAGGTCCTGGACGAAGTCACACGCCCCCCGGTCGGCCACCGCGCCGATCGCGGCCCGCACGACCTCGCGCAGGCGGGCCTCCAGCGGGCGGACGGCGGCGGGGGTGAAGCCCCGGTTCACCAGCTTGCGGTAGGCGGTGTGACGGGGCGGGTCGGTGACGATCATCATCGACCCCACCCCGTCGGCCCGGCTCATGTCGCGGATGGCGTCGCCGCCGGTGGCCGACCCCGGCCCGTCGGCCCCTTCGCTGGAGAAGGTCTCCCAGTCCCGGTGCACCCGGGCCAGGTCCTCGTGGAGCACCACCGACCAGAACCCGGGGTTCTCGGGCTGCACCGTCGGACCCGGGTGGAACGACATCGGCTCGTGGGCCCGCAACCACCGGAACCACTCCCGGCACTCGCGCGGGAACCGCTCGAGGTCGTGGAAGTCGATGTCGGGGCGCACGGCGGCGACCCCCGGTGCGGTCACGAGTGCTCCCCCGCCCGGGTCGGGCTCAGGCCGGGGTGGGCGTGAGGGTGGCGTCGGGGTCGAGGCCGAAGTACCGGCACGGGTTCTCGACCAGGATCGTGCGGCGCTCCTCGTCGGTGCACGGGGCGAAGATCTCGTCGATCCACTGGCGGCTCTCGGGGAACGAGCCGACCGAGTGGGGGAAGTCCGATCCCCACATGATGCGGTCGAGGTGCAGCAGGTGCTTCATCTGCATCGCCACCGGGTCGCGCACGATGCCGAAGTGGCAGTGGGTCCACGCGTACTCGCTCGGCTTCATCGCGAGGTCGGCGCCGTACCACTCCTTGAACACGCCGTACGAGTCGTCGACCATGAAGAGCGCGCTGGGGATCCAGCTCGCGTTGGCCTCGGCGAAGTACACCTGCAGCTCGGGGATGCGGTCGAAGACGCCGTCGAGGATCATGCGCACGATGGCGGCGGTGGCCACGTTGTTGGTCCGGCCCAGCAGCGACCACTCCAGGCTGAACTTCCCCTTGGCCGACTCCGCGAGCAGCGGGTTGTTGCGCACGCCGAGCCCGGCGTGCAGCGCGATCGGCATCCCGAGCTCGAGCGCGGCGTGCCAGAAGGCGTCGTCCTCGGGGACGGGGGTGCCGCCCCCGGCCGGGAACGACGACAGGTACACCCCGGCGGCGCCCAGGCCCTCGACCCGCTTGAGCTCGGCGATGGCGTCCTCGATGCCGCTCGACGGGATGATCGCGTTGCCGAGCAGGCGGTCGGGGGCCACCGAGCAGTAGTCCTGGGTGAGGAAGTCGTTGTAGGCCCGCACCATCGCGACGTAGGCCTCGCGGTCCTCGATGTTCTCGATGAACCGGCTGATGAACACCGGCGGGTAGAGCACCTCGGCGTCGAGGCCGTCCTGGTCCTGCTCGCGCAGGCGCTGCGCGGCGTCGCCGGTGCCGGGGAACGGCGTGCCGTCGGGCTCCCAGTAGGAGCCGCCCCGCACCTTCACCGGCCGCCCCGCGGTGACGTTCTGGCCGTTGTGGATCAGCGGGCTGCCCTCGACGATCCAGCCGTGCCCGCCCTCGCGCAGCGCGATCAGGCGGGGCGCCCGGTCGCGGTGCTCCTCGGGCACGTGGCGGATCCACGGGTCGGGCGGGATCTCGAGGTGCCCGTCACCCGAGATGACCCGGTACCGCCGTGCGCCCTGGTCCGTCGCCGCCATCGCCCGCTCCCCTCGCCGTCCCGACGTTGCTCCCGGGCCGTGCGCCCCGGCCGTGCGCACCGGTCGACGACCGGGTGCGGTCATCATTCCACGTCCGGACCCCGGGCCGGAACCGTGACGGTGTCCCGGCCCGAGCGCAGGAGCCGACCCGGCCGGCGTCCGGTCATCGCCCCGTCGTGCACCACCGGCACCCCGGCCACCAGCACGTGGGCCACGCCGGTGGCGCCCACGTGGAGGCGGGCCGCGCCCCCGGGGAGGTCGCGGCGGGTCTCCATGGCCGTGGGCCCGAAGGCGTCCGGGTCGAGCACCACGAGGTCGGCGTGGGCGCCGGGCGCGATCCGGCCCCGGTCCCGCAGCCCGTAGAGGGCCGCCGGTCGCCCGCTGAGCTGGTGCACCATCGCCTCGGGCGAGAACAGGCCCCGGTCGCGGACCAGCTCGGCCCAGGCCTCGGCCGGGAACGCGGCGCCGCACATCATGTCGAGGTGCGCCCCGGCGTCGGAGGCCTGGAGCAGCACCCGGGGATCGGTGAGCAGCTCGCGGCGCACCGCCCACGACCACTCGTCGTCGGCCGCGAACTGCGGGCGCACGAAGCCGGTGGTGATGCCGCCCCGCACCGCCGCCTCGCACATCGCCGCGAACGGGGTGACCCCCCACTCGGCCGCGAGGTCGGCGAGCGACCGGCCGACCAGCCCGGCCTGGGTCGGGTCGTCCACCTCGGCGACGCGGTAGGCGGGCCAGTTGCGCACGACCAGGGCCAGGCCCTCGGTGGCCTCGGCGACCGTGCGCTCGAGCGCGGCCCGGGTGGCCGGGACGGCGAGCGCGGCTCGCCGGTCCTCGGGGGCGAGGGCGAACAGCCCGTCCCAGCCGGGCAGGGCCCGGAACACGTAGCCGGGCTCGAAGTCGTGGCGGATCGCGCCGTTCTGCGGCGTCATCATCGCCACCACCCGCCCGCCGCGCGCCGCGGCGACGTCGGCGGCCCGCAGCTGGCGCGCGTGGAGATCGGGCACCCGCGGGTTCACGAGCGGCTTGTTCCAGTTGAGCACGCGGTCGGCCGCCGCCGACATGTCGGCCATGAGCTCGACGTCGTCGTCGCTGAAGCCGCGCAGGAACGAGTCGGGGATGAACTCGAGCACCGTGCCCGGGTGGCGCCCACAGGCCGCGGCGAGCGCGATGTACTCGGCCGTCGTCGCGAAGTTCGGGGGCGTCGGGCGACCGTCGCCGTCGAGCTGGGTCTGGGCGTTGGCGGTGGAGAAGCCGAGCCCGCCCGCCGCCAACGCCGCGTCGAGCAGGTCGACCATCGCCGCGAGCTGCTCAGGCGTCGCGGGATCGGCCGAGGCAGCCGGACCCATCACCGCGCGGCGCAGGGCGGAGTGGCCGACGAGGAACCCGATGTGCGCGGCACGCGGCGTGGCCTCGACCACGTCGAGGTACTCGGCGAACGTGCGCCAGCGGTAGGTCAGGCCCGCCTCGAGCGCGGCGACCGGGATCGACTCCACCCGGGCGAGCAGCCGGGTGAGCCACTCCTCGTCACCGGGGTTCACCGGTGCGAGGGTCAGCCCGCAGTTGCCCCCGACCACCGTGGTCACCCCGTGGAGCGGCGAGGGCGCCAGGTCGGGGTCGTAGAACAGCTGGGCGTCGTAGTGGGTGTGCAGGTCGACGAAGCCGGGTGCCACCAGCAGCCCGGTCGCGTCGACCACGTCGACCACGTCGGCCCCGGCCCCGGCCCCGGCGTCGTTCGCGGCGTCACCCGTGTCGGCGCCCACGGCGGTGATCCGCCCGTCGACGACCAGGACGTCGGCGGCCACCCCGGGTGCGCCGGTGCCGTCGACCACCGTCCCGCCCCGGATCCAGACCCGTGCCCCGGCCACGGCGTCAACCTAGCCACGAACGGTGCTCGCCACGAGTGGCCGGGCCCGGCGTGCTAGGGAAGGGCGTGCAGTTCTGCGTCTCCCTCCAGACCGACAAGGTCCACCTCGGCCCCGAGTTCGCCTCGGGCGCCGCGGTCGCCGAGGTGGCCCGGGCCGCCGAGGCGGCCGGCTTCGACGCCGTCTTCGTCACCGAGCACCCGTTCCCCGAGCAGGAGTGGCTCGACGGCGGCGGGCACCACGCGCTCGACCCCTTCGTCACGCTCGCCGTCGCCGCGGCCGCGACCACCCGGCTGCGGGTGCTCACCAACCTGTGCGTGGTGCCGTACCACAACGCCTACCTGCTGGCGAAGACCGCGATGACCGTCGACGTGCTGTCGGGGGGTCGGCTGATCCTGGGCTGCGGCGCCGGGTACCTCGCGCCCGAGTTCGCCGCGGTCGGCGCTCCCTTCGCCGACCGCAACGACCGCTTCGACGACGCCCTCCGGGCCATGCGGGCCGCGTGGTCGGGCGAGCCGGTGGCCGTGGCCGCGTCGGGGGCGACCCACACGATGCGCCCGGTCCCCGCCCAGCAGCCCCATCCCCCGCTGTGGATCGGGGGCAACTCGCGGCGGGCCCTGCGCCGCGCGGTGGAGCTCGGCGACGGCTGGATGCCCTTCCCCAACCCGGGCAGCGCGGCGGCCCGCCGCCGCACCCCCGAGCTCATCACCGTCGCCCAGCTCGCGGCCCGGATCGACGAGGCCCACGAGATCGAGGCCGCGACCGGGCACACCCTGCGCGACGTGATGTTCTCGCCGGTCGGGGTCGACACCTACGGCACCCCGGGCTGGGACGCCGCCGCGTTCGGCCAGGTCGTCGCGGAGCTCGCAGCCGTCGGCGTGACGATGCTGTCGGTGCACTTCCCCGCCCGCAGCCGAGCCGAGTACTGCGATCTCGTCGCCGGGTTCGGGGCCGAGGTGCTCGCCCCCGCTGGCGGGGGGGCCCGCCCGTGAGCCACAGTGCGCCCGTGCCCGACACCCTCGACGACGCCGCCCTGGTCGCCGCCTACGCCCCGCTCGTGGTCGACCAGGACACCGCCCCCTACTACCGGGGCTGGCTGGCCCGGGAGCTGCGGGTCGCCCGCTGCGCCGACTGCGGCCACCGGTTCCTGCCGCCCCGCCCCGGGTGCCCGGTGTGCTGGTCCCGGGACGTGGGCGCCGAGGCGGTGACCGGATCGGGGACGATCCACCTGTGCATGCTGCTCCACCAGGGCCCGCCCGCCCCCGGGGTCGACTACGCCGCCGGGCCCTACCCGGTGGTGACCGTCGAGCTCGCCGAGCAGGCCGGGCTCCGCTTCACCGCGACCGTGGTCGGGACCCCGCCCGAGGACCTCGCGGTGGGTCAGGCGGTGACCCTCGACTGGGCCGAGCGCAACGGCGTGCCCCACCCCGTGTTCCGCCGCACCCCCGGGAGCCCGGCGTGAGCCTGCTCGCGACGCACCACTCGGGGCGCAATCCGCTGAAGGACCGGGTCGCGGTGGCCGGGATCGGCAGCACCGGCTTCTCGCGTGCGTCCGACCGCACGCCGCTGGCCAACGCGATCCAGGCCGCCACCGCGGCCGTGCGCGACGCCGGACTGACCGCCGCCGACATCGACGGCATCGTCATGCCGGGCGAGCCGGGTGGGCCGGGACCCAACGTGGTCGCGTCGGCGCTGGGCCTCCCGCGGGTCAGCCACTTCTCACGGACCGCACCGGTCGCGATGTTCGCGTTCGCCGATGCGGTGCACGCGGTCTTCAGCGGTGCGTGCGACACCGCGCTCGTCGTCTACCCGTACATGCGACTGCCGTGGGCCTCGCGTCAGGCCGCCAACGACCCGTTCCGACAGCACATGGCCGTGGGCATGGCGACCGTCCCGGAGAGCATCGCCAACGCGGCCGGCTACGCGGCCTGGGCCAGTCGCTACCTCGCCGAGTACGGCGTGACCCGTGACGCCTTCGCGCGCGTGGCGGTCAACATGCGGGCGAACGCGGCCCGCAACGAGCTCGCCGCGATCGCCACACCGCTCACGATCGCCGACTACTACGAGGCCCGGATGATCCGGGAGCCGCTCGGGATGCTCGACATGGACCTCCCGGTCGACGGGGCCGACGCCTTCGTGATCACCACCACCGAACGGGCCCGCGACCTGCGTCAGCCCCCGGTGCTCGTGCACGCCGCCACCACCGGCCTCGTGGCCCCGAACGACGAGGACCAGCTCCCCGGGCTCGACCACCACGGCCAGCACGTGGTGATCGACGCGCTCCGGGCCCGCAGCGACTTCTGGATCGACGGGCTCGACGTCTACTGCCCCTACGACGGCTTCACCGTGATCACCGCAGCCTGGATCGAGAACGCCGGGTGGTGCGGTCCCGGCGAGGCGGGTGCGTTCCTCGCCCAGCACTGGGACGAGGCCTCGGGCCGGGTGCTCATCGACGGCCGGATCCAGGTGAACCCGCACGGCGGGTCGCTGTCGGAGGGCGCGACCCGCGGCTCGGGCCACCTGCGCGAGGCGGTCGTGCAGCTGCGGGGCCAGGCCGGGGTCCGCCAGACCCCCGACGCCCGCACCGCGCTCGTGACCACCGGCGGCTTCTTCTTCAACTCCCAGGGCGCCACCCTCCGGGCCGACGACTGACCCCGCGCCCGTCGGGCGGTCAGGTCACCAGGTCATCAGGGCACCAGGTCACCAGGTCACCAGGTCACCAGGTCACCAGGTCACCAGGTCACCAGGTCACCAGGTCACCAGGCCACCAGGTCATCGGGCACCGGGCCGTCGGGCCGTCAGGCGAGGAAGTCGGCGACCGCCGTCGCCACGGCGCCGGGGGCGTCGGTGGCGATCGAGTGCCCGGCCCCGGGGATCGTCACCACGACGAGGCCGGGGTTGGCCGCCTGCATCTGCGCCGCGGTCTCGGCGGTGCAGATGTCGCTGACCTCGCCCCGCAGCAGGAGGGCCGGCACCGCGACGGCGGCGAGGAACGCCCACAGCGCGTCGGGCGGGTGGTTCTCGAACCGGGCGGTGCGGTCCCGCAGGGCCGGGTCGTACTTCCAGGTCCACTGCCCGTCGGCGGTGGGCGCGAGGTTGTGGGTCACCCGGTGCCGCAGCGCCTCGGGGTCGGCGGTGGGGCTGAGCGCGGCCTGGGCCGTGACCGCGTCGTCGAGGTCGGCGAACACGTGGCGCTCGGCCACGCTCGCCTGGATCCGGGCGACCCCGGCCGGCGCAGGCTCGGGGCCGATGTCGCCGAGCACGAGGTGGGTGAACCGGTCGGGGTGCTCGGCCACCGCGGTCAGCGCGACCATCCCCCCGAGGGAGTGCCCGACGACCGCGGCCCGGTCGATGCCCCGCGCGTCGAGCACGGCGATCAGGTCGGCGGTCATCGGGACGGTGCCGTACACCGGGGCCCGGTCGGAGTCGCCGTGGCCGCGCTGATCGGGCGCGACGACCCGGAAGCGGTCGGCGAGCACCGGCGCGACGAGCTGGGCCTGGCGGGCGTGGCCGGTGAAGCCGTGGAGCACCACCACGGCCGGGCCGTCGTCGGGACCCCACTCGAGCACGCGCAGGCGCACCCCGTCGCGCACGACGTCGGTGGTGCGGGGCTCGGGCAACCCGGCGGTCCCCGGTACCCCGGTCACCGGCGGGCCCGCCACTCGGTGAGCGACTCGTTGCCGATCATCGTCTCGTCGGCGTCGAGCTCCACGATCCAGGCCCGGATCGACTCGTAGGGCGCACCGAGCGTGGTGTGGAGGACCTCCACGATCCCGTCGAGCATCGCCCGCTTCTGCTCGGGGGTCCGCCCCGACGCCATGTTGACCTGCACGAACGGCATGGTGCTCCCTTCAGCCCGCGGTCACGCCGCGGTCGCTCGACACGATGGACCCGTGCATGTTGGCCGCCTCGTCGGACGCCATCCAGGCGAACAGTCCCGCGATGTCCTCGGGGCTGCCCATGCCCCGGTACCCGCTGTACGGCACCATCAGCGAGCCGTCGACGTCGGGCGGGATCGTGAAGCCGGTCGTGAGCGAGGTCAGCACCCCGGCCGGCGCGATCGCGTTGATGCGGATGTCGGACTTCACGTACTCCATCGCCAGCGCTCGCGTCAGCTGGACGATCGCGCCCTTGGTCATGCAGTACACGACCGTGTAGGCCTGGCCCATCAGCCCGGCGTTCGACGCGATGTTGATCAGCGTCCCCCCGGTGGCGAGGAGGTGCGGGATCGCGGCCTGGGCCACGAACGTGGGCCCGTCGACGTTGACCCCCATCATGCGGCGGTAGTCGGCCTCGCTGACGTCGACGAAGTGCTCGGCCCGGGCGATGCCGGCGACGTTGCCCGCCACGTCGAGCCGACCGAACGCCGCGACGCAGTCGTCGACCAGGGCCCGGCACTCGTCACGACGGCTGACGTCACCGACCCGCGACCCCATCGTGCCGCCCGCGCCCTCCACCAGCGTGACGGTCTCGGCCAGCGTCTCGGCCGCGACGTCGTGCCCGAACACCCGGGCGCCCTCGGCCGCGAGGCGCAGCGCGATCGCCCGCCCGATCCCCGACCCGGCGCCGGTCACCAGCGCGACCCGGTCCTCGAACCGGTGGCCCTCGAACCGGTGGCCCTCGAACCGGTGGCCC
>Ga0172372_10008044_pt1 | contig 14055 bp, 7 predicted proteins | sample LakKiv5m_2_FD_114544 | JGI IMG/M metagenome (GOLD analysis project Ga0172372, IMG submission 114544) | Freshwater microbial communities from Kabuno Bay, South-Kivu, Congo - kab_092012_9.5m | ecosystem: Environmental > Aquatic > Freshwater > Lake | place: Democratic Republic of the Congo...
ACCTATACTCCAAATGCTAATTTTTTTGGTCAAGATCAATTGAGCATGTTCTTTGACGATCTTGGACAAGTAGGCACGAGTTCAATGAACCATCAAGTCACCATTAATTTAAATATACAAAGCGTCAATGACTCACCTGTCATTCAAAATTTAGATGGGGATTTTGTTACCTACGAAGAAAATAGTGTGTTTGTTTCATTTGATTCGGGAAATACGATTATGATCACCGATGTCGACAATGCCAATTTTGATGGAGGACGAATAGAGATCAACGGTGTACTGCAAGGAACTTATAACGACGAGTTGGCTTTTATCGACGAAGTCGATCTCATAAAAAGTGGCAACCAACTAGTCTACCAAGGCAACATCATTGCATCTTGGGAAGACAATAGTTCAGAAATGATATCCCTTAGCATCTATTTTACTTCAACCCTTGCAGACGCTGCTATTGTTAGACGTGTCATTAGTAACCTTCGATATACCAATTCATCTGAGGATCCTTATCCAAGCACTCGTGCATTTAAACTGGAATTCCACGATGGTGAAGGAGGGTTTGACACGGCAATGTTTCGCATTGCAGTTACTCCTATCAATGATGATCCCGAACTGAGTTTCAGCAATGCACTATCAGTCACCTTAATGGAAGACCAAACTTCTATTCAACCTTTGCTCTCTAAAGTCACGTTAAGTGATCCTGACAGTGTCGACTTTAATGGCGGTAGCATCTACATAGAAGCTAGTTCTAGTTTTGAACAAGATGGCAGTTGGTCATGGAACTTTCCCAATGATTATAGCTTAAGCGGCAATCAAATAGCTTATTTAAATAGTCCCATTGGAATCGTTCATCAATTTTTTGAGGAGAGCATTTTATTAGACTTAGAGTTCATCTCTTCATCTGTCAATGCTACAAATGTGGTCGCCATTTTAGAGAGTTTAAGTTTTAATCCCAATGATCCTTCTCCCTATGCTGGTTTGAGATCTTGGTCGGTTACCATCAATGATGGAGACGGGGGCCTGAGTTCGGCGGAATCCTTTTCTTTTAAAGTTACACCTGTAAATGACGCACCCATTCTCTCGGTGGGCTCTTTCCTCAGCTTGGGGCAAATCACTGAAGATGAGACGGCTCCTATGTCGTGGGCTATTTCAAGTCTCTATCAATTGGAAAATAATTTGGTGGTAGATTTCGACGAAACAAATCAAATTGGCGCCGTTATAACCCTCTTGAGTAGTGATAGCACTGAAGGGCAATGGCAATGGCGCTCATCGAATGGAGCTTGGAATAATTTTGAGTTAAATGGTTTAGGTGTTCAATTGGAACCAAATGATCACATTAGATTTTTGCCAGCCCTTGATTTTTATGGAAACTCAAGCTCTAGTCTAGATTTACGCGCATGGGATCGCAGTGCCAACCGATTGGAGCAATTCCAAAATGTTACTTCAACTGGAGGAACAAGTGCTTATAGCATTCAAACAAGATCTCTAACGCTCGAGGTCATGGGTGTCGACGAGGCTCCTAGTTTGAACAATCAATCTTTTCAAACCAACAAATACGCTTTTAGAAATATAAATTGGACAGAATTTGAATCCGCCTTTGTAGATGTAGACGGTGATAATTTAGAGTCTGTTATCTTAACAAGTCTTCCAAGTAGTGGTAATTTGTGGATTGATGGACTTTTAGCCACTGTAGGCCAGACGATTGTCAATGGTCAACTTGTTGTCTACATTCCATTTCCTACCTTCACAGGAACGGACTCTTTTGCTTGGAATGCAAGTGATGGTCTATTTCTATCTTCAAATAGTGCCACCACTAACCTAGAAGTTTTGCCCATCACAGTAGATATTAGTTTATCTGCCAATACTGCCAATGAAGCCGATGGTCAATTAACTCTCAATGTAGTCTTATCAACGCTCAGTACCGTAGACATTAGGGTCACTTTAAATCACGATGTCATCACTCTAAGTCGCAATATAGATTTCATCTTACCGCTACAAACTCTAACTATTCCAGCTGGAACATTGAGCTACCAAGAAAATTTAACGCTCATTGACGACTTTGAAGTTGAAGGTGATGAAACAGCACAATTTTCCCTCACTCAACCTGTCAATTGTGACCTAGGGGTAGATAAAGTGAATCTGTTGGTCGTAGACAATGACCAAAACTTACTAGGTGACATTGATAATAGTTTTGGTCTTAAAATACGCTGGCTCGATCCCCCTTGGGTGAGTGAAAATGGTGACACAGCCAGATTGCAATTGAGTTGGAAGCATGCCACGATCAACTCCGAAAATTTTAACCTGCAAATATCCGATGATACTGAGGCAAGTGTAGACCAATCCAATATCACTTTGACATCTGATGCCCAAGTTGTCACGATCACAGGCCTAGATGATAGTATAAAAGATGGTGCCGTAGAGTTTTCATTAAATATTTTATCCACAACAGGTGTTTCTCAGGGAATCATCTTACCCATGCTAAATCGAGATAATGATGTTCAGGGGTTTTCTATCTTAACACCATTACAACAACGGGTTTCAGAAAATGGAGAAGAATCTCTTGTCTTGATTCAATTGAATCTTCAACCATCAAGCGATGTCACCTTGCAACTAGATTCATATGATAACCAATTGATGAGCTCAATAAACTCCATTACTTTTACTCCTGATGACTGGAATGTTCCTAGAGCTATTGTCATTAGTGCGCTAGATAATGCTACTGTAGAAGGTGATCGATTTTTTCCATTGAATTGGCGACCAGCGATTAGCCAAGACATCAATGTTGCAGGTCTGCACCCTCAACATATAAATTATCTTATTATAGATAACGATAGATTGGTGAATGGACTGGTCAATCGTCCTCCTTACCGTTTGGTATTAACCACAGATACTTTAAGCAGTGAGACTCTAAGCACCGTAACAATCAACTTCGATGCTGAGGATCCTGAGTTTGTTGATGGTTTGCGTGGAGGGATTGTTGAATATGAAGTTTTTATAGATGCGCCGAATTCCTTTGTTAGCCACCGTAGTTATCAAGCGGGTTCGTTTAAATATACTTTTCCAGAAAAAGGCCCCGTTCATTTAAAATTGCAAGCAATGGACCTTCATGGGGCTATCTCAACCAAAGATCACTATCTCATGATAGAGTCAAGCCTCAGTCCTAGTTTTTTGGAAGAAGAAGCGTTTACAAATGGATTCGCACCTCAGACCATCACCCTAAACTGGAAAACTGAAATATCAAACCCCAGCCAAGTTCAAGCTGTCTACTGGGATGGCAATGGTGATGGATTGTATGAATTAGCTGGCTTAGCTGAGCAGACTGAATTAAATCAAATTTCTGAAACATACTATGAATCAGGTCAATATCAGGCCAAACTAAGTTTGCTCATGAAAAGTGGTGAAATGGTGAGTAAAACTTATTCGACATTTGTACTTGGTTCCAATGAGCCGAATTTAGAGTTAAGTGTAGAGGTAGAAAATGCTTATGCTCCCACACGCGTCACAGTCACGTCTATACTTAATAATAGTCCTGCATCGATACTTGAAGTTCAATGGGACTTGCAGTTGAATCACGAATTCAATACCCACAAAATAACCACAGACAACAATTTGACTTTTTTTCAACCCATACCAACGGCAAGTGCCATTGGTGCTGTAGCCAAATTAAGTGATGGGAGCACACTACGTTCAATGGTCCCGTTGAATATTGCTTCCCCTGCTGCGCCATATCTAATCCCAAACGATTTGCTCAATGGGTCAACCACATCAAAACAAGCCCAAGCTCATCCGATTTCGATTCAAGTTTGGCCTATTCAAGCTGAAATTCAAACTATTTCAATGATTAGCACTACATCAGAATTAAGTCAAGGTGAGCGATTGGTCACGCCTCTTGCAAATGAAACGATTCATGCCAGTGTTATTGTTACCTTTGACTCCTCCTCATTTTCACTCAACACACAATGGGATGCGATGATTGACACTTCCTTCCTTACAGCGGAGACCACTTTTAATCTCAGCTCTAGCTTAAGGTTTCTTTGGGATAGTTATCAATACCAAAATTTATTTCTATCAGATGGGTCAGGCATTTCTATGCCTCCACTTTCAGCAGTAAAAGGCGAACGTGTTAAGTTAAGCCTTTTAGGAGACAGTGGTCTAAACCTCCAAGGCGTGCCCTCAAATTTAGATACTTACAAACGTGATGTCAGCTATCAACTAGAGGCTAATGTATCAATCGACACACCTTTAAAATTAATCGAGATCCAACTAGCTTATGATGATATAGATCAAAATGGTTTAGTCGATGGAACCGACCTTGAAGAAAGTGATCTAGTTGCCATGCGCTTTGATACAGACTTAAACCGCTGGGTTAAGGTTGAAGCTTATTATACACACCCTCAATTCAATGTTGTTAGAGTTAAAACAGCGCACCTTTCGACATTTGGTTTATTCATTCCTAAAGAACGAAAGGTGAGTCAAGAAAACAACTCTGGTGGCGGATGTCTGTTAAAATAAACGAATTTCGTTCACTATCCAACTCTACTGCCGTCACTATCCAACCCTACCGCCGTCATTCCCGCGCAGGCGGGAATCTAGAAGGCTAACCATTGTTTACTCACAGACGCTAACCAAACTGGATTCCCGCCTACGCGGGAATGACGTCCGCTTTTCCGTTCTTCCTACAAACATGCGACAAACTTCTTTCAAGTTTGTCGTGACCGTTTGCATTGCTCGAGAAAAATGTTTAAGCCCTGATCTTCCCATTCAATGGCTTGGTGGAGTTGTGGGAATTTTTTTTCCAAGGTCATGAAATCTGGGCCGTGGTGTTCTCCGTCTTTTGCTTGGCCGCTCATCACCAACCATGCATGGCAGAGCTCGTGGTAGAGCAAGTATTGTAGGTAGAAATCGGGCATGCCTTCAATTTCGATAAAGGGGTGCAGTCGGATCTCTTTGCGCTTTGCCCAGTAGCTAGCTAATCGAATTGTTTTTTGAGAGCCCTTTTTGCCCTCTTTGCCACGCACCAATTTAAGTGGAGCCAGTGAGGGGAAGTGTTGCGAACGCAGCTCGTCTAAAATGGATTGATAGGGGTGTTGATGGTGGCTTTGAGGTTGAGTTTTTTTTGCTCGACTCAGAAAATCGATCAATTTAGCTTTGCTCGACTCGTCGCCAATTTGAATGAATTTAATGAGGGCTTCGTAGGCGAGGTCGTCTATAGTTTCAAATAGAGGGTCCAGTCGAAGCAGCAAATCCTTGCCCTTGGGTTCTATCCAGATGCGTCTAACCCCATCTTTAATGAATTGTAACTTTACATCGCACTTTAAAGACTTGGTCAGCCGTCGTTCTAATTGCACACTCTTGGTTTTGGGTTTTCCAAAACTGAGCATTAGGAGGCGCTGTAGTCTTCTTCTAAGTTTTTAAGTTGACCGCGAATTCGCATTTTGCTGGTTGTGCCTAAACGATCCACAAAGGTGATGCCGTCAAGGTGGTCTATTTCATGTTGAAACATGGCCGCCATCAATTCTGATGCTTCAAATTTGACTATTTCACCTTTGGTGTTCAGGCCGTTAACGGTCACAACACTACTGCGAGTGACGACACCATGAATTTCAGGGAAGCTCAAGCAACCTTCCTCACTGTCGACTTTGACTTTGCCACAAGATTCAATTTCCGGGTTGATCAAGATAGTTGGCTGATCATGTTCATCGCTTAAGTCAAAAACGATGATGCGTTTGCTCAGGCCAGCTTGAGGGCCGGCCAATCCAATGCCACTGTGTTCATACATAATGGTCAACATCTTCTTGCCGATGGCTTCTACATTCTCAGGCAAAGGCAAATCAAAAGGTTCGGCCTTTTGTTTGAGAATGGGGGCGGGGTAGGTGTGGAGTTCTAATTGCTCGGGATCGATCAACATGGCAAAGCCTATTTCTGATAGTCAACAATGTTTTTAAATAGATTGAGGCAGGCCGTTGTCTCGGCGGCAATTTGAGTTCGATGCCAGTCAGGTGTTTGAGTGCGATGTATGGCGACCTCTGGATGGGGCATCATACCAAAAATCATGCCATTGGGGCTGATGAGTCCAGCGATGGCATCCCAACTTCCATTTGGGTTGTGTGGGTAGGTTGAGGTGACCTCACCCTTGTGAGTGTATTGCATGGCCACCAAGCCTAGCTCATGAACGCGTTTTAAGTCTGTGGCATTGGCGAAGACCAACTTGCCCTCACCGTGGCGCACGGGACAGTCCAAGCGCTCCAAGCCTTTTAGCCAAGGGCTTTTTTGAGCGGCAGAAGGGTTCACTTTGAGTTGGATCCATCTGTCTTCGTAGCGTGCACTATCGTTGTGAACCAAGCTAGCTTCCTGTAGAACTTTTCCGTCCAATTGCGGTAGGAGGCCCATTTTAACTAGGATCTGAAAGCCATTGCAGATGCCCAACATGGGCATGCCCTTGGTGGCGAGCTCTTGCAATAGGTCGCCGCATTTGGATTTGATTAAATTGCCGAGAATTTTACCTGAGGCGATATGGTCGCCATAAGAAAACCCACCAGGGAAGGCCAAACCTTGATAGTTTTTAATACATTGCGGGTTGGTGGCCAATGCGCTGATGTGGACCTCGACGGCTTCAGCACCAGCGAGGTTAAAAGCTTCCGCCAATTCGCGATTGGAGTTGATGCCAACTCCGGTTAAGATCATCCACTTGGGTTTCATTCGGTATCCGCTAAAGGCTTGCGCCAGGCTTGGTAGAGTTCATGGACAGGCAAGTTGATTGCATTGATCATGAGTTCGGGCTGTGTTTGAACATCGCCCAGATAAAAGAGTTGGTTTTTGCCAAAATGGGCTAGGACATCTTTTTCATGTTGTGGTTCAATGCTGAGCAAGATGCGACTGGCCGATTCTGAGAACAAGGCGCGCGTTGGGTGTAGGTTGAGGTTAGTCGTGCTCACCTTGGCGCCTAAGCGACCACCGATGCAACTCTCAGCTAAAGCGACAAGCAAGCCACCTTCTGACAAGTCATGTCCAGAACGGATCCAACCTTTGAGGGTGGCCTCGTGATAGCGCTGATAGTTTTCCATCGCCACGACAGGATCCACGACAGGCACTTTATTGCCGAGTAAACCGAGGTGTTGGTAGAATTCCGAACCACCACACTCGTCTTTGGTGGCACCCAAGATATAAATGCGATCGCCGGCCTTTTTAAAATCCATGCTGATGGACTGGCGTATATCGGGTAATGTAGCTATGGCCGTATAGAGGAGCGTTGGCGGAATGGAGATGCGCAAGTTTTCTGCAATATAGTCGTTTTTCATGCTATCTTTTCCCGAGATGCATGGGATGTTGGTGGCCAAGGCCATATCGCGCAAAGCCATATTGGAACGCACCAACTGTGCCATCTTATAGGTGCCTTCTTTATTTTTTTCAGATTGCACCGGATCTGGCCAACAAAAGTTATCTAGTCCCAATGTGGTGGAAGGGTCGGCTCCAACACAAACCAGAGAGCGAATAGCCTCGTCCATGACATTGGTGGTCATGTGATAGGTGTCGATATCCGAGTATCTTGGCAGTAAGCCATGAGCGATGGCGAGTCCTTTCCAAGTGCTTCGGTCTGGGTGTATCACTGCTGCATCGGAGGGCGCGTCACGTTCAACACCCATGAAGGGTTTGATCACGCTCATGCCTTGCACCTCGTGGTCGTATTGGCGCACCCAGTCCTCTTTAGAGCAGATGTTGAAGCGCCCCAAAATGGCTTTGGCGAGCTCTAAATTTAAATCGGGAAGTTGTCTGTCTTCACATTCTGGTGAATTGGGCGGAGTCCATTTGGCGCTTAGTTTGAGTGTGGGCAAACCATCGTGTAAAAATTTCATCGAGAGAGAGGCCACCTGTTTTGAACCATAGAATAGGTCGAGGTAACCGCTGTTATTGAAATGTCCCAAATGAGTTGCGGTGACTTTCATTTGATGGGCGAGGTCCATAAACGCTGCGAGTTTTTCAGGTGCAACGGCCAAGCTCATGCGCTCTTGAGCCTCGGAGAGAAATATCTCCCACGGTGCTAAGCCGGGATATTTAAGTGGGGCTTTGGCTAAATCTAACTCGACGCCGCCGCACTCTGTCGCCATCTCTCCGAGTGAAGAGGAGAGGCCTCCGGCGCCATTGTCGGTGATAAAATTGTAGAGGTTGCGGTCTCTGGCGACAATCAAAAAATCGGTCATGCGCTTTTGAGTGATGGGGTCACCAATTTGAACGGCAGAGGTCGGTGAGGCTGAGCTGAGTCCTTCTGAGCTAAAGGTGGCGCCGTGGATGCCGTCTTTGCCGATAAGTCCGCCGATCATCACGACGGCATCGCCAGGGTGGATCCATTTTTCAACAACGGGTTTGCCGTGGAGCAGTCGCGGGGCGATGCCGCCAGTGCCACAAAAAACCAAGGGTTTGCCGATGAAGCGGTCGTCGAAAGAGATGCTGCCATTGACGGTGGGAATGCCAGACTCATTGCCGCCGTCTTTAACGCCGCGATGCACGCCGCGGAAAATGCGCCTTGGGTGGTGCAATTTGCCAGGGAGTTTCTTGTCGTAATTCGGTGGCCCAAAGCAAAAAACATCGGTGTTGAAAATGGGCAAGAAACCCCTTCCCGTGCCCATGACGTCGCGATTGACTCCAACAATGCCCGTCATGGCGCCACCGTAAGGGTCAAGTGCACTGGGACTGTTGTGAGTTTCCGCTTTGATGCAGATGTCAAAATCATCATTAAAATTGAATGCACCAGCATTGTCTGAAAAAACACTGCTGATTTCAGGCCGTGATTTCATGATCTCTTTGGTCGGTTGAACGATCATGGTTTTAAAAAGCGAATTGATGGTGCTGTGTGCGCCGTGTTCGTCTTCGTAATCGACGGTCGCCGAAAAGATTTTGTGCTTGCAGTGTTCGCTCCAAGTTTGGGCGATGGCTTCTAGTTCAACATCAGTCGGATCACTAGGCAAGCCGAGGGCTTTGCGGTGTTTGAGTGTTTCAGGGTCTTGATAGTGCGACTGGATGGCCGCCATTTCATCCTTGCTCAAGGCCAGACACATGCTGTTTGAGAGAATGAACAAGGCTTCGGGGCTTAGGTTTTCGAGTTTGATGCTTTTGCTTTCGGGTGTTTCGTGCTGAGCTGAGACTTTAAAAGGCAGAAAGTGCTTGCCCTTTTCAAGCTCTGAGGCGGTGAGGACTTCAACCTCTTCGATAACGGGATTGTGAAGAATTTCTGCGCAAATGCGGTCGAGCTCGCTTTGTTTTAAATGTTTAGCGGGAAGCAAGTAGACGATGGCTGAAAAAATTAAATCTTCTTCCGTTAAGGGTCGCGCCAGCATGTCTTCGATGGACTCTTTTGCACTGCGAGCAACGTTGTCTGTAACGCCAGGCAAAAAGGTGACTTGAATAGCATGAGATAAATCGGGCACAAGTTCCAAATAGTTGAGGGGTTCTTCAAAGCCCAGTTTTTCAACGATGGGGTCTAGGAAGAGCTCTTTGGCGATCAGTTGGGCTTCGTTTTTAGAAAGTTCAGCATGGAGGCCCAAGACTTTGCAGGTTCTAATTTCACCTAATTTCAAGTGCAGGTCGCTGCTGATGCCCGCGCGGACTTTATGGCCAATGGGATCTGGAAAGTTTGGTTTTAGAGTGGTTTCGATGCGATAATTCAAAAAAAATGTCCCCGCGTTTGCGTTGTGTTAAGTTAAATCGGGTGCCAAATGCTCAAGGCGTTTCCGCGCCTCAAGAGGGCTATATAACTTCCATGAGCATCGATAAATCGAGATTCGGAGCGGAATGTGTGAGCGCGCCTACAGATATGCGATGAACACCCGTTTCGGCAACGTCGATCAGTCGCTCTAAAGTGATGCCACCTGAGGCTTCACACTCGCTCTCAGGGCTCAATCGTTCGCACAATGCGACCGCTTGTGTCATGGCCTCCAAACTCATGTTGTCCAATAAGATGACTTCTGGTCGGGCCTCAAGGCAAAGCTCAACTTCGTGCAAGTCCTCCACTTCAATGATGACAGGTTTATGGCTCGCATGAGCGCGGGCCTTGTTGATGGCAGAGGCAAAGGGATTGGCCTCAGTTCTAAAAGCGGCAAGGTGGTTTTCTTTGATCAAGAACTGATCGTACAAACCAAAGCGATGGTTGTGAGCCCCGCCCGCCAAAACCGCGGCTTTTTCTAAGCGCCGCAAGCCGGGAGTGGTTTTGCGCGTGTCCAATACTTTTGCGCGCGTGTGTGCGACCGCTGTTTGATATCGGTTGGCCGTGGTGGCTATGCCACATAGGCGCTGTAGTAAATTCAAGCTCAAACGCTCTGCTTTGAGCATGGCCGCGTAATTGACCTCCAATTCAATGAGTTTTTGGCCTTTTTCAAACGGTTGACCGTCTTTGAGTTGATGGCTGATGTCGGGAGTGCTGCCGAGTTTTTTTAGAATATCACGGCATAAATCCAATCCAAAACAGACGCCGGATTCTTTCGCCAGAATAAAGGCTTTGACCGATTGAGTTGGATCGATCAGTGCTTCGGTGGTCAAATCACCTTGGCCCAAATCTTCATTGAGCCAAGTCTCGAGTTCACTCGTTAGTAACATGTTGGAAAACTTTACGCATGTAAATGGCTAACTTCTCGTTGGTTGGGCCGTAACCTTTTTCATACATGTGTTTTTCTAAAGAGATGACAAGCTTGCGGGCATTGGGCATTCGTTTAGTGACATCAATGGCGAGCATTTCCATGATGATGTCTTCTAGAGCCTGAGGAATGTCAGGGTTGTACCTTGAGGGTGGGTGAATGGTCTGCGAATCGAAAAAAGTCAGCAGCTCTTCGCGTGATTTTACCGGCATCAGTTTGTGACCTGTCACCATTTCATAAATGATGATGCCGAGTGAAAAAATGTCTGAGCGGCCGTCTGTGCCTTGGAGTCGAACTTGCTCGGGAGACATGTAGGGGTATTTGCCCATGAGAACTTTTTTTTCATCTGGAGTTCCCATGGTGATGCCCTTGGCGATGCCAAAATCGGTCAGTTTTACCACGCCTAAAGTATCGATGAGAATATTAGCTGGAGTCACATCGCGATGGACGATTTGCAAGGATTTTCCCTGTTCGTTGGTTTTTAAATGCGCATAGGACAGCGCGCGAGCAACACGCGAGCAAATGAACGAAGCCATATCGCTAGAAATGCGCTTGCCCATGCTTTGATGTTTTTTAATCAGGCGGGATAAATTAATGCCTTTGACGAATTCCATGATGATGAACATCTGCCCTTCTGTTTGTCCCAATTGATAGACTTGGGCGATGTTTTCGTGAATCAAGTCAGCCACCAATTTGGCTTCAGAAATAAACATATCTCTGGTGGACTCGCTTTCGAGCAAGTCGGTGCGGATGGTTTTGATGGCAACCGTTTTTTTGAAGTCAAAGGCGCCTAGCTGTAAAGCCTGATAAACAGAGCCCATGCCGCCCGAGGCAACGTTTTTAACGACGCGACACTTGGTCTCGTACTCGAGTTCTGTTATTTCATCCAAGTGAGACGCAGTTTTGTAGTCGGCGACAGTTCATATCAGCGCTCATGCTAAATTGAACTGGCGGTATTCAACTTTCGATACGATTTAAATATAAAGTTTCTCGATTTTGACCTTGTTCTCAGCAGCCTATGATTCAGTGATTGTGGAATTTTAAATTTTATGCTAAACGCCTTAGATCGAGATTGGATGTCACTTGCGCTTGATGCTGGAAGGGAAGGCACTTCGCAAGTGTACCCGAACCCTAGAGTTGGAGCTTTAGTGGTTAGAAAGGGCAAGCTTTTGAGTCAAGGCGCCCATTTGAAAGCTGGTTGCGCTCATGCTGAAGTGAATGCTTTGGAACAATGCGAAGACGCTGTGGGGGCAACCTTATATGTGACTTTAGAGCCTTGCTCACATCGAGGCAAAACGCCGCCTTGCACGCAATTGATTTTAAAAAAGGGCATCACGCGCGTGGTTTATGGCCTCGCAGACCCTGGCCCTGGTCGCGGTGGGGCAGAGGTTTTGAGAAAAGCGGGCTTAGAGGTGGATGGACCCATGATGGACTTGCCCGGCCTCGTTGAGTTGTTGGAGCCTTTTTGCAAAAACATTCTAAAACAGGAGACCTATTTTATTCAAAAATGGGCGATGACCTTGGACGGAAAAATTGCGAGTGTCAATGGAGACTCCAAGTGGATCAGCAACGAGAATTCACGAAAAAAAGCGCATAAGGTTAGAGCTTACGCTGACGGAATCATGGTGGGTGCGGGCACTGTTTTGGCCGATCAGCCAAGTTTAAGCTTGAGGCACGAGGTCGAAGGACCAGATTCGTGTCCCATCGTGTGGGATCCAGAGGCGGAGACCAAATTTTTGGGGCCTTGGTGGGAAAAATTGAAGCAACGCAATCCGCTGGTGATTTCAAAAAGCAATCAAGGTTGGCCAGAGTTTGTCGAGTCAATTCAGTGTGAAGATCCTAGTCAATTGGGCGCGGTGTTGTTTAGGCGGGGACTGCATTGCGTCCTTGTGGAAGGTGGCGCAGGACTGCACGGGGTTTTGAATGATGCCAACCTGACCGATGCCATCATGGCTTTTATCGCACCAATATGGATTGGTGGAAAAACTGCACCTTCGGCGATAGGTGGGAAGGGTGTCGAGGAGATGTCACAAGCTAAGCGATTGATTAGGCAAGAGATTTCTTACTACGAAGGGGATTTGTTATTGGAGGGCTTAGCTAAAGTTCACCATCCCGATTTTGTGAATAGTTAAATTTGAATGGAACCGATAGAGTACTTGTGAGTAACGGGTTTTCTAAGAAGCAAGTCGCATACCTTCCGCTCTGGTAAGGTCAATATTTTCTCTAAGGAATTTTTAGCAAGTACACCTTAGAAGTGTACTTGCTAAAAATTCGGGAAGGCCGTTCCTCATTGACACGGAGACAATTTTCTCAGACGGAGCCACATCAGGTCTAACAGTTCGAATCCATGACCCAAAATTGCTCCAAACACTCACCGTTTCAAGGGAAGAAATCATCTGAAGCAATCCTTGAGCGATGGCACCGACTTGAAGATGAACTTGGTATGCGCGCATTTTTCTCTTAACTTCATCTCGATAAGCTTTTGTCTTTTTATGAATGTGTAGATCACCCCTTTTTCTTTTTGTCGGCTTCATTTTTTTCATCCAAAACCGATAAGAAAATGTGCCAACAGTCCAAACCGCTTGCTTGAATAAGACTTCAATTTTGAATCGGAGTCCATAGGCTTTAATAACACTTGTAGCGTCCAGAGTGGTGTCAGTTGGAAATAAAATAACTTTGCCACGGTTAGGATGGTCAACTAGAACAAATCGTATCATTGAATTACAATACTTTACGACGAGATCAATTGTAATGATTTTGAGGATTACATTTTGCTCCCCATAAATAGGACTGTTTATCTCTGTAATCATCTCAGGTTTTTCCTGCCAGAGATTTTTTAGTTCTACTTTTTTACCATACTTTTTGGGACGTCCAACTTCCTTGCGGATACTTTTATCAGGTTTTTCATATGCAACAGCATTGCTGCGGGCTCTACAAATCAAATGTTGCCCTGTTTCAATAAGTCCAGTGATAATTTTTCGGTTACCGTAGTAAGCATCCGCAATGAGGTAGTAGGGGATATCCAGATCTAATGAATTGATCATTGTGATTAGTTTGTCCATCAAGGTTCTTTTATCTCTGTTACTCTCAACAATACCCTCATGAATTTGATTGATGATAGGGATGCAAAAAATAGTTTGAAATGATCTAGCCAAAATACCGATAGATTGGCAAGAGTGTCCCCTAATGTATTCCGCCTTGGTGTTCGATTCTGAGTCTTGGTGAAGTAATTTCACTGCGGGCATTTTTTTGCCAGCTTTTTGTTTTTTTATTCCATCAGCAACGAGTAAATATCGGCCATTCATTTTTTCAATCGCAGGGTGAAACTTAATGATGGTTTTGAGCCATAGGGAAGCTAATTTTTCAAGGTCAATTGACGTACTATGAAACATACGTCGCAAACTCATGTAACACGACTCTTTCAACCCTAGTGCTC
>Ga0172372_10008047_pt1 | contig 14050 bp, 28 predicted proteins | sample LakKiv5m_2_FD_114544 | JGI IMG/M metagenome (GOLD analysis project Ga0172372, IMG submission 114544) | Freshwater microbial communities from Kabuno Bay, South-Kivu, Congo - kab_092012_9.5m | ecosystem: Environmental > Aquatic > Freshwater > Lake | place: Democratic Republic of the Congo...
AATTTTGAGGAAAAATTGCGACAAATAATGAAAGCTGTATCAGGTTATACAGCGTCATTATTCGAGCAAATTTTTACCAAAATTCTGCAGTTATTTACTCATATTTTGATCGCAACTTGGTATTAGATGGGTTAAATTAAAACCAAACTACTTTCAAGTTAAGATGACGCGCCACTAGAATTAACAGCATTATCTCCAGTAGTCTCAGTATTTTCAAAAAAATCTAGCTTTTCTTTAATTCTTGAGGCCTTTCCTTTTAGAGATCTTAAATAATATAATTTGGCTCTTCTAACGTCACCTTGCTTATGCACTTCGATATCTGATATTGCAGGAGAATGCAATAAAAACTTTCTTTCAACGCCAATTCCGGAGCTAATTTTTCTCACCGTAAATGTGGCAGAATAATTAGTAGGGCTTTTTGTTCTTGAAATAACTATTCCCTTAAAGGCTTGAATTCTGGTCGTTTCTCCATCAATAATTTTATATTTGACGTTAATAGTATCTCCAACCTTAAAATTTGGCATCTTGAAAGTTCTATCGCTTTCTAGTTTTTTTAATTGCTCTTTTGAGAAATCAGAAATTATGTTTTTCATAGTTTTATTAATCTTGATTAATTTGTTTTTCAGACTCTTCAGAAACTTCTTCCTTTAAAACCCTGTCTACTAATTCAATAATTGCCATTGGAGCCTTATCACCAACTCTATAACCAAACTTTAAAATTCTTGTATAACCCCCTTTTCTATCAGAAATTCTTGGCGTTATTTCTTTGTAAATTCTTTCAACAATTTTTTCATTTCCAAGAATTGAGACCAATTGACGGCGATTTTCAACGCTATTTTTTTTTGCTATAGTTATCAATTTTTCAACAAACGGTCTTAATTCTTTTGCTTTTGGCAATGTGGTCTTGATTATTTCTTTTTCAAGAAGCGCTATAGAAAGATTTCTCATTAAAGCTTTTCTATGGGCAGTATTTCTGTTGAGCTTTCTGCCCTTAATTGCATGTTTCATACGTAATAATTTTTATAAATTAAAATTCTTTATTTTTAATTTTTAGAAGCTCCTCTATATTTTTTGGTGGCCAATTAGTCAGTTTCATACCAAAACCAAGTCCCATTGCCTTGAGGTTATCTTTTAATTCATTTAAAGATTTTCTACCAAAATTAGCGGTTTTAAGCATTTCAGATTCAGTCTTAGAAACTAGATCGCCCACATAGATTATATTCTCATTTTTTAGGCAGTTATATGATCTTACCGATAGTTCCAGTTCTTCAATTGTTTTAAGTAAGTTTTTATTGAATTCTGGCTCAATAAACACTTCTTTTTCAACAACATTATCAACTTTGGCAACATCAAAATTGATAAATACTTGCAACTGTTCTTGCAATATTTTTGAAGCAATACCAAGAGCATCTTGAGGTGTTATTGTTCCATTTGTTTCAATGTCAAGAATTAGCTTATCATAATCGGTAATTTGACCAACCCTTGCATTTTCTACTCTGTAAGACACTTTTTTTATTGGACTAAATATTGAATCAACAGCTATTACTCCAATAGCTTTATCAGAATTTCTTTGATCAGCAAAGCTATATCCCTTACCATATTCAACCGTGATTTGCATATCCACTTTAGAGCCTTTATTGATTGTGAATAGTAATAGATCTCTATTTAAAACTTGTGCTCCATTAGGTATTTCTATTGATCCAGCATAAAAAGGGCCCGGCTTATCAACAGAAATTTTAAGAATCATTGGGGAAGGATCTTCTTTGGTAATGGCCAATGATTTAAGGTTCATTATTATATCTAAAACATCTTCTTTGACCCCCTCAATGCTACTATATTCATGCAGAACCCCCTCAATTTTTACCGATGTTACGGCAAAACCATTAATTGATGACAATAAAACGCGTCTGAGCGCATTTCCAATTGTATTTCCAAAACCCCTGTCAAATGGCTCCATTACAATAGTAGAGGAAGTTAAGTTGTTGTATCCTTCTTTAAAAGTTATGGAAGTTGGTTTTGTTAAGTTGCTCCAGTTTTCTTTAAGAATTGCCATATCGTTTTATTTTTTATTATGATTTAAATTATTTTAAACTCGTCTTCTTTTGGCGGGACGACAGCCATTATGAGGAAGGTAAGTTATATCTTTAATTAAAGATACGTTCATTCCAGAAGCTTGTATAGCTCTCAAGGAAGCTTCTCTACCAACTCCTGGACCCCTAATTTCTACTACAACATTTTGCATTCCACACTCTTTTGCTATATTAATTACATGTTGAGTGGCCACCTGTGCGGCATATGGAGTTGCCTTTCTTGAACCTTTAAAACCATGCTTTCCAGCTGAAGACCAGCTTACAACATTACCATTATTATCTGAAATTGTAATTATGGTATTATTAAAACTAGCATAAACATGGACCACTCCATTAAGAATATTTTTCTTTTTTTTGCTAGAAGATTTTGCGGTTTTCTTTTCTTTTAAAGCCAAATCTGTTTTAGTTTCTGTCATAATTTATATTGTTGATTATTTCACTGCTTTCTTTTTGTTTGCAATAGCAACGCCACGACCTTTTCTTGTTTTAGCGTTAGTGTGAGTTCTCTGACCGCGAACTGGCAATTTTTTTACATGCCTAATACCACGATAACAACCAATCTCAATTAGTCTTTTAATATCGGTTGAAACTTTTCTTCTAAGATCCCCTTCTAAAACAGAGTGTTCTTTTTCTATAAGAGATCTAACCTCAGATAACTTATCTTCACTTATCTGGTGAGTTCTCAGATTTAAATTGATTTTTAATTTTTTACAAATTTTATGAGCAGTAGTACTGCCAATTCCATAGATATAGGTAAGAGCTATAACAAAGCGCTTTTCCTTAGGAATGTTTATACCAGCGATTCTAGCCAATTTTTTTCCTCAAATTAAGTTATTATTATTTATGCTTGTAACAATGTCTTGAAAAACAATTTCAGCACTATTAAGTGCGTTAATTGAAACGAGCATATTTTTTTTCTTGTAAAATTCAATCAATGGTAGAGTAGATTGGTTATAAACGATGAGTCTACTTTTAATAGTCTCTTCATTATCATCTTTTCTACTTTCAAATTGAGTTGAATTACAGTTATCACAAAAACCCTCTTTTTTCAAGGGTTTAAAAAAAGTATTATATACGGCGCCACAGTTTTTACAAGAAAAACGACCCGATATTCTTTTAACTAAATTTTCTTCACTTACTTCAAAATTAAGTACTTTATCTATTTTTTTTTCCAATTTAGAAAAAATACTTTCAAGCTCAATTGCTTGATTCAAATTTCTTGGAAAGCCATCTAGTATAAAACCTTTTTTACAATCATCAAGTAAAATACGCTCTTTGATAATATTAATTACAATTTCATCTGGCACTAATTGACCATTTTCAGCATAGGATTTTGCTTTTAAACCTATTGCAGTTTTTTTTTCAATTTCTTTTCTTAGGGCCTCTCCAGTTGAAATTGAGGGTATATTTAATTTTTTAACAAGCATTAAAGCTTGAGTTCCTTTGCCACATCCGGGCGGTCCTAATAAAATTATATTCATGCTCTAACTCTTATTCTTCTTTTTTTGGCACCATTGTTATATTTGCCCGTAATTAAATGTGATTGAACTTGATTAATTAAGTCCATTACAACATTAACCATTATTAGAACTCCAGTTCCACCAATTTGCAACGGTAAAGAAAATTTTGTTATCAAAAACTCTGGAGTAACGCAAATTAAAATTAAGTATAAAGATCCAATCAAAGTAAGTCTAAGTATAATTTTATCAAGATATTCAGAAGTTGCATTTCCCGGCCTGACTCCAAAAATAAAACAATTGCTTTTTTTTAGGTTATTCGCAACTTCTTGAGTATTAAATATTATAGAAGAATAAAAATAAGAAAAAAAGATAATTAACAGAGAAAAAACTGATAAATATATCGCTCCTCCTCTTCTTAATAGAGATAAAAAACCATCTCCATCAATACCAATAAACTGAACTATTGCAACTGGAAACATTAATACTGAACTTGCAAATATTGGAGGTATAACTCCAGATATATTAATTTTTAGTGGTAAAAATGAAGAATCCGACATTCCAGATGCCTTCATCATTGAAGAATTTGGATATTGGATTTTTATTTTCTTATGAGTTTTTTCAAAAAAACAAACAACTAGTAAAAATCCAGCAAAAACCACAAAAAACATTACCATTGCAAACCACGAATATACTCCAGTTCTGGATAGTTCAAAAATTTGAGCCACAGTTGATGGAAGTGAGGAAACTATACCAACAAAAATGATCAGAGATATTCCATTTCCTATTCCCGAACTGGTTATTTTTTCACCAAACCACATTAACATTACAGTTCCACCAACAAGACTTACCGAAGTAGTGTACATAAAAATTCTCGAATCAGATATAAAGGCATTACTTTCGCCATTTGATAGGGCATAATATACCCCAAGAGACTGGAAAAACGCTAAAATAATAGTTAAATATCTAGTATATTGATTAATTTTCATTCTACCTTGTTCACCTTCTTTTTTTAAAGACTCTAAGCCCTTATGCATCGATGTAAGTAACTGCATTATAATTGAAGATGTTATGTAAGGCATAATGTTTAGAGCAAATATACTCATTCTTTCTAGAGCTCCTCCGGAGAACATATTTATCATTCCAAACATGTCGGCAGTTGATGTTTCAAAAATTTTTTTTAAAACTTCTGCATTCACTCCAGGAATTGGCACAAAAGTTCCAAATCTATAAACCAGCAAGATTAGTATCGTTAGTAAGACTCTTTTTTTTAAATCTGTGTTGGTTGACTGAGAAGACATTTGTTATTTATGAAAATTTCTTAGCTTTTTCGGAGTATAAATCAACGCTAATCTTAATATTACTAGAAACTTCTTTCTTTCCCATTATAAGTTTAACTTTGGAATTTTTATTTTTAATTAATCCAAATTCTTTTAGTTTCTCTTTATTTAAAGAATCAGTATTGTTTTTGCTAGCAATGCGAATTACATCTTCAATATTAATTACTTCAATCTTGCTTTTTAGAACATTTTTAAATCCTCTTTTTGGGAGACGCATATGAACCGGAGTTTGACCACCCTCGAAACCTTTCACAGAATGATGTCCTGTTCTTGCTTTTTGACCCTTAACTCCTTTTCCTGAAGTCTTTCCCTTACCAGAGCCAATACCCCTTCCAAGTCGTTTTGATTTTTGTCTCTTGATTTTCGGTAAATTTTTTAACGATATTGTCATTTTGGATTATATAAATTTTATTCTACAGAAACTTCTATAACATGATTAACCTTATCAATCATTCCAATAATTGGCAATGTTGCTTTTAGGCTAGAAGAGCTTCCAATACCTCTAAGTCCCAAACCAATTAGATTAGATTTTTGTCTAGGATTAAGTTTTGAACCGCCTTTTATTTGCGTTACTTTTATTTTTTTATTTAAAAAGTTTTTAGATTGCATATTATTTTACTCTTTATTGTTTAAAGCTAAATTTCTTCTTCTAATAATTTCAGAAATTTCTTTTGATCTTCTTTCTGCAATTATTTTAGGAGAAACTAATGTTTTTAAAGCTTTAAAAGTTGCCCCTACCATGTTATAAGGATTGGAAGTACCAGCAGATTTTGCAACTATGTCATTTATTCCGACGCACTCAAAAACAGCACGCATAGGACCTCCAGCAATAACTCCTGTTCCAGAAGGAGCAGATCTAAGGTAAACTTTTGCAGAACAATATCTTGCAGAAATATCATGGTGAATTGTTCGACCTTCTTTTAAAGAAATTTTTATCATTGCTTTTTTGGCGGATTCAAAGGCTTTGTTTTTAGCGTCAGTAACTTCTGTTGCGTTGCCCTTTCCATAACCAACTCTTCCATTTTTATCGCCAACAACTACCAAAGCAGAAAATGACATATTTTTACCGCCTTTAACTGTTTTAGATACTCTATTAACGGAAATCAAAACTTCTACTAGCTCCTGAGCCGTTTTTTCTTTTTCTTTATTTTTTTGCTTAGACATTTATTTTTGCAATTAAAATTTAAGACCCGCTTCACGACATGCCTGAGCAAGAGCCATGATTCGACCATTATACTTATATTCTCCTTTATCAAACACAACTTTTTCAATCCCCTTTTTTAAACATGAACTTGCAAATTCTTTTCCTATTAATTTTGCTTTTTCTACACCAGTTATTTTTGGGAGATTTTCTACGTTTAAAGTTGAGTATGAAAACAAAACATTACCAGAAATATCAACTAATTGTGCATAGATATTTTTATTTGTTCTGCAAACAACTATCCTAGGGCGCTTAGATTTGTTGTTTTCAGTTATTTTATTTCTTACTCTATATTTTCTTCTATCTTTATTTTTTAACATATTTTTAATTATTAAGTTAACTATTTTTTCTTGCCTTCTTTTCTTAAAATAAATTCGCCAACTTTTTTTATACCTTTGCCTTTATATGGCTCAGTCTTTCTAAAAGATTTAATTTCAGAAACGACCTGTCCTATTAAAACTTTATCATCTCCAGAAATTATAATTAAATTTGGCTTCTCAATGGTTGCATTAACTCCTTTTGGTATACAATAAAAAATGTCGTGACTGTATCCTAGAGTTAAGCTTAAAATTCCTTTATCAACCGAAGCTTTATAGCCAACTCCATTTATTTCTAGGGTGGTAGAAAAAGGTTTTTGCAAACCCTGAATAATATTCTTTAAATTACTTCTATCAAGACCTAAAAATCTAGAAGTGCCAACAACATTTTTATCAACAGCAATAAGCTTCAAGCTTTTATTATCAATTTCAGCCTTAACGGAATTGCTTAAGGTATAAGTTTTTTTTACTTTACCAGAATCAATTGTTATAAGCTTGTCAGCAATATTTACTTTTAAATTATCTGGTATTGATATTGGTAGTTTTCCTATTCGAGACATAATTTTTATTTTTAAACTAAAATATTTTTAAAAGAAGTTCGCCACCTAGTTTGTTAGTTCTGGCAATATGATCAGGAACTACACCACTTGATGTGGATATTATAACTGTTCCTAAGCCATTTTTTACTAGAGGAATATTTTCTTTATTACAGTATACTCTTTTTCCTGGTTTTGAGATAACCTTTATTTCATTAACTACAGGACTAGAGTTATGATATTTTAAGTTAATTACAAATTTGTCAATTTTTGATTCGCCCTTAACTTTAGCAAAACTGGAAATATATCCCTCATCTTTTAAGATAGATAATATATTTTCTCTAATTTTAGAAACTGGCGAATCTATTGATATTTTTTTTGCCAAATAACCATTTCTAATTCTCGCTACTAGATCAGATACTGAGTGATTAAAATTCATTTTTACCAACTTGATTTAATTAAACCAGGAATTTGACCCCAAGAGGCCAATTCTCTAACCGCAATTCTTGACATTCCAAATTTTCTGAGATTTCCTCTAGCTCTACCAGTAATTGCGCATCTATTTTTATATCTAATCTTAGAGCCATCTTTAGGTAGTTCAGAAAGTTTAATCTGGGCATTCAGCCTCTCCTGAAAAGAGAGTGAATTATCATTAGCCATATCTTTTAGTTTTTGCCTTTTATCTCTATGAATTAAGGCAGTTTTTTGTCTTTTTTTATTTCTTTCTATTATTGATTTTCTTGCCATATTTTATTTTATTGGAAAATTGATTTTTTTTAAAACAAACAAAGCTTCTTCTTTAGATTTTGCCGTAGTTGCTATAGTTATGTTCATGCCAAAAACTCTGACTATATTGTCTAGATCAACTTCTAAAAATATATTATGTTCTTTAATACCAAAGCTGTAATGATTGCTTTGATTAAATCCTTTAGATGATAATCCTCTAAAATCTCTTATTCTTGGCAAAGCTATGTTAATTAATTTATCAAGAAACATATACATTTTCTTGCCCCTTAGAGTTACTCGACAACCAATTGGAAGGTCTTTACGAAGCTTAAAAGTTGATATGGCCTTTTTTGATTTTGTTAAAACAGCTTTTTGTCCAGAAATATTTGAGAGTTGATTTAAAAGATATGATAGAAGTTTATTATCACTATCAACAGCTTTTATTCCAACGTTTAAACTCACCATTTTTAATCTTGGAGCAGCAAGATTGTTTTTGTAGGAAAACTTATTTTTTATATCCGGCAAGGCTTCTTTATATAATTTTTCTGTAAGTGTTTTCATTTTTTATGAGATTTTTTTTCCAGTTTTTTTTGAAACTCGATATTTTCTTGTAAAAACTTCTTTTTCACCGCTATCAATGGTAAATTTAATTTTTACAGCCTTACCATCTTCTTCGTGGGAAATATTTGAAATATGAATTGATTTTTCAATTTCAATAATTTGTCCAGCAGACTGAGAAGTTGGTTTTTTATGAACTTTTGCAAAATTAACTCCCTCTACAACAACTCTGTCATTTAGAATTGATTTGATTTTTCCAATTTTGCCCTTTTGAGAACCAGTAATAACAATTACTGAATCACCTTTTTTAAATTTATTTGCCATTTACAAAACCTCCGATGCAAGTGAAGTTATTTTCGGGAAGTCGTTCTTTACTTCACGAGCTACAGGACCAAAAACCCTAGTAGCAATTGGATCATTGTCCTTATTAACCAATACAACAGCGTTATCTTCAAATTTTAAGACGCTACCATCTTTTCTTTTTATTTCTCCAATTGTTCTAACTATAACACCTTGCGCTTTTTCTCCTTTTTTAATTTTAGAAGTTGGCGATACGGATTGGATTGAAACTATTATTTTGTCGCCAATCTTTGTGATCATTTTATTAGAGCCACCTAATACCTTGATGCATCTTGCAATTTTAGCACCCGAGTTATCAGCAACAACTAGTTTAGTTCGCATTTGAATCATAATTATCTAAAATTTAATTTTTAATTTTCCATCTCTTTAGTTTTGAGAGGGGTCTAGAAGAGACTATTTCCACTTCTTGATCAATTGATAATTCTTTACCCATAGAATCAACTAAATAGTTTTTATATGTAGTAATATACTTACCATATTTCGGATGTTTCTTATAAGAGGTTGATACCGCCTTAAAAGTTTTTTTATCAATTATTTTAACAACCTTAGCTTTCATGTTTAGTTTTTATTTTTTGCGTTTAGCTTTGTAAATAGTCTAGCGATTTCTTTTTTCTTGTTTTTAATTTCCTTGGCACCGCTACTGTCACCGGTGGAAAGCTTTATTCTAGAAATCAGTAAATCTTTTTTTAACGATGCTATTTCTAATAAAATAGATTTATTATCTTCGGTCATAATTAGATTAAGTTTATAATTTTAGACTTAAAAGGTAACTTGGATGCTGCCTTTTGAAGCGCTGTTAAAGATGATACCTCATCAATTCCATCAATTTCAAATATAACTCTGCCCGGCTTTATTTTTGCAATGTAATATTCAACATTACCCTTTCCGCTTCCCATTCTAACTTCAGCAGGCTTTCTTGTTACAGGAGTATGAGGAAACACCATAATCCATAATTTACCAGATCTTTTCATATAGCGTGTAATGACTTTTCTGGCTGATTCAATTTGTTTTGAATTCAGTTTTGAGGGCTCAAGGGCTTTGAGTCCATATGAACCGAATTTAAGCTGGTTTCCACAATTTGCAGTACCGAGAATTTTTTTACCACCTTTTTGTGATTTTCTATATTTTGTTTTTGCTGGTAAAAGCATTTTTCAATTAAATTTAATTTTAGTTTACAAAGTAGAAATTTTCTTCTTTTCAATATAACCTTTATATATCCAAACTTTAACGCCGATAACGCCATAAGTTGTATAAGCATTAGCAGTAGCATAGTCTATATTGCAACGAAGTGTATGCAAAGGAATTGAACCCTCTTTATACCATTCAGTTCTAGCAATTTCAGCTCCACCTAACCTTCCAGAACAGCTAACTTTTATTCCAAGAGCTCCCTGCTTCATGGCAGATTGCATAGATTTTTTCATAACTTTTTTAAACGCCGCCCTTCCTTCTAATTGTTTAGCAATTCCCTGCGCAACAAGTGAAGAGTTTACATCTGGCTTGTCTATTTCAACTATTTTTACATCAACCTTACAACCAGCAATTTTTTCAATTGAATTATTGATTTTTTCAATATCAGTTCCCTTTTTTCCAATTAAAACTCCAGGTTTGGAAGTTTTTATTACTAAGTTTATTTTGTCAGAAAGTCTTTCAATTATAACAGACCCAATGCCACAGTGCGAATAATTTTTTTTTATAAAATTTCTTATAATTACATCGTCAAATAATTTTTTAGCATAATTTTTACTATCATACCAAACAGACTCCCAATTCTTGTTATTAAGTAATCTAAAACCTACTGGATTGACTTTTTGACCCATTTTTTACTCCTTTGTTTTTTGTTTGATTTTTTCTTCAGGCTTTTTTTCTGCCAATATAACGCATATATTGCTAAATGTTTTTAGTATTTTACTAGATTTACCGCGACCTCTAGCTGAAAACCTTTTTAGTGCAAAAGCTCTTCCAACATTTATTTCTTTTATGTAAAGATTATCAATGTCCATATTGTGATTATTTTCAGCATTGGACATTGCCGAATAAACAAGCGATCTAATTGTTGAAGCAAGTTTTAAATTTGAAAATTGTAAAACCTTCAGAGCATGAGAAACGTTTGTTCCAGTAATATTCTTGGTAATCTTCATTACTTTAAGAGGACTTGATTTTACTGATTTTAATGATGCTTTTGCTAAATTTTCTGTCATTTTATTCTTTTGTAACTTTTTTATCACCACTATGACCGTAGAATGTTCTGGTAGGAGCAAACTCTCCAAACTTATGTCCAACCATTCCTTCAGTCACAGAAACCGAAACAAATTTTTTACCATTATGAACGGCAAAATTAACTCCAACAAATTGCGGTAATATTGTTGATCTTCTTGACCAAGTTTTGATTACCTGTTTTTTACTTGAAGATAAGTGTTCGCGAACTTTTTTTAATAAATAACCATCTACATATGGCGTTTTCCACGTTGATCTAGGCATTATTTAACTCTCCTTGATTTTATTATAAATTTATTTGTAACTTTGTTTCTCTTTCTAGTGATTTTACCTTTGGCTGATTTTCCAGTAGGTGAAACCGGATGTCTTCCACCAGAAGTTTTACCTTCACCACCACCAAGTGGGTGATCTACAGGGTTCATAGCAACTCCACGAACAGTAGGTCTAATACCCAACCATCTAGATCTTCCTGCTTTACCAATTGTGATGTTTTTATTATCTAAATTTGACACTGAACCAATTGTAGCCATGCACTCCAATGAAAATAATCTTATTTCACCTGATTGCATTTTAACTAGCCCGTATCCACTGTCTTTTCCAACTAATTGCGAATAGTTACCCGCAGCACGAGATATAACCCCACCAGCACCCGGTTTTGATTCAATATTGTGAATTATTGATCCTATTGGAATTACCGATAAAGGCATTGCATTACCAATTTTAACGTCAATAAGAGCCCTTGAGGACATTAATTTATCGCCAATTGAAAGCTTGTGTGGAGCTAAAATATAAGAATATGTGCCATCATTATATTTTAACAAAGCTATAAAAGAAGTTCGGTTAGGATCGTATTCTATTCTTTCTACCTTGGCTTCAATATTATATTTATCTCTCTTGAAATCAATGATTCTAAAAGATTTTTTATGCCCTGCGGACTTGTGTCTAACAGTAATGTGACCCTGATTATTTCTACCCGCTTTTTCACTAACTTTTTTAGTGAGAATTTTTAGAGGTGAGCCTTTCCAAAGTTCACTTTTGTCTATAGCAACTAGCTGTCTTAAAGACGGCGTTATAGATTTGTAATTTTTTAATGCCATAATTTATGAAGCAATATTTATTGTTTGTTCTTTTTTAATGGTTACTGTAATTTTTTTATAATTACTTCTTGTTCCAATAATTCCTTTGAATCTTTTTAACTTTCCAAAACTATTTATGGTATTTACTTTTATTACATCAACTCCATATAGTTTTTTTATCAAAGATGCTACTTGATTTTTGGTACAGTCTTTATCAACTAAAAATTGATATTTTTTTTCAGCAGTTAGTTTGTTTGATTTTTCGGTGTAAATTAGACCTTTTATTGTATCAAAATTGATTATATTTGTCATTTTATAAAATATTCATTATTTTGCTTTCAAATGTTGATTTATCAACCATTAGATAATCAAAATTTAATATATCGTAAGCATTTATAGCTACTGAACTCACGGTTTTGATGTTTTTAATGTTGCGAATAGATTTTTGTATGTTCAAATTATCTTGACTATAGATTAACAAAGCGTTTGATATATTGTCTTTGGTTAAAAAACTATTAATTTTGGAAGTTTTGATACTCGCCTTTTCGTCATTAAAGATTAATAGTTTATTATCTTTAATTTTAACTTTTAAAGCATCTGCCAAAGCAATTTTCTTGATTTTTTTTGGCATTGAAAAGTCAAAAGATCTAGGCATTGGGCCATGACAAGCTCTTCCACCAACAAACTGAACTGATCTTCTGCTTCCTTGACGAGCTCGACCTGTTCCTTTTTGTTTCCATGGTTTAGCTGTGGTTCCGGATATTTCTGCCATAGTTTTGGTTTTAGCACTACCAGCGCGTTGTCTAGCTAGTTGCCATCTAATAACATATGCTAAAGATTTTGCACTTTCTAGATCGAGGTTAGAAGAAATTTTTATTTCTTTTTCTTCAGTATTACCACTAGAAAAGTCTATTTTTTTAACTTTGAATGTCTTCATATTCAAATTTTTCTAATAATTATTTAATTTTATTATCACGTCTGATCCAGATTTACCGGGAACGCAACCTTTTATCATTACCACTTTTTTTTCTTGATCAAAAAAAACTATTTCAAGATTTTTTGTTGTTATATTATCAACACCAAGATGGCCGGCCATTTTTTTTCCACGAAAAGTTTTTCCCGGATCTTGTCTTTGTCCAGTTGAACCATGAGAACGATGCGAAATAGAAACACCGTGAGATGCTTCTAATCCACGGAAATTCCATCTTTTCATTACACCAGCAAAACCTTTACCTATTGTTGTTCCTCTAACAGATATCAAGGAGCCCTCTTTAAAAATTTTATCAAATGCAATTGAATCTCCCGAAGCAAAAGAAGAGTCTTTTTTTATTTTAGAATTATGAATAATTCTATGGATAGGAAGATTTTTTTTATTAAAAAAACCAACAACTGACTTTGATAATTTTTTGGCATTTTCTAATTTATCAAAAGCAATCGATAATGTGTTATGAGCTTTATTTTCCTCATTTTTCATCTCAATTACACAGTTATCATATAACTTTAAAACAGTAACCGGCATTATATTGCCATTATTTTTAAATATATGAGTCATTCCGACTTTTTGCCCTATAATCTCTAACATTTTATTCCTTAATTTTTGTTACCATTTATTGCAATCTTAATATCCACTCCAGCAGATAAATTAAGCTTCATTAATGCATCAACAGTCTGGGCTGTTGGTATTATGATCAACAATCTTTTAGAAGATCTTATTTCATATTGTTCACGAGAATCTTTATCAACGTGAGGACTTCTAATTACGCAAAATTTTTGAATTTTAGTAGGCAAAGGTATAGGACCTTTTATTCCTGCTCCAGTTCTTCTAACAGTAGCTATGATTTCATTCATAGCCTTATTAAGAACAAAGTGATCAAAAGACTTTAAAGTAATTTTGATTGTATTTTCTTTATTTTTCATATTTGTGACTTATCCTACTTCAATATTTTGCTAACCACACCAGCACCAACTGTTCTTCCTCCTTCGCGGATGGCAAAGCGTAGGCCTTCTTCCATGGCAATTGGGGCAATTAGTTCTACTGTTAGTTTGGTGTTGTCTCCTGGCATAACCATTTCTACACCTTGTGAGAGAGTTACTGAACCAGTTACGTCTGTAGTTCTGAAGTAAAATTGTGGACGATAGTTTTTAAAGAATGGAGTATGACGACCACCTTCATCT
>Ga0172372_10008052_pt1 | contig 14045 bp, 11 predicted proteins | sample LakKiv5m_2_FD_114544 | JGI IMG/M metagenome (GOLD analysis project Ga0172372, IMG submission 114544) | Freshwater microbial communities from Kabuno Bay, South-Kivu, Congo - kab_092012_9.5m | ecosystem: Environmental > Aquatic > Freshwater > Lake | place: Democratic Republic of the Congo...
GCGTGACCGGTTTGACCACCACTTCCTCAGATGAGGCAGTGGCTGAAGGTGGCGCCACGCGCAAGACTTGGCCCACTTCAATCAGATTGGGGTTTTCCAAGGCGTTCCAGCGCATGATGTCGCGCCAATTTTGGCCATGGTCCAGACCAATCCGGATCAAGGTGTCGCCTTGCTTGACGGTGTAGTAACCCGGTTTGGCGGCTGGTTCTGGTGCGGCAGCGGTGGGCGCTGGAACGGGGGCTTGTGCGTCTGAAACGGCCTTTGGTGCTTGTTTCTTTTTCACGGTGGGATGATCTTCAACCGGGGCGGGCGAGCTGCGCCCAGAACTGACACAACCGGCCAAAAGCAAAGCCGCCATCAGGAACAATCCCCCAAAGGCGTGGGAGGCCAAGATGCAAAGAGATTTATTCATTCAGATCACACCAGATTTGAGAGGAACAAAGTGCACTGGTTCTAACAAGGTTTGATGCAGGCCCGAAGAACGCTTGTCGATCACCACCAAACTTTGAACGCCTTGCGCACCCGCCACAGGTGCCACGATGCGCCCGCCTTCGGCCAATTGATCGATCCAGGCTGGTGGAATGGCCTCACCACCAGCCGCAGCAATGATGCCGGCAAATGGGGCGCCGGCAGCGCACCCGAGCATCCCATCCCCCAATATGAGATGCAAATTGGGGATGCGCATCGGTCTTAGATTTTCTTTGGCGTTGTCATGCAGTCCCTTGATGCGTTCAATGCTGTAGACCTCTTGCGACAACTGGCTCAACAAAGCAGCTTGATAACCACAGCCCGTCCCAATTTCCAATACCCTGCCGAGTTTGCCGGTGATTTTCAAGTTGTTGCCCTGGCGCAAGAGTTCGATCATGCGGGCAACCACATTGGGCTTGGAGATGGTTTGGCCAAAACCAATTGGCAAGCTGGTATCTTCATAGGCTTGGTTGGCAAGGGCGCTGTCAATGAATTTGTGTCGCTCCACCGATCCCATGGCATTCAACAACATCTCGTCTTCGACACCCTGCTCCATGAGTTTGCGCACCATGGCGGCCCGAACAGTTTCTGAATCCAGTCCATAACCAGATGCAAGCTTGTGTTTGGGCGAGGATGTCGCTTGGGCTTGCAGGGAGGCAGTCCAGGATTTGGACGAAATAGGTTGCTTGGACGCCGGCGCCACGGACGATTGCAATTTGGCCGGGAAGCTAGGTCTTTCTTTCATGCCTGCGCAGTCCAATTGTCAATGGCAGTGCGCCAAAACGGCAGCGCCTCATGGTCGGTCAAATCAACCTGCAACGGGGTCAATGAAACATGACCTTGAGACGTGACATAAAAATCCGTGTCGTGTGCTTCATCCTTAGCAGCTCCCGCACTGCCGATCCAATACATAGTTTCACCACGCGGGCTTTGCTGGGTAATGACCTGTTGGGCAGGATGTCGCCGACCCAAGCGGCACAATTGATTCAGGCCCAATTTCTCTTTGGGCAAGTTGGGAATATTCACGTTGACCAGCCATGGGGCTTGATTCAATGAAGTGTCAGCCATCAGATCCAAGACCAAGTCTTTGGCCCGCTCGGCGGCATCCTCCAAGTGGGTCCAGCCGCGCTCTACTTGGCTGAAGGCGATGGCCGGAATGCCCATCAAGTAGCCTTCCATGGCAGCACCGACGGTCCCAGAATAGATGGTGTCATCGCCCATGTTGGCGCCATTGTTGATGCCAGAAACGATCAAATCAGGTTTGTAGTTTAAAAGTCCCGTCAGGGCAATGTGCACGCAATCGGCTGGTGTGCCAGTGGCGTATTTGAACCCATTCTCAGCATGCCTGATGTAGATGGGCGACTGCAGGGTCAACGCATTGGATTTCGCACTGTTGTTGTGCTCTGGCGCGATAACTTCGACCTGGGCAATGTCTTTCAAGGCTTGGTACAAGGCGATAATGCCGGGCGCTTGGTAACCATCGTCATTGGAAATCAAAATTCTCATGCGCATCCTGGTGAAAATCTCATTGTAGGGTCCGCCTGGGTTGATCTGGCGCAGCCGTTGAAGCAGTGAGAAGCGAGCTATCCACTTTTTTTAATTTTTGAGGAAGAAACCATGAAAGCTTGGCTTTGCGAAAATCCGGTCGGTGTACAAGCATTGAAATGGACCGGACTACCCACGCCCGCTCCAGGGGCCGATGAGGTGCTGATTCGAATTCAAGCGGCCAGCCTGAATTTTCCCGATTTATTGATCGTACAAAACAAATACCAGATGAAGCCCGCCCTGCCTTTTGTGCCGGGCTCGGAATACGCCGGCGTGATAGAAGCCGTCGGGCGCGATGTGACGCATTTGAAAGTAGGCCAAACCGTGGCTTGTTTGTCTGGCACCGGTGGTTTTGCCACCCACACCCTGGCGCCCGCCAAGCTGTGTTTGCCTCTCACGCCCAGTTTCAATGCCGTGGACGCAGCAGCGTTCATCATGATTTATGCCACCTCCTACCATGCATTGGTCGATCGGGCTGAACTCAAAGCGGGTGAAACCGTGTTGATCTTGGGCGCCGCTGGTGGCGTTGGTTCAGCCGCCATTCAGATTGCCAAGGCGGTCGGAGCCAAAGTGATTGCAGCCGCATCATCCGAGGAGAAATGCGCACTATGCCGTCAAATGGGCGCAGATGAAGTCATCCAATACACCCATACCGATTTCCGTGAACAAATCAAAGCGCTGACCCAGGGCCAAGGCCCGAATGTGATTTACGATCCGGTGGGGGGCGAATTCTCCGAGCCTGCTTTCAGATCAATTGCATGGCGGGGACGGTATTTGGTGGTGGGCTTCGCAGCCGGACCAATCCCTGCCCTGCCCTGGAATCTGGCTTTGCTCAAAGGCGCATCCATTGTTGGTGTGTTCTGGGGCGATTTTGCGAAGCGCGAACCCCAAAAAAATGCCGACATGATGGTCACTTTGAGCGATTGGTATGAGCAGAAAAAGATCAAACCCTATATTGACCGCACCATGCCCATGGACCAACTGATGCAAGCCTATGAACGCATGAATTCCAGAGCAGTGCTGGGCAAACTGGTGATGGTCAACCCTGAATAACCGTGGGTCTCGGGTTCAGTGGCAAAATTGCCACTTGTCGTTCATGCATTGGTTGTACTCGTGCATGGTTTGAATGGTGTATGACTTTCTTTAAAGGTGCTTAATGGCTCAAATTCTGCAATCTCTTCTCAAAACCGTTATCGCAGGTGTGGTCTTGCTGATCATCATTTTGCTGGTTGAAAAATCCATCTCTGGAACAGGCATTCCCTTCAGCCATGCATGGGGTACGTTTGTGATGCGCTGGTTGCATGTGGTCTGCGGAATCATGTGGATCGGCTTGCTCTGGTATTTCAACTTTGTGCAAATTCCCTCCATGCCCAGTATTCCGGATGAGCAAAAACCAGCCATCAGCAAAGTGATCGCCCCGACGGCTTTGTTCTGGTTCCGTTACGCAGCCTTGGCCACGGTCATCACGGGCTTGTTGGTCGCCTGGATGCAAGGGTATTTGATGATGGCGCTCACCCTTCAAACTGGCGTTGTGGCTATCGGACTGGGCATGTGGATCGCTCTGATCATGGCGTTTAATGTATGGTTCATCATTTGGCCAAACCAAAAGAAAGCTTTGGGCATCGTCACTGTCGAAGCCCCTGAGAAAGCCAAGGCAGCGCGTGTGGCCATGTTGACTTCACGGGTCAACACCATGCTGTCGATCTCCATGCTTTACATGATGGTGGCTCAGCAAAATGCTGGTTTGTAAGTGAATAAAGCTTTCTAAGTTGGCATACACCCCTTCGCCTGAGATACCGGCTGAGGGGTTTTTTTAAAACTTGAAACTGTGAATCACCATGGAGAGCACTTGCAGGATCAACAAGGCGACCAAGGGTGAAAGATCAATACCACCAATCAGGGGCATGAATTTTCTAATGGGTCTGAGCAAAGGGTCAGACAGTTGATGCAGGACATACTGAACAGGCGATTGCGGTTGAATCCAACTGAGCACAGCTTGGATGATCAGCAGAACCGTCAGCAAGGTAATGATCAAGCTGAATGTGTCAAAAATAAACAAATGAACGACGTGCGACATGTCAATTTGGCGGGTCATCGCTAACGACTTCACCAAACTGAGTAGCAACAAAATGGCCAAGGCAGGCAGCAAAGAAGCCAAATCCACGCGAGACGAACGCGGCAAAATTTTTCGAAGTGGCAGCACGGCCCAATCTGTCATCGCAAAAAGAAACTGACCCAAACCGGCGTGGTTCGAACCCAAGTGGATTCGACACAAGAAGGCATAGAACCGAATTAAAAAACTTGCAACCACCAAATGCGATATCGTCTGTAGAAGAAACAGACCGATTTGCAATAGCATGCTCAGGCTGCCAAGGGTATTTTTTCTACAAAGCCAAGCTGGTCAAGTGCGGCACTCAAATGGCCAACGCTGCGATCAATGTGATGCAGTTTTTCCAAGCCAAACAAGCCAATCCTGAAGGTCATGAAGTTTTTGTGTTCGTCACATTGCAATGGAACGCCAGCAGCAGTTTGCAATCCCAAGGCAAGGAATTTTTGGCTGTTATGGATTAGCGGGTCTGAGGTGTGGCTGACCACCACCCCTGGTGATTTGAATCCTGCAGCAGCAACGCTGACAAAACCACGGCTTTCGAGCAAGGCCCTGACTCGTTGACCAAGTTCAATTTGCTCTTGACGAACTTTCTCGAACCCATAAGCCTGAGTCTCTTGCATGACCTCACGCAAGCGTGTTAAGGCATCGGTAGGCATGGTCGTGTGGTAGGAATGGGAGCCATTTTCGTAACTCTCCATGATGAGCAACCACTTTTTCAAATCGCATGCAAAGCTGCTGCTTTGAGTAGCGTCAATGGCCTGTCTGGCACGTTCACTCAACATCACCATGGCGCAACAAGGTGAGCCACTCCAGCCCTTTTGAGGTGCGCTGATCAAAACATCCACACCCGTTGCACGCATATCGACCCACATGGCGCCAGATGCAATGCAATCCAGAACAAACAAGCCACCAACCGAGTGAACAGCGTCTGCAACTTGCGTCAGATAATCATCGGGCAAGATCATGCCGCAAGAGGTTTCAACGTGGGGGGCGAAAACAACCGCGGGTTTTTCAGCTTGGATGGTGGAGACCACCTGCTCAATGGGACAAGGGGCCCAAGCAGAGTCAACCGCGTCGGATAAAGGGCGTGCTTTCAAGACGATAGTTTCTGACGGAATATGCCCCATCTCGAAAATCTGGCTCCAACGATAACTGAACCAGCCATTGCGCAGCACCAGCACTTTTTGTTGATGGGCAAACTGCCGCGCAACCGATTCCATGCCAAAAGTACCGCTGCCAGGGACCAATACCGATGAATGGGCTTGATAGACTGACTTGAGGATTTTGGAGATGTCGCACATGACGCCTTGGAAGCGTTTGGACATGTGATTCAGAGCGCGATCGGTGTAGACAACCGAAAATTCCAGCAAGCCATCTGGATCAATTTGGGGGATAAGTCCAGGCATCGTTTGACTCCGACATGCAATCAGATGGAAATATGGGGTGGCTGATGGGGCTCGAACCCACGACAACAGGAATCACAATCCTGGACTCTACCAACTGAGCTACAGCCACCACGACTTTAAATTATAACGAGCAATTGACTGGGCGGATAACCCCTTATTTGCCCGAGTCATTGCGAAGCGAGTCGGGTACTTTGACCGAAACCTTCAGGCGATCTTTAAGCAAATTGAAGTAAGCGAGATTTTCTGCAGTCGCCCAAGCTTGGGTAAATCGGTCCAAGGATTCGGGCGACTGGGACACAGCGGGTGGTGCGGGCACCACTTTATTGATTTTGATGATGCCAAAACCCTTCGCGCCAAGACTCACGCCTTGAACGGAGGGCAATTGCTTGTCATCAGCGCGCATCGCAAGGTCAACCAGATTGGCTGGTAATTGCTGAGTCTGCTCCCTGCTGATGGTGACGGGGACTTGCCAAGAACCTGTTTCAGGTTTGTCGCGCCATTGCGCGAGTTTGGTTTGACCTTCCTTGACCGCCAAAGCCAAAGACTTCTCGCGCAGCAGGGCCTGGACAACCAATTGTTTGACACTGTCCAAGCTTAATGGTGTGGATGGACGGTATTGGGTGATGCGCGCAGAAACCAATTGGTTGGGCGCCGTTTCGATCGCCTCGGTATTGCGCTTGCGGCTGATGCTGTCTTGGGAAAAAACAGCCTTCAACAAGCTGGGATGCGACCAAATAATTTTTCCACCACCATTGATTTCGCGGGTGATGCCGTTGGCACTTTGGACCGGCAATTTCAGCTTTTGTACGACAGCATCAAAACCATCTGATTGTTCGTAGACGAGGTTTGAAAATTGTTCGGCCAGTTCAGCAAATTTTTTTCGAGCCTGTTCCTTCTTCAAATCGGCCTCAAGTTGCGGTCGCAATTGTTGAAAATTTCCAGCTGAAGCAGACTTGATATCGGTGAGTTTGATGATGTGAAAACCAAATTCAGATTCAACAACATCGCTCATCTCGCCGGGTTTGAGCTTGAAGGCGGCATCTTCGAAAGGCTTGACCATGGCACCTTTGGCAAAGTAATCGAGGTCGCCCCCATTCTGGGCAGAACCTGCATCTTGCGAGAATTTTTTGGCGAAGTCAGAGAAATCGCCGGGCTTTTGGCGTAATTGGTTCAAGAGCTCATTGGCTTTGGCTCTGGCTTTGTTGCGCTCTTCTTCACTGAATCCTTTGGGCGCATTGATCAAGATGTGGCTTGCACGTCGCTCCTCTTTACCCGCCAGTGCGGCTTGATTTTGGTCGAAGTAGGATTTCAACTCTGACTCGTTCACAACAATGGTTTGTTCAATGGATGCAAGATCTAGAACAACATATTCAATATCCGCAGTTTCTGTGGACTTGTATTCATCAGCGTGCTTATCGAAGTAGGCCTTCAGCTCCTCATCAGAGGGCTTGGCTTGATCCAAATAATCGGAAGCGGAAAAAATGGCAACTTGCACCTCACGCTGTTGTTTGAAAGCTTGCATTGCAACATCAACTTGAGCAGGAAATGTAAGGGTGCTTTGAGTGACACCGTTGACAACTTGACGAACAGACAAATCACCTCGCATACGGGCTTCAAACATCTCGGGAGACATCCCCTGTGCGGCCAGCAACTGTTTGTATTTTTCAATATCGAGTGTGCCGTCAGGCTTTTTCAGCGCCGCCAAAGCCTCCATGTCAGAAATCGTTTTGACAACACGCTGATCCGAAATGTTCAATTTGAGATTACGCGCCGTGGCTTCAAGCACTTTGGTCTGAATCAGTCTTTCTAAAACGCCATACTTCAAGGCGGGGGTCTCAAACATGCTCGCATCGACACCAGGCATGGAGGCACGCATGCGATCAATTTCAATCTTGTGCGCCTGTTCCCACTCTTCTTTTGAAATGTCAATGCCGTCGACACTGGCTACAGCTTCACTTTTATTCTGAAAACTGGTGTAGCCATCAAGGCCAAATAAAACAAATGAGGGGAAAATCAAAATGATCAGCAGAATCTGCATGATCTTTTTGTGCGTGCGAATGAAATCAAACATGGCGGGACTCTTTGAAAAAGTAAAGGCGAACCAGGGTTCGCCTTAGGACAGGTGGTGGGTGCTGACGGGCTCGAACCGCCGACCTACGCCTTGTAAGGGCGCCGCTCTACCAACTGAGCTAAGCACCCCACCGGATCCGCAGCTTAGTTCAATGCATCTTTCAATGCTTTTCCGGGGCGAAACTTCGGCACTTTGGCGGCTTTGATTTTGATCGCAGCACCCGTGGCTGGATTGCGACCGTTGCGTTCGGCACGCTTGGTCACTTCAAAGGTTCCAAAGCCAACCAGAGAGACGGAATCGCCCTTTTTCAAAGTGGCTTTCACGGCATCAATGGTGGATTCCAAAGCTCGTGTTGCTGCAGCCTTGGAAATATCGGCGTGGGCTGCAATATGTTCAATCAGTTCAGTTTTATTCACAAAGGTCCCCTTGACATCAGGTGTGATTTTTTTGGGTGGATACGGTCGAAATGGATTTGCACTGTGAACGAAGAAAAGGATGGAGAAGGACTTGAAACAAAATGAAAAGTTGATTGCAAGTGATTAAGCATCCTGTATTTTCATACTAGCGCGAGGAGATTCTAGTAGGTTTTTGAAGAATGAAGCAATGCAGGTTGGGATCACTTGGCGTTTTCTTTGATATAAGGCAAGGCTTTTCGGAGGTAGTAAATCATGGACCAGACTGTCAAAACGGCTGCCATCAAAATCAAAACACGACCCCACTGACCGGTATGAATTCCCCACCCCAAGGGCGAGTCCAGCAATAAAAAAGGAATTGCGATCATTTGAACCGTTGTTTTGACTTTGCCAAGCATGTTGACCGTCACACTTTTGTAGGCACCGATTTGCGCCATCCATTCACGCAACGAAGAGATGGCTATTTCCCGTCCAATGATCAGCAGTGCCACGATCACATCGACGCGCCCCAAATCTACCAGCACCAGCAAACTGGCACAGACCAAAATCTTGTCAGCCACAGGGTCTAAAAAGGCGCCAAAGGCAGAGGTTTGCTTGAGCTTTCTGGCCAAGTAACCATCGGCCCAGTCCGTCAGGGCAAAGATGATGAACATCAGGGTGGCAATCAAGTTGCGCAAGGGCATGTCGACAGGCCACTGGTACACCCAAACCAGCAAGGGGATCGCGATGATTCGCGTCCAAGTCATGAGGGTCGGAATATTGAAGAACATGCAGCTAATCGTAAACGATCGACATGCCATGAACGCTTGGATGCGAAGCGATCATTTGCAGCGCCCCATCGGTCGGAAAAAAGCAAGCGCTTGCACCAAGTTGCAACTCGACACTGGAGTGGCCGACTCGGAGATTCAAACGAATCCCAAGCCCAAGAGATGAATCAGCCAGTGAACTGTTCATGGGGCGTGGCGGATGTTGGTTGAGCAATGTGGCAAGGTCGGGGACAGAGGCGCCGATCGACAATTGAACATACTTGCCAAATTGACAGCGAGCTTGGGTCAAGTCCATGGCTTCAAGCAAGATCAATCGCAAACTTGCACTGCGCCGATCAACTTGCACTTTGACGCGCGCTACAAGCAGAAAATCTTCTTTGATGAGGTGTTTAAACTTTGTGAAGACTGCGTCATCAGCGCTGACTTCCAAAGAGGCACTCATGTCATCGAGCAGAAACAGGGTCAATCGTCCCTTGGCGGTGTTGATCGTGCGCTCATCTCGAACAATGCCCGTCACCCATTGCGGCTCTTTGCTTTCACTCAAATCCGAGAGTTTTGTTTTGAGAAACAGACGCAACTCGGATTGGGCCTCTTCAAATAAATGCCCGGACAGGTGAAATCCAACTGCTGCTTTTTCGTGGGTCAGTTTTTCTCGAACGCCCCATTGCGAAGCATTTTCCAAGGCAGGCTCGTTCTTGCTTGAGCCATGGCTGTCCTCAACGTCAAACAGCCCAACTTGATGGATGTGATCCGATTGCGTCTGCGCATATTCGAAAGCCAAACCCACAGAGGCCATCAACTGTGCACGGTTGTCCCCCAAGCCATCGAATGCCCCCGACTTGATCAAGGCCTCGACAGCCCGTTTGTTGATGCGCGATCGGTCAACTCGGGCGCAAAAATCAAACAAACTGTGAAATGGACCACTGTTTGTTCTCGCTTCGCAGATGGCTTCAATGGCTGACTGACCCGTTCCCTTGATGGCTCCGAGTCCATAACGAATTCGGTGTTTGGACAAAGGCACAAAGGCATACACCCCCGCGTTGATGTCGGGCCGGTCAAATTGAATTCCCATGGCCTTGGCATCCTCAAACAATATCCTCAATTTGTCCGTGTCATCCATTTCAACAGTCATGTTGGCGCTGAAAAATTCAGCTGTGAAGTGGACTTTGATCCAGGCAGTTTGATAAGCCAGTAGCGAATAAGCCGCAGCATGCGATTTATTGAAACCGTAGCCCGCAAACTCTTCCATCAAGTCGAAGATGGCATCCGCCTGTTCGGTTGAGATATTGTTCTTGGATGCGCCCTCACGAAAGATGGAACGATGGAGTGCCATTTCATCGGCTTTTTTCTTGCCCATGGCACGTCGCAATAAATCTGCGCCACCCAAGGAGTAACCACCCAAGACCTGTGCAGTCTGCATGACCTGCTCTTGATAAACCATGATCCCGTAGGTTTCCGCCAAAATAGGTTCGGCCAATGGATGCGGATATTCCACCTTCTCGCGACCGTGTTTTCGCGCCACAAAACTGGGAATCAAACTCATTGGACCTGGTCTGAACAAAGCGTTCAACACAATCAAATCCTCTAAGCGTGTGGGCTTGGCATCGCGCAACATGGCTTGCATGCCTCGACTTTCAAATTGAAACACAGCCTCTGTTTTGCCATCGGCAAAGAGTTGGTAGGTGGCCGCATCATCCAATGGGATGTTGTCAAATGAGAAGTTCGATTGACTTGGGTGTGTTTGAACAATGAAATCTTTCGCCATCTCCAAAATAGTCAAGGTTGCCAGACCCAAAAAATCAAACTTCACCAAGCCAATTGACTCCACATCGTCTTTGTCAAATTGACTGACAGCGGCAGGACTACCGGGTTGTTGATACAGCGGGCAAAAGTCAGTTAATTTGCCTGGGGCAATTAAAACGCCCCCGGCATGCATGCCCACATTGCGCGTCAAGCCCTCGAGTTTTTGGGCCATATTCAACAAAATTTTGACCTCATCCTCTTGCGCCCGGCGAAGTGCCAATTGGGGCTCTTGCTCCAGGGCAATCGCAATGGTCATGTGCTGTCCAGGCTTGTTGGGGATGAGTTTGGACAGCCCTTCACAAAATGGATAGCTCATGTCAAGGGTTCGACCCACATCACGAATCGCGGCACGCGCACCCATGGTGCCAAAAGTCACAATTTGGCTGACCGCGTCACGACCATATTGGTTCTTCACATAGTCAATCACCCGATCCCGATTGGTCTGGCAAAAATCGATGTCAAAGTCGGGCATCGAGACACGTTCGGGATTGAGAAAACGCTCAAACAGCAAGTTGTACTGCAGTGGGTCCAAATCAGTGATTTTCAATGCGTAGGCAACCAAGGAACCCGCACCAGAACCTCGGCCTGGGCCCACAGGGCAACCATTGCTTTTGGCCCAATTGATGAAATCACTGACGATCAAAAAATAGCCTGGAAAGCCCATTTTCAAAATAGTTTCTATTTCAAAATTCAAGCGTTCTTCATAGGCAGCACGTTGGTCCTCCCGCACCGCGGGATCGGGAAACAAATGCAACAGACGACTCTCAAGGCCATGGAAAGAGACGGATCGGAAATAGTCGTCCGTGGGTACGGGCGTTCCATTGACCAAGGGTGTCGGAAATGCTGGTAATTGCGGCTTGCCCAACGTCAAGTTCAGGTTGCAGCGCATGGCAACTGCATTTGTATTGGCGGCCGCAGAGGGCAAATCTGCGAACAGTTCGCTCATCGCCTTGGCATTGGGAAAAAACTGCTGGCGGGTGAATCTTTTAGTGCGTTTGGGATTGCCCAAAATTTCACCTTGCGCAATGCACACACGGGCTTCATGCGCCTCGAAGTCTTCTTCTTGGATGAACTGAATTGGATGGGTCGCGATCAAGGGCAGTCCCAGCGCTTGAGCCAAATCAACGGCCGCACTGATGTGTCGCTCATCATCCAACCGGCCTGCGCGTTGCAACTCGATGAACAATCGGTCGGGGAAACTCTGACTCATTTTTGCTGCCAACGTTTGTGCTCGTTCAAAGTTACCCGCGACCAACCATGAGCCCAGTGGTCCTGCTTGCGCGCCAGATAAAGCAATCAAACCTTGCGACCTATCGCCTTCCAGCCAATGCCACTCCAGGGCGTTGTGCGTGCGAACTGTGTCTTGGGTCCAGAGCTTGGTGAGTAGGGCACAAAGATTTAAATAGCCTTGGTGGTTTTGAACCAAGAGTAGTAATTTGGCGGGTTCAGCATGCAAATCATCGTCGGCCATGCGGATGGAGACCTCAGCACCAATCAAGGGCTTGATGCCCTGCTGTCGGCACGCCGAATAAAACTTGACGGTTCCGAAAAGATTGTTCAGATCGGTGATAGCCAGCGCCACTTGTCCGTCTGCCTTGGCCGATTGAATGGCATCTTCAATGCGACAGGTACCATCAACAATCGAATATTCAGTGTGGAGGCGCAGATGAACAAACATGCATGCATTCTATGGAGAAGCAATGACCACCCCTACCGCCTGAAGTCAGATTGAATTGCCTTTAGAATGTGAAAAAACCAAGGAAAACTCATGGCAAGCAACCTCATCCAACACCTGTCTGATGCTTCGTTTGAATCCACTGTCATGAACGCCAAACAACCCGTGCTGGTTGATTTTTGGGCGGAATGGTGCGGTCCTTGCAAAATGATTGCACCTGTGCTTGATGAAGCAGCCACAACTTACTCGGGCAAGTTGCAAATCACCAAATTGAATGTTGATGAAAACCGAGACATTCCAGCCAAGTTTGGTATCCGGGGTATTCCTACTCTCATGCTTTTCAAAGACGGGCAACTTGCTGCCACCAAAGTGGGTTCACTGAGCAAAGCCCAATTGACTGAATTCATCGACCAACAACTGGCTTCTTGACCCTGTTTTTTTTCCTGTCATAATTGATATCTAACGCAATCAAGCAGAATTCGGTTTGGTTGCCAAGCACCTGCGCTGCATGCAGGCTGCCAGCACGATCCTCCCCCCTCCTCCGACTCAACTCCCCTCTGGAGTACCTCTATGCATCTGAACGAACTCAAAGCACTTCATGTGTCTGAAGTTTTAAAGCAAGCCGAAGAACTCGAAATAGAAAACACCGGTCGAATGCGCAAGCAAGAGTTGATGTTTGCCATCATCAAAAAGCGTGCGCGTGCGGGGGAACAAGTATTTGCGGACGGCGTTCTTGAAATTTTGCCCGATGGATTTGGCTTTTTGCGAAGTCCCGACACCAGTTACACCGCAAGCACAGATGACATCTACATCAGCCCCAGCCAAGTGCGCCGATTCAATTTGCACACCGGGGACATGATCGAAGGTGAAGTGCGTATTCCTAAAGATGGTGAACGATACTTTGCGCTGACAAAACTCGATCAGGTCAACGGCGACTTGCCAGAGAACAACAAACACAAAGTAATGTTTGAAAACTTGACGCCGTTGTTTCCACGCGAGCACATGAAACTCGAGCAAGACATCAAAGGGGATGAAAACATCACCGGTCGCATCATTGACATCATCGCGCCTATAGGCAAAGGCCAACGAGCATTGCTGGTCGCACCGCCCAAGAGCGGCAAAACAGTGATGATGCAACACATCGCGCACGCTATTGCGGCCAACTATCCCGCAAGCCACATGATGGTTCTATTGGTTGATGAGCGGCCTGAGGAAGTGACCGAAATGCAGCGCTCAGTGAAAGCAGAGGTGATCGCCTCCACCTTCGATGAGCCTGCAGCGCGCCATGTTCATGTTGCAGAAATGGTGATTGAGCGCGCCAAACGATTGGTTGAACTGAAAAAAGACGTGATCATCTTGCTCGATTCCATCACGCGTTTGGCTCGTGCATACAACAATGTGGTTCCCAGCTCTGGCAAGGTCTTGACTGGGGGTGTTGACGCCAATGCGCTGCAGCGACCGAAGCGGTTTTTTGGTGCCGCCCGCAAAGTTGAAGAAGGCGGCTCACTCACCATCATCGCCACGGCCTTGATTGACACAGGCAGCCGCATGGATGAGGTTATTTTTGAAGAATTCAAAGGTACCGGCAATTGTGAGATTCACCTTGATCGTCGTCTCTATGAGAAGCGTGTCTTTCCCGCCATTCAACTCAACCGCAGCGGGACCCGTCGAGAAGAACTACTGTTGGCGCCAGAAATACTTCAAAAAACGCGCATTTTGAGGCAATTTATTTACAACCTGGATGAAATTGAATCCATGGAATTGATGCTCAAAAACATGAAGGCCAC
>Ga0172372_10008053_pt1 | contig 14044 bp, 23 predicted proteins | sample LakKiv5m_2_FD_114544 | JGI IMG/M metagenome (GOLD analysis project Ga0172372, IMG submission 114544) | Freshwater microbial communities from Kabuno Bay, South-Kivu, Congo - kab_092012_9.5m | ecosystem: Environmental > Aquatic > Freshwater > Lake | place: Democratic Republic of the Congo...
ATAAATTCAACCAAGTATAAATGACCCAATAGTTATTAAATCTGTTGTCAACGGTAAAATTGACAACCATAGGAGGGTACGGATTTCTATTATAGCTACTGGTGGTCAGTGTTTGACCCCCGTAGCGAACCACAGAAGCGCTTATTTCAATATCGGGAACAATAATACCAAATACTGAAAACTGTAAAGTGTCAGGTATAATAATATTATTGTCCCTAACATCTTTGGTAGATATTTGCTTTAACGCAGGCGGGACATTAAACGACATTAAAAATTTATCGCGCCGTGATTTATTAAACGGGCTCTGCTGTAACGGTGTTAATGCTCCCATATATTAATTTAATCTTCTCCACCCCTGGGATTCTAAATCTTGCATATCAGTATTTGCATCCGATTCACTACTAGGAATAATCATAGGTAAAGGCTTGTACCCGGTGCCATCCTTCTCATTATTGTAAATAGATCCAGGGTTTACAAAATATTTAACCCCGTAATCTAATGCCCTTATTCGTAAAGGTTTTTTATTTGAATCCAGTTCTATAATTTCAAAATATTTTTCTGATAATTCATTTTCTAAAATTACTAATGCCCATATAAGGCTCATAACTCGATCATCGTGTAAATCGGCACCTGGTTTTGAAGCCCATGTACCATTAGGATAGCGAACAAAGTCTCTTAACTCCTGCAATGTCTTTACATCATGAATGCGTACAGCGTTTAATTCATTGATCCAGTATCGCATATTCATGACACCTTTATATTTTGTGTTTGTGTGTGCGCTGATACCTACTTTTTTAAATTCTGAGGTACCGGCTTTAGTTCCAAATGAAACAATATTTTCATATCCTAGAGTAAACTTGAGTTGATCAACAACTTGTGCCCCGCAATTATTTCTTTCTATCAATGCTAACGGTGAACCCCAGTGCTTTAAAATTTCATGTAGCTTGGAAGTAAAATTATAAGGAGAAGTATGCTTGTCATAATAGACAGCTACCTGTTCAATATTTTTAAGATCGGTAATATCTAGTATTTGTACTACACTGGCAGCTTCCCCCACACCTTCACTCACGTCAACCCCAGCTACATATATAGAATCTTGTTTTGGTTCAGCCCATAAATGATATCTACCTTCATCATAAACAAATTTAGGATCAAAACAGTCAACTTTTAATTTTTCAAACATATTATCGTTAATTGAACTCTCACCGGACTGAAAAAATACATTTCCATATTCCTGATCAAATGCATCTTTACTGCCAATAGAACGAATAGTTATTTCTTTCCACTCTTCGTCGCGGCCAGGTACTTCCCACCAATCTACTCTTTCTGATTTCCACCCATTTTTACCTTCTAAAGCTCCGGTATAAATTTCATGAAATAAATTTCCTGTACCATTAGGGGTGCTTGCAATAAAAATTTTTGATTTTTTAGAACTAGAAATAATAGGGTATACGGACTTCCAGAACTCTTCTACCAAATGATTATCAATAAATGCTAACTCATCAAGAATTACGCAATTTACAGATTCGCCTCGGCCGGCGTCACTGCTTGTAGTTGAAATTCCTATACTGCTACCGTTTCCTAAGGTCATAGATGTTTTACCGTACTCCACAGTACCCGGTTTTAGATAGTTAGGCAACTGTTCGTAAGCAATTCTAACTCTCTTAAAAATGTTAATGGCAGTTTGCTCTTTATTTGCAACTATTAGTATTCGCTGGTCTTCATGAAAGCACGCTAACCAAAGTGCGTAAATTGTCATAAGAGTAGTTTTGCCAATTTGACGAGATGCTAATAAAACACAAAAACGATTATCTCTTAAAGAACGTAATACTCTTTTTTGACACGGGAACAATTCAATTTTTATTTTACCTTGATCTAGATTTACTATGTAAAAAAAGTTTTCTGCAAAATAAAGTATGTTTTTTGTGCATTTCTGGATATCTTTAACCCATTGAGGGTTTGAAGCGTAATCAAACGTAGCATCCGGTCGAGGTAGGTTACTGTTGCCTAAATAATACTGTTTTTCGTTTTTTTGAGGCATATTTACATAAATATTTAAGTGAATAATACCAGGACACTAGTAGATATGGGTTTGCTATACGAAAAAACAGTAGCAAAGAACAGCCCTAAAACATTTAAAAAAGCAGAAGACAAAAAAGTAACTGATGCTAAAGCAGATCCTAAAGTTTTTGTAAAAAATACAGGTCCTGAAAATGCTCAAAATTTTGACAAGAATGCTTTGATAGATCCCGAGCATGATAAGAAAGGTGAAAATCATTTTCAGCCTAAAAAATATTCACAAAATTTAGAAAAAACAGAAGTAAAAAGAATAAATAATTTTATGAATAATAAGTCTATTTTTGATAAACTGTACGAAGAAGTACTTGGCGGTGAGCCTACAGTACACGACGATATGGCTGATGCTGAAGCATTAGACATCGACGTTAATAAGGATGAAGAAGGCGGTGAAGTAACCTTTTCATTGCCTCGTGATGTTGCACAGCAACTTTGCGACGTTCTCGGCGCTGCATTAGGTGGCGGAGAAGAAGATTTAGGTGGCGAAGATCTCGGTGGTGAAGATCTCGGTGGCGAAGAAGATCTCGGTGGTTTAAAAAAGCCTGAAGAAGCTAATGAAGAAGAAGCTGATGAAAAAGAAGGTGCTCATAAAGAAGCTACTGAAATGACAGAGCTCAAGCCTTCTGCTGGTGAATCATTAACTAAAAAGGACAATAAAGTACATGGTACGGTGTCAAATTTAGTTAGCAAAGGTCATGGTGATGGTAAAGTTACCGACAAAGTAGGTAATGACGGTAACTTAGCTGATAGTAAGGGTAAAACACTTACTGGTAAGAATAACAAAGTCTCCGGTAAAGCATCAAATACCGGAGCTTATATATTCCAGAAGTAATTAAAAATAGACTATAAAAGAAAGGGCCTAACGCAAGTTAGGCTCTTTTTTTGCTTAAATATATTTGTGATGACGTTTCTTGAATATGTAAAGACAGGAGTCGAGCACCGTCATATGAAGGATGTAGTCCCGGATCCTTCATCTCATTCTCAATCTCCTGGTAAAACTGTTCCAGATTATGTAAGAACTAAGAAAACAAATTCTAAATTAGAAGCTATTAAAAATATGGAAGTCGGTAGATCTGTTTTTTTAACTCCTTTAGACATTAAAGAAATTGAAGGGTTATTTCCTACTAGAGCAGATTTAGCTACTACCTATTTTACAAGCAATTTTAAACCTGAAATTAAGGAAATTGGAAAACCTAGTGAAAAAGACGGTTCAAGAATAGTTCTAAGCTTTGATCCTGTGGTAAAGAAGTACAAACTGACCAAAGTTAGAGGCACAAAAAATGTCTAACGATTTCTATACCGGTAGTAATGGAATACAAGTGTATCCTGGTATTGATCCAGTTAATCAATGCTTTAGTTTTACAGATAAATCACAAAATGTATGTGAAAGAATGGTCTATTCAAACTATTGGCAAGAACAAATAAACCTATACGGTCAAAAAGTACTATACTTTGTTAACTCATTTAATTTATCTGCTTCAGATAATTTATATGGAGAGCATCCTACACAAAAATACCAAGAACCTAAATTTATTAAAATAGCTGTTAACTTAAATGAAAATGCTCTCATGTTAAGTAAGTACGGGCTTATGTCAGAAGATGAAGTAACGGCTTTTGTACACATTACTTCCTTTTATACAGTTTTTGGACCACAAACAGAACCTAAATCAGGTGATTTGTTCCAATTATATGAATATGGTTTAGATCGCCCCGGTGGTCGTAATGGAAGATTTTACGAAATAACAGAAAGATTAGATCAAGATATAGCTCAAATAAATCCTCTAGCAGGCCACTATGTATGGCTTATAAAAGCTAAAAGATTTGAATATTCATTTGAGCCGGGGTTGTCCGGTGGTGAAACCGTTAACGATCAAATCTTCGACGATGCTAAAAACCCAGCAGTTTCCGGTGCAAACAAACCGTATGAATATAGTGCTGATGCACAAAATATTTTTGAGTACTCCACAAATAATTACGATAGTGTTTACGGTGGATATTAAGTAGAAACTAATTCGTTTCTAAAAGATGCAATCAAGGTATCTGCTTCTCGTGCAGAATTAAAAGTAAGTTCAATAAATTTACCGGTATTCTCTTTTAATCTATAAATGATTTTATCTTCTTCTTTTCTAATGTTTATTATAGTGTACATAAATCCAGCATTTAACTGACGTTCATACCGAGTATTAGACGCGGTATGATTATCAAGAATAACGTTTTTTCTTCTTCCTACTGTAAAACTGGTTCCGACAATGTAGTGCATAAATTTTGATGTATTTCTATCTTAGGAATATTTATTTCGAAAGGCATTTTTTCGAAACCGGCTATTTCCTCTACCATAGTATCAAATCGCTCATCAATATACTTTTGAAATGATAGAGGCTTAATCCAGTCATTAGTTTTTTCCATATCCTGTTTCAATTGCTTAGCTTTGGTATTTACATGTTCTAAAGCTTCAATGAGGCACAACCACCGACTGTACTCTTGTAAAGTTAGGTTATGTTCTTTTTCGTTAGCTCTAATTCGAATACAATTTTTTGAATGTTCCTGTGGCATATCCTAGTATTATAGTGGTGATTTCCTTAGGTTCAAGAAGTACTTGATTTTTTCCTAGAAAATCTAAAAGTTCACATAAACTTTCTGTTTGTGCGGTCATTATTTTAAAATAACCTCTAAAAAAATCTAAGACATCGTTCTTCTTATCTTCGTCAATAGACGAATTTTTAATCTTATCTAAAGTATACTCTAATAAAAGTGAAATTATATTTCTAAATAAATCTTTTGTTGTTGAAATATCTCTTTTATAGTAGTGAAAACTGTTTTCTAAAAGCATATTGAGGTTATCATCGTTTAAATTGTGTCTTAAAAATTCATAGATTTCTTTTGGGTCTCTTTTTATAAACCCTCTCACAGGCATAAAAGGATCGGAGACCTTTTCTTCAGTACGAGCTAGTATTGAATCAGGCACGCTCATTTTCTGAGATATTATCTACTAAAGATTGCAAAACTTCTTTAGTATTTTCTATGGGTTGAGTTGTAATAGCAGTAGATACATCTATGTAAACAGCGACATCCTTTTTGCACTCTTGGCATGTATATAAATTATCTGTGTTTAATCGTACAGGAACAAACGATTTAATTTTCTTAAAGCAAGGACACACAACATCTACGCCTTGGTATGAAAATTCTTTTATTCTTTCGTTCTCTAATTTCTTATTTTTAAGATTAACGTATACAGTTAGTAAATTACTATAAATTCCGAAAGTTAAAAACTGGAGACCGAGACCTGAGAAAAAACCGACCCAAAAACTAAACCCTACTTCTTTTAATAAAAAACCAAATAATGCAGAGACAGATAAAAGTATTAAAGCTTGTATAAACGGTTTCAAATTCAAATATATTTTATAGGAACTAACAAACTAATCAATTATTTTATCTAATTTGTCGCCGAGATATTTAATAGTATCAACAACTGCTTTAAGCTTTTGAATTGAATCTTTGACTTCTTGTTCTGCTTTTTTGTTCTCTGAAATAAGAGGAAAATTCAACGCTGATTCAAATAACTGTAACGTATTGGAAGCATCAACGTATATTTGTCCTAAAGAATCGGTAACTGTAGTTAAAGGAAAAGGTAAGTTTTTTCTTAATCTAACTTGATTAGGAAATTGGGACATAGACTTTGTAAACAAGTCTTTAAGACTAACCTGTTGAGCGGCAACCTCTCTTGCGGCCATACCAGTAGTCCACTTGTTGTAGTACTCAATAGCGTCCTCAAACATTAACTTTTTCTTCACTAATTATATTTATTCGAGATTAAATAATAATGTATGAGTAATATTTTCGAAAAACGTTTTAACACTATCTTAGAAGCAGATACACCGGTTATACCTACAGATGTCGACAAAGCACCGGGCTCAGATAGAGAAGCAATGGCACAGACCTTAAAAACAACAACACCGGAAGATTTTGACGTAGAAGTACCTAATGGTGGGGGTGAATTAGAAAGAGAAAAAGAACATCAAAAGACTGAGTTAACCTCATGGATAGGCGAAATTGATAAGTTTATTACCTATTTAAATGGTACGGATGGTAGTTCTGTTCAAGCTAAATTACATGCTGCACGTTGTGATTCAGTATTTGAAAATATTGCTAGAAGTGAAAAAAAGAAAATTGCAAGAATCGCCGCAGAATTAAGTTCTTTGAGCGAGGGGTTTAAAGGTTACTTAATCTCGATGGCATCTAGTTAATTTTTGTAAGTAATAGTTTCGCTTTAATTCCATTAAAACAATTCTCTAGTATAAATTCAGGGCTAACAAAGTCTAAATCTAAATCTATACACATATCATTTATATCCTTATATTTTTTACCTTCTCTTTCTGGCCATATAAAAATAAATTCATCGTTACTAATTAGTTTTTCAGTTTTTTTCTTACTAGCTTTGTCTTGCCATTGACTATCTAAAACCCATATTTTCTTTAAAAAGTTAAATTCAAATAACTGTCTTTCTTGTAGTGGAGTAAGACTAGATGTCGAATCTTCTTGAATACCGGCAACTGCAATACCATTTTTTATAAAGAATGAATCAATAGGGCCTTCAAATATGAAAATGTTTTCTAAGTTAGAATCAATTTGATTTATATTGAATAAAGATCTTTCACCTTTGACTTTACTTAAGTAGCGGGGACGAAATTTTAAATCAGCATCAAACAAGGCTCGAGATTGATAAAAAACAACTTCATTATTTTTATTATAAAAAGGCAATATAAGTCTATTTTTATGTACTCTATCGGTAAGAGAAATAAAAAGAGCCTTTGGCTTATTAATAGCTGTGTCTAACTTACGTCTCTTAATCGTTTCAAGTGCTTTTTGAACTATCTTATTATCTTTAAAATAACCTATTTGAGTACTATCAAATAAATTAATTGAATCGATAGGAAGCGATTCAATACTTTTAGTGAGTTTTGTTTCCTCTTCTTTTATTTCCTCCGGTATAACATCAAAAGAATTAGCCTCTTTTAAAATTTCACCAATAGTAAGACCAGATACTTCTTGTATCCATTTTACTGGCTGCCCGTACCAGCCGCAATTATGACAGCAAACTACATTTTTATCCAAAATGTAATAACATCTACGCTTTTTACCCCAAGAGTTTCCTTCTCTACATATCGGGCAACCCGCCTCATATGTTTTAGAAAGTTTTTTATATCTAGGATAACCGGCGTACTGGTAAAATTTTTGAACGATGTATTCTTGAGGTATTTCCACTATTACTTAGCTGGTCCTGCAGGAGGAACATCAGGAATGATAGGAGCGGGAATCGGAGAAACAGGTGCTGGTGGGGAGGGTACTAAACTAGGCTGAACAGATTGTTTTAAATCTTTAACTGATACAATTCCTTTACGAATGAAAGTACCACTAGCAGGATCAATATACTCTGCTTCAACAACTTCTTTACCATTACGAATGTATGTTCTCAAACGAGGGGTTACAGGTTGACCAGATATAGGAGATGTAATTTTTCTAGGTTGTATAAAGTCCATAAAATTACTTATAGATACTTTTTAAATTACAATCCATTCTTTTTATATTGACGTAAGCAGACATCATAAACTTTACTAGGTAACTTTTCAACAATATCGACAATACCGTTTTCTAAGCCAAAATGAAATTTTTCTTTAGGGATATGCCTATTGATCATTTTAGGCATGGATAAAAAACCTAGATTTTCTTTTAAGTCCTTACAATAAACTAAAAGTTCACCCAAATAGGTACCCTTTGTAACTGCGTAAATATATCGAACTTGGGGATGCGTCTTAGAGAAGTTGCTCTTTAAGCGCTGCAATACATTTTTCAGATGAGTCATGTATGTCGGGTAGTTGTAATCCAAGTTTAGTGATTTTATCTGTAGAAAGCAAGCAATTTGATCTATTAACTTTAAAGTTCATATCTTCATACTTTTTAAAATTCCATCGATTATTTGAAAACCCGTTTTTCTTTAAAATATCGGTTACTTGTGATGCAGAAATACCGTTTGAATTCACTACATTGTAAATTCCAGATCTGTAGTACTGATAATTGAGTATAATAAATTTAAAGACAAATTCGCATAAGTCTTCTACACAAGTACAGCTATTTGGCATATCAATTAACGTATCATAGTTTAAGACTTTTATAAAATAATTTTTACGCGAAACTTCACTAGTAAAGGGTATTCGTATTCTAAAAATACTTGTATTTACAAAATTTGTAATAAGTTCTGCAGCATGTTTTGTTTTAGAATAGAAGCTACTTTCTGAATTAAACATACCAAAATTTGGAATATCTGTTTCGTCGAAGTTTTTTTCATATCCAGTATAGATACAACCACTGGATATAGAAATTAGTGCATAATGATTTTGAATAGAAAAATAATTGAGTAAAGAATGTAAGCTAACGTTATATTTAAAACATATCTCTTTATTATCCTCACAACTTTCAACGTTTGGATTGCCGGTATAACCCGAGCAATTTATAATAGTAACAAAATTATTTTTTATGTTAGTGTTTATGTATTCTTCTAATTTTTCGAGCTTGAAGTAATCGCATTCATCTCTTGAAATATGATAAATGTCTAGTTCTTGGTTTTTAAGGTAGGAGTAAAGCTTATTACCAATAAAGCCTTTACCAAGAATTAAGAAAGAGTCCCTCACAAAAGGACTTATAAAAACTACTCTAAATCTCCAGGCTCGTTACGAACATTTTTCATGAAAAACTTGTTTAATAAAGTAGCTAATGAATCTGCTTCTTGTTGATTATGGGCAAAAATAAAATTAACCGGTTGACCGTCCATTGTGTAGCCTAAGATAATAAAAGAATTTAAAAATTCCTGTACAGTATTTACTAACGCCTCTGTATTCTTACGAGCAGAATTGCTTTCTTTTAATTGATTTTGAATAAATGCAGCAAACGCTTTTCTAGCTAAATCTTTCGTTTCGCTATTATTCGGGTCGAAGTCATTATTATCCTTCGACTTGTCCTGGTTTGCCTTCTTCATCATTATTATTTATTCTCTTAGATAGAAATCTACAGCGGCCGGGATAGTCCTTATTACAAGATGAACCGTATTTTAAAAGATAGTCAATAACAGTTTCAATACTTTCAGTTTTAAGTGTTAAATTTCTAGGAATTCTATTACCACCATCACTAAACTCAAAGCATGTAGCATTGTTGTCACTACCGTCGTTAAAACAAGTAACGTAAACGGAAGTCTCACTTGGATTTACTAAAACTGTCCAACGACGGGGGTCTGCTTTATTATAAATAGAAAATACTTTCAAAACAATAAATCCGTTATCTTTTAATCGCTTGATAAAATAACCAGGCGTGCGAATTTTATTTTTGCTCATTAGTTTGCTAATGCAGAAATTACTACTTTATGGTTGGCTAAGTTATCTGACAATTCTAAAAGAGCTAATCCCATTTTAGTATGAATTTTAACATTAAACACCTTAGCTCTCATAGAAGAAATTATTCTAAAAATTTCAAAATTCAACGGCATACTATTGGAAACGGCATTACCTACATAGTCATCTGTCAATTTTAAATCAAACGAATCTATGTTTGGTTTACTTTTATCTGTAAGCTCACCGAACACACTATTATTCTTAAATGTTAAATATAGTTTATTTGAATCTGTATTAATAGAACTAGCTTTTATAAGATTAATTAAAATTTGTTGTGATATAGAAAAACTACCATCGAATTTAAGATCGTTAAGCTTATCCATGTTTAACTTTGGAGAAGTTATGATACCGTCATCAAACAAATGATATTTAAAACGTATATCGTCGGAACTGTAACTAATATTATTTGAATTAATTGCAATCTGAAACTCTTTAGATCCGATACATGAAAAAAGTCTATGAAGCTTTTTAAGATCTGGAATGTTTAAGGTAGATTTACCTTTAACTTTGTCATCTGCATATACGGAGTGTACAATAACGGTATTATCACTAGTGGATAAAAGAGAAGTAATATTATTATCTGTAATAGTAAGAATAGCGCTTTCAGCTATTTTGCTTATAAACCCTAAAAAACTGTCTATAAAACAGTCTTTATCAGAAATCAAAACCGTCATCAATTAATTAAGATTCTTTTTTAATAAAGCAAAGAACTTCTTTTGAAAACTCTTCTATTTTTTCTAAATGAGCAGCTATCTTATTAAGGCTTTCAACTATCTTACCGGATTCATCTGCTACTATACGAGGGGCTACTGCAACCTGCGCTTGAGGAAAAGCATGAGCAGGTGCCCCTACTGCATTGTGCATAGGTCTTTGTTGTGGGGGTCTTTGACCTCCCGGTAAGTTACGAATAATAGTTTCCGCATTTAAATTTAGCCCTTGAAGAGTAGGGTTCTTATTTACGATATGGCTATCTAATTGCTTTAGATCACCTAGATTTTGCCCCATAAACTGGAGCGTAGCTAGGCGTATTTCTTCCGGTGTAGGTTCTCTAAAAGCGTCACTCATCTAATTCTTTTAACAAATTATTGATAGATTCATCTGATAAATCATCTTCTTGCTGCTTTTTTGGAGCCTTAGCTTCCGGTGTAACTGCTTTTTTAGTCGGTTTAATCTCTGTTACGATTTGGGGCACTTCCACTGCAGCTACTACTTCTTCTATATCTTCCTTACAATAATAATGTTGGTTAAAGAGAGATTTTAATTCATCATAACTCTTAACGCTAACATACGATTCAAGGTCAAATACACCTTTATAAATTTTATCATAATCGGCTTCGTCTAACCCTTCAACTTCTTTAGGAGATTGAAACTTAGATGAAACGTATGTTGGATAATCTCCTTGTTTTTCAACTTTAATCTTTAAGCTGCATCCTTTAGAAGATAAGTCAAAAATACGGGGACCAAATTCTTCGGCATCTTCTCCTTCAATAGCGTCCATAATGATCTTATGTAGCTGCTTACCAAAGCGTATTAACTTAATCTTTCCATTATTATCTGAATTTACCGGGTCATTAATAACATATGCATTGACGAGCCAGTTTTCTCTACGTAAAATCACAGACATTTTTTTCTTTTCTTCTTCTGTACCGTTACGTAATACTCGATACCTCTCCTCACCAATCGGGTCACGTTGACCCCAAGTAGAAGGACTTACAAAAGTAACTAATTGACCGGTACTATAGCTATTCCAACCATAAGAATAGTAATGAAAAAACGTTTTAGACGGGTCTTTAATATTTGGTAGCAATCTTACCGTATAGGTATTTCCTGCTTCTGTTCTTAAAAAGTCTTTAGTACGGGAAGCTGTGGTTTCTTTAGTTAAAGCAGACTTAATGCTTTCGAACATTGAATTGGTGAATGAACTCATATTTAAATAATTTTATGATATGCAAAGTTGAATTCAAGTGTTATTTTTAATCTTTTTTAACGCATAGCTGCCAAGCATACGTGCTTTTTTAGACACGATATATTTTGTACGAAACGTTTCAATTTTATTGTAAAAATCATTACCAAACATAAACTCAATTATTTCCGGACCAATTAGCCTTATATTTCTTATTGTATCTTTAAACTCTAGTAAAGAGTAAAAATTAACTTGATGCTCTTGAAGGTGTAGAACAAACGAAAAGATGTTATTTGTTTTGTGGTTGACGTAGCTGTCCACATTAATGTTTTGCTCATGGCAAAACTTCTTTATAAACTTAAACGACTTTAAAATAGATTGAAGTTGTTGTTTTTCGTCTGGATCCAAGAGTTCGTTTTTCTTAACAATAGTAGAATAGGCCTTAACAGCTTTAAGAGTGGTATAATAATCCAATTCAAAATATTTTTCATCTTTGTAGAGTTCATAAGGAGCAGAAAAAAACTCTTTAACGTCTATGTGCTTAAACCTATTAAAAAAGTTTGATAATTTTTTAAGATAGGCATATTCTTTTTTTTCTAATAAATCATCAAAATTTTTTCTTGTTTTGTAAGGTTTACCGGACGATCCACGAGATACTTTTATAAAAGTATTGTAGATGTGTTTTTCAAAATCAGATATTTCGTTTACCGCCATTTGTAAAGGGCAAACTCTTTTTTAATGCGTCTTTTTTTGCTGGGTTTATAACCAAATCGAAAATGCCTGATCTGTTCTAAAATTAAAGTTTTCTGCATCTCTCGAGCAAACTTATTATATTTTCTAGCAAAATAATCTTTATCCAAAGATTTCTTTTTATCTAATGTTACTTCAGCGTTTACAATAATCATAATAAAGCTTTTTTGTTTGCGTTAAGATATTTCATTATATATTTACTTTTATATAATCCAGTATCAAATTGAAGAAAACTTTTAACGGCTAAATAATCATTTTCAAAATCACAATATTCTTTAAATAAAATTCGTATGTTTGGATTCTGAAGTAATAATAAAAATATATTTGCTAAATTCATTTTTTTGGTTTGAAGTAAGCTGATCAAAGTACAAAACGAAAAAAACAAATGATTAAATTCATAACTTGTAATAGAATGGGAAGGGTCGGCTTTCATTTTACAGCCTCTAACTCTTTACTAAACTTTAAAAAATCTTCATTTAAAAAACCACCACCTATATTCTGAGTCCCGCCGCCATTAAAATTTTTCTTAGTAAAATTACCTACATGGAGATCATTATTTTTATTCTTGTCTTTTCTTAAGCTTATGTATTTAGTATTTAAATTAACAACAATAGCAATATCACCGTTGTATTTTTCTAAAATGTAGTGGGCTACTTCGCTAGGTGCGGTGTTTGTAAATGTGCTTACTACTGTGTAATTCGATTCTTCGTGTGTTACTTTACCGCGATAAACAGATAAACTTTGAAGAGTTTTGTTTAGATTTTCTTTGTAAAACTTAATAAGATTTTTTTGCTGAAAATTAAATTCAGTGAATCCGCTTTTAAAATCATTAAAAAACTTTTCAACTCGATCGCCTTGGTAACTCCAAAATAAAAAGTTTAAATCTTTAGAGAATGGGTGTTTTAAGTTATAGCTATCGTAATCATTAACTAAAGAAACCAAGCGTTTTTGGGCTTCTGTTAAGATATCACCATATTTTTCTTTTAATCTTTTGTAAAGCATCAAAACACAACTTGGACTTCTGTCTGTAATTATTTTAGCGTTTTTATATTTTTTAATATCTTGAGGATCGTCTTCGCCGTGGTTTATGTAAGTAACATTCGGCAAATCGACTATATCTTCGTTTTTATTTAACATAGAAAGATCAAAAATATAAATTTTTTTAAAGTTTTCTATTTTGTTATTCTTTAAAAAATTTTCAAAGTCTTTTCTAAATGACTTTTCTGTACATGCCTTGTAAGGGCAAATAAGTTTAGTATACCAACGAAAAACAGTATAACAGCATGCTCCATCTAAATCTGCATCTGTAAAAATATAGACGTTGTCGACAGGTTTTTCTGCCATAAATTTATTTAAGTTTTAGAAGACATAAATCAATTTAATTGTTTGAAAGGGAAGCAAGAGTGTTAATAGTAGATGCACTAGCTTCCGTGTCGTTGACGTGTTCGTCTTCAGTTATAGTTAAAGTACTATAATCTATACGCATAACACAATGACCAAAATTGGCGCCAAAACGATTTTTCATAACTCCAAGCTTTATTACACCGAGCTCGCGGTCTGTGTCTTCTTGCCAAATGCTCATAATTACGTCTGCGGTGGCTGCAAGACCCATGCTTTCTGAAATTGTATTTAAACCGGGATCTGTTGTGTTGTATCCTTCACGGTTTAACTGCGTGGCACTGACAATCGGACAATTAAAAACGTAGCTAAGAGCTCGTAACTGCTCTGTACAGTATTTGATACGTTCGTATGTGTTTGTCCCTAAAGTAGAATGCAGTAAGTTAATGTAATCTAAAACAATGGCATCTATTTTAAGCCCTTTACTTGTTATTTTTTTAATAAACGCTTTAAGATGATTTGGAGTTATAGTAGAAGG
>Ga0172372_10008055_pt1 | contig 14041 bp, 11 predicted proteins | sample LakKiv5m_2_FD_114544 | JGI IMG/M metagenome (GOLD analysis project Ga0172372, IMG submission 114544) | Freshwater microbial communities from Kabuno Bay, South-Kivu, Congo - kab_092012_9.5m | ecosystem: Environmental > Aquatic > Freshwater > Lake | place: Democratic Republic of the Congo...
CACGCATCGAGGGTTCCGGTGGATAAATGTAGGTGTTGCGCACCATGAATTCTTTGAGGATGTCGTTCTGGATCGTGCCCGAGAGCTGATCCTGGGCGACACCCTGCTCTTCGGCGGCGACGACATAGGCAGCCAGCACCGGCAATACCGCCCCGTTCATGGTCATCGAGACCGACACGCGATCGAGCGGAATGCCGTCGAAGAGGATCTTCATATCCTCGACCGAATCGATGGCTACGCCCGCCTTGCCGACATCACCCGTGACGCGCGGATGATCGCTGTCGTAGCCACGATGGGTCGCAAGATCGAACGCAACCGAAACACCCTGCCCACCGGCGGCTAACGCATTGCGATAAAACGCGTTGGAGGCTTCGGCCGTGGAGAAACCGGCGTACTGGCGGATGGTCCAGGGGCGCACCGCGTACATGGTCGCTTGAGGGCCCCGGATGAAGGGCGCAAAACCCGGCAAGGTGTCGGTGTAGGGCAGGCCCTCGATATCCGCCGCCGTATAGAGCGGTTTGACCGCAAGACCCTCAGGAGTGGTCCATACCAGCGCATCGGGGTTGCCCCCCGGAGCGGATTTAGCAGCCGCCTTGGTCCAGACCCCGATGGAGTCGGAGTTCAGAATATCGTCCTTGCTCATGGCATCCCTATAACCGGGGCGAAAAACCTTCGCAGTCTAGCAAGGGGGGCGTTCAGCGGCGAGCAGCCGCGAGCGCCCCGCCCGCAGGACAGGACAATAGGGATTTAGTCTAATTAAATCAGTGACTTAGATGCGAATTAGGGGGTGGTGGCGGCACGGTGGCTGATGCGTACCAGTTTGCCGACGTCGTAACCCATGGCGCCCACCCTGCCGACCAGCTCGCGATATCGAGACTCATCGATGGTCGGGGTACGGGCCATGATCCAGACATAGTCGCGGGCGCTGCGGGCGATGATGGTCTCGGTGTAGTTCGCATCGACGTGGGAAATGACGTACTCCGCCTTGATCGGCCAGATGAACTGCATGCCCCAGATGGCGTTGTTGGTGCCCGGAATCACGAAACCCTTGGGATTCATCTCCTTGGCAGGGCCATCGAGCGCGCCCTTGTTGAAGGTGAAAGTCGTGAGGATCGTGCCATCCGGCGCAAGTTCGTAGGACTCGACGGCGTTATAGATGTCTTTCTCGATGAAGGTCGGTATGACCGCGATCACATACCAGGGACCCATGAAGCGCTGTAGGTCGACGGCCGGCACAACCGGCACCGTCACTTTCTGCGGATTGACCCCGCAACCACTCAGCAATACGGCAAAGCCCAAGACCCACCACCCGGTGCGACGACCCATTCGAGGCATAGATCCCGAGGCATTTCGCATGACTGACTGCTCCAACTCCGTTGGCTGACATTACTCGGCGACGTACCAACGCCCTTCGACCCGCTCCAGCACATACCGATCAAAGGGCAAACCCTGACCCGTGACATCGTACACCGCCCGATTGCCGCCATTGTCGATGGTTGCGGGCGTGCGCTTGACGATCCGCAGAGCCGCGATCAATAGCTCACGACTGGCCATGCTGCGCCGGCAACTGCTGATCAAGGAGTCCATGGTACGACCGGCGAGACTCCGCTGAAGTTCCGGCGTCAAGAATTCTTTGTAATAGCGATCACACCGGCCATCGACCAGCGCTTTCTCGGCGGCCTCCAGCATGCTGACGACGTCCGGCGGATTGCGCTCCGGCGCCTGAGGTGAGCCGCGAGGCGCCAGCGGAGCATCGGTCGTGGATCCGCCTTGCGCAACGAATCCGCGCGACTCACGCCCGCTCACCAAGTCATCGACGAGTGCTTCGAACTCGGGTGGCAGCGCAGCACGCCACTCTCGCCCGTAAGTCATCAAGGTCACGACTTCGAGAGTCTCTATGCGCCCACCATCTTTCGGCGGGCGCTGTTTCACGAGTACGTGCACTCTCTCGCCATCTCGGGTTGCGCTCAAACCCTCGAGACTCTCGTGGGTGCGCACGGTCGGCGACCAACGGCGAGCTAGCGCACGAAAGAAATTCACGCTGGTCAGTCGCTCGATATCCGAAAGTGGCATCGCGCCGCCGAACAAACGCTCACGTATTGCATTGCCGCCTCGAACCGACTCCTCTCGTAATTTCTGCAGGACGCTAAAACGCAAACGATCCAGCTCAGTAGGATGGATCGTATACGCGATCGCTTGTGGATCATAACGCGACACCGCCAACAGGTAATCACTGGCGGCTTGACGCTGTGCACCCGTGATCGATTCGGCGCGAGAAAACGACCCGATAACTGCAAAGAAAATGATGGCGAGCAATCGAAGGCCAATGCGACTTCGCATACGAATCAGCCCTCGTTACGCTCGCCTGCCGAAACCGCTGCGTAACCCAACTTCCAACCCAGCATGCGTGTCGCCCCGTAGATCACCGCATAAGCGACCATCGAAACTAGCAAGCCCCAAAGGCCAGACGCAATCCACGGCGGAGTGAAAGCTTGCGCCGCGATGACACCCGCTGCAAACGCAGCTACCGCGGGAGGATTCCAGTTCGGCAAGTCAGGTAGGCGATTCGTATCGTAGTGCCCGCGTTGGAAGAGGTAGTAGTCGACAATGACAGGCCCGATCAGCGGCGGCACGAGATTCGCGATTTGATTGATCCAATCCATGAAGTGTTGGTAGATGCCGAGACCTAAAATGGTGCCGATCAAGCCACATACGACAATCGTCACGCGCTTCGGCAATTTGAAAACACTAGCCGTCTGGATAGACGGTAGATAGAGATTGGTATCACCGGTCGTCCACAAAGCGAGGCTCATCGCGATCAAGCCGACGAACGCAATCACTGGGCCGGCGGTCTTGAGATAAGCACTGAAGTCGAAACTACCCGAAACGATGCCCCCCATCGCACCGATGACTTGCAGAAAAATCTGCGTCACGATCAACACGATGAACGGAATGGCGATCGCGACCCAGGCTTTACGTGCGAAGCGGGTGTATTCCGCCATCACCACGCCACCCACGATCCAGGAACCGATCACGAGATTGATCGCCTGATTGTCGGTCAAAGGACTCGCTGCCGAAGCGTCCGCCGATAGAGCGAGGAATGCATCCCAACCGCCGGCGCGATCGACATTGAACCAGCCCGCGTACAAACCGACCAAGGCGAGCACCACCGTCGACGGCACGGCGACACGCTCGAGCCCTTTGACGCCGAGATAGGTCGTCGCTGTGTAGAGCAGGCCAGCGAAAATAGCGATCGGATAAAAGAGGGGGCTGTCGAAACTACCTGCCCAGGTCAAACCCATCGCACCAACGACGATGCCCTGCCAGCCGATGGTCAGCGCTGCCAGAAACAAGACTGGTAGATAGGCGCCAACGTTTCCATAGGTGAGCCGATACAGCAGACCGCTGTTACAGGCTGTCTTGTAGCCCATGTAACCGACCAAGGCACCCACGATGAAATTGATCGTGTTACCCCACAAAGCATTACGAATCAAATCCGGAAAATACAGTCCGGCACCGAGTGAACTACCAACCAACAAACCGGTGATCAAAAATCCCCAGCCAAAAGCCAATGTCAGCAACGGCAAAGCGTCACGTCGTTGCTCGTTGCTTAAAGGAGCGTGCGGGCTATCGGCACTCTCAGCCTCCTCCCGTTCATCGAGTCGAAACCATTCTGACCAGCGGCTCATGTTTTATTTTTCTCCCCTGATGCGTCATCGTGTTTGCGGCCGAGCAACCAGCCGTTACCTACCCAAAGCACGCCCAAAACGGCTCCGATCAAGGCAGCGCCGCTCGGCGAGGTACCCACCGCATCCAATGCAGTCTTAGCCTGCGCGCCGACATAATCGGCGGCGCGATATACGGGCACGTCAATGAAACTCTTGGCTTTGTACTTGGACTCGGTGTCGAGCGAACCCCACAGCATTTCGCGACCCGGCCGAATGAAGGCGTACTCACCCCAACGACGCAGTACCAGCAGTGCCGCGATCATGCCGAAAATATTGAAAACCGACAGCAACAGGAACCCGATCACCATCAACAGTGGTACAAAGGTCAGCAGCGTTCGAACGCCGAGCTTTGATGCGATGCGCCCGGTGAGAAACAGTTGCGAGAAGATCGTCAGTGACTGAACGACAAAATCTATCGTAGCGAAAACCTCGGTTCGGCGGGTCGTATCTTCGAAAGTCTCCGTGACGATGCGCAACTGCTCGAAGTAAAGAAAGGTATTCACCGCCGACAACAACACGACGAAGGACGCGATACCCAAAAGATAGGGAGACCGAAGCACGATGAAGATACCGGCGAAGGGATTTCCGCCAAGTCCCGCATCGGCCGCCACAGCGGATCCATCCGGCGTCTCCGCCATTCGCTCACTGCGCTCTCGATTCCAGATGCCAATCAAGATTCGCTGACAAATAATGGCGCCCAAGAAGCCGACTGAGCCTACGTACAAAACACCCGAGTTACCGATCGAATCGACCAGTAAGCGTGCGATCAACGGCCCAACTAATGCTCCAAAGGTTCCCCCTGCAGCGATGAACCCGAACAAGCGCTTGGTCTGCTCAGCCGAGAACATCTCGAGCAGGAAACTCCAGAAAACCGAGACCAGCATCAAGTTGAGCACGCTGATCCATACATAGAAGAAGGTACCAACTCGAAGATTGGACTCATCCATCTGGATGTTGAAACCAATGATTCCAAGAATGACGGCCACTGCTCCGTAAACCCAAGGAAGCAAAATGCTGCGACGAAAGCGGGCGATGAGCCAGCCGTATAGCGGAACTATCAAGATCGCGAATAGCGCCGTGTATAACCACAGATCTGCGACACGATCACGGCCAAGCAAAGTCGCTACGGTCTCACGAACGGGACGAACGGCGAAATAGCTGCCTAGCACGAAAAAGAACAAACAGAACGCAGCCACCACAGCCGCTGTCTCGCGCGGCTCTACTTTGGCAAAGCGCGATAACTGACGCTGCAGTGCCGTTTCAGTTTGCATCGACGTTCAAACTCCCAAACAACGTTTTCCAGTCCGGTTGGCCAGTCACGTCACTCGCAATGACTTCAAAAGTTTTGCTCTTTGCCTCGGGATGATCGAGAGCAGCAACGGCAATAGCGGCAACATCCGCGCGTGCGATGCGACCCTGCCGTGACAGATCATCGCCCTGCATCATCGTCGGCAAGAACTCTCCACCGCGCGCTTCGGTCAGACCACCCGGCCGTACGATCGTATATGGAACACCGGAAGCTCTAAGTGCATCTTCGCCTTTGAGTTTCCAAGTCAAAATATTTGAGTACATGCGATTGAGCGGGTGATCGAGATGGGTCGCGCCCATCGAGGAGACGAGCACGAATTGCCGAATCTTTGCTTGAGCAGCTTGCTCCGCCAAACGACGGACTCCACCATAATCGACCAGTTCCGGCGTATTCGAAGGGTCGTTACGAACGTTCGAGCCCAAGGCGGAGATGACGAAATCAGCGCCAGCGATCGCCGTCGAAATACCCTCGCCCGTACGCACATCGCCGACGATAAGCGCCACGTCGCCACCAAGTGATGCACGAGCACGAAGCTCATCACGTACGAGCGCTCGAACTCGGTAGCCTGCCTCAAGAGATTTAACGACTACTTCACGCCCGGTTCTGCCGGTCGCACCGATGACGAGAACGGTTCGGGCGCTAGCGCCCGCTGGCTCCGCAGCGACGACGACAGAGACGGTTGACAGTGTGCAGAGCGAAACCGTCACAGCGAGCAAGAGCCCGCGCCATCCGGATTTCATCGATCGACTCTCCCCAATCGCATCGAGACGAGGTCGATGATATCCCCTCGACGGGGGATAGAGATATGAGCGCCGCGCCGCTGCAGAACCGATTGCAACAGCCGCGCTGGCTCAGGCTCGCCGTGAACCAGGCAAACCGGGGGATGACCCTCGAAACTGTCATACCAACGCAACAAATCGTGCTGTCCACCATGTGCCGACAAGCCGCCGACGGTGTGGATCGTCGCCTGTACCGGTACGGACGCGCCGTGGATGTTGACCCGGCGCGCATGGTCGACGAGGGTTCGACCAAGCGTGCCGGGCGCCTGATAGCCCGTGAAAATGACGTGACATTCGGGACGCGGCAAATTGTGGGTTAAATGGTGCAGGACGCGACCGCCGTTACACATACCGCTTCCTGCGATGATCAGGGCATGCGAACGTCGTGAATTGATTGCGCGAGATTCATCCGCCGTTCGAGTAAGTGCCAGGTTCGGCAGATTCGGCATGGAGCCGAAACTGTCGCGCAAATGAGCCGCTTCTTCGTCATATCGCTCTGGATGACGCCAGTAAATCTCGCTCGCCTTGATAGCCATCGGACTATCGAGATAAACCTGCCATCGCTGCAAATTCCATTGCTTGGCGTGCTTACCAAGGAGATAAAGCAGTTCCTGACTTCGACCCACGGCAAACGCCGGGATGACGATGTTGCCCCGATCGCGATCGGCCTGATCAATGATTTCACCGAGCTCAACCAAAGTAGCGGACCGATCGCGGTGGTCGCGATCACCGTACGTACTCTCCATCACCACCAGATCGGCCTTCTTGAATGGATGCGGATCGCGCAGGATCGGCGAATCGTATTGACCTAGATCGCCACTGAAGACGATATGCCGCACGGTATCGAGTTCACGCAATTCGAACTCGAGACTCGCAGATCCGAGAATGTGCCCAGCCTCGCGTAAGCACACGGTCATGCCTGGAAACGGTGCGTATTCGGTGTCGTAACGAATGACTCGTAACAATTTCAGACATTCCTGCACGTCGTCGAGATCGAATAGCGGTGTCGCTTCGGGCTCACCCGGTTCGCGGTGACGATTGATGCGCTCGACCTCGCGCAAGGCCAAGTCGGCACTGTCTTCGAGCAGGATGGGCAATAGATCTCGACAAGCAGACGTGGTGTAGATCGGCCCTCGGTAGCCACGCTGCACGAGCAACGGCAAACGTCCGCTGTGATCAATGTGGGCATGGGTCAGAAAAACCGCGTCCAACTCCTCGGGGTTGAATGGGAAATCCTCTCGATTGCGAGTTGTCGCCCCGCGACCGCCCTGAACCATGCCGCAATCGATCAGAAAGCTCCGTCCGCTATGTCGCAGCACATGACAGGAGCCGGTTACCTCACCGGCCGCGCCGTAAAACTCGATCTCCATGGGGCAGCTCTCCTGAACTCTGCGCCCCGACACCCGATCAGGGGCGTGTTTGGGTATATTGTGGTGCTTCTACCTGAGCAGATGTGAACCGGAGAGCACTCGTGATCAGTTTGAACATCAACGGCGTCCAACGCGAAGTCGAAGCTGACGCGGACATGCCCCTGTTGTGGGCACTGCGCGACATCCTGCAACTCACCGGCACGAAGTATGGCTGCGGCATCGCACAATGTGGCGCCTGCACCGTCCACCTCGATGGCCAACCGATCCGTTCTTGCTCGATTCCGGTGTCGGCAGCCGTCGGCGGTCGCATCACCACCATCGAAGGGATCGCCAAGGGCGAGCAGTTGAACCCGGTTCAACAGGCGTGGATCGAACTCGACGTCGTGCAATGTGGTTACTGCCAGTCAGGTCAAATCATGTCAGCAGTAGCACTGCTCGAGACCAACACGAACCCGAGCGATGCCGATATCGACGCCGCAATGAACGGCAACATTTGTCGCTGCGGGACGTACCCGCGTATCCGCGCAGCCATCAAGCGTGCAGCTGAACTCAAGCGAGGCGGCAAGCCAGCATGAGCGCAGGCGGTAACGGCGCAACCGATAGCGGTCGACGCCAGTTTTTGATCGGGATCGGCGTCGTCACGGGCGGAACGGCCGCCGGTATAGCCTTACGTCCTTGGTTGGTCGGCGCTGCCGAGGCCAACCAACCGCCAGCTAATTTTCAGCCTCACACCTTCCTGCGCATTCGCTCAGACAACACCATCACGGTGATCATTGGCAAGAGCGAAATGGGGCAAGGCGTTTACGGCAGTCTGCCGATGATCCTCGCTGAAGAACTCGACGTGGATCCGACTAGCGTGCAGGTCGAAATCGCGGGCGTGGACCCGGCGTTCAATCACCCGTTCCTGCCGGCGCAATTTACCGGCGGCAGCATGAGCGTGATGACAACCTACGATGCGCTACGTCGTGTGGGCGCCCAAGCGCGCGCTGCTCTGCTCGCGGCAGCGGCAGAACAATGGAAGGTCGATGTTGTCACGCTGACGACCGACAATGGCGTCGTGCGCGACTCGCGAGGTCGTCGCTTGCGTTATGGTTCGCTGGTCGACGTAGCTAGTCGAATGCCACTGCCTGACCCAACGGGCGTCACGCTCAAAGACCCGTCGACCTTCAAATATATCGGTAAACCACAGCGACGCCTCGACAGCCCGATCAAGGTGACGGGCAGCGCGACCTTCGGTATCGACGTCATGCGACCCGGCATGTTGACTGCCGTCATCGCACGACCGCCTGCGTTCGGCGCGAGTTTGCGCGGGTTCGATGCCACAGCGGCCAAAGCCGTCGCCGGCGTCGTCGATGTCAAATCCGTCCCGAGTGGTGTTGCCGTCGTCGCCCAACACACGTATGCGGCGCTGCGCGGTCGAGACGCGCTCGTGATCGACTGGGATACGAGCAGCAGCCAGTCACTCTCGAGCGAAGCGCTACGTCAGGAGTGGAGCGCGCTCGCCAAACGCCCAGGATTGGTCGGCAAGAACGTCGGTGATGTCGTCACCGCCTTCCGTTCCGCAACACGGACGATCGACGTCGAATACGAACTGCCCTACCTCGCCCATGCCTGCATGGAGCCCTTGAATGCCGTGGCCGAAGTCACGGCGGAGGGTTGCGAACTGTGGCTTGGCACGCAGTCGCAATCGCAAGATGCGCGTTTCGTTGCAGAAGCATTGGGAATCGACCCATCTAAAGTCCGCATCCACACCACGTTCTTGGGCGGTGGTTTCGGTCGTCGGGCCAGCGCCGTGTCGGACTTCGCCGTCGAAGCGGCGCTCGTGGCACAAGGTGTCGGTAAACCGGTCAAAGTGGTTTGGACGCGCGAAGACGACATGCGCGGCGGTTACTACCGTCCTTTGAGCTTCAACCGCGTTAAGGCGGCTATCGGTGCCGATGGTATGCCCCTAGCCATTCATCATGTCACCGTCAGCAAGCCGGTCCTCGCGAATACGGCGATGGGCAAAATGGCGGTCACCAAAGAGGGCCTTGATCCGTCGACCATCGAAGGGTCGGCTGACATGCCCTATGCGATCCCAAATCTTCGAGTCGAAGTACATAACACCCGCGAAGCTGTCCCGATTCTTTGGTGGCGCTCGGTTGGACACTCCATCACGGGGTTCGTGATCAACAGCGTCATCGATGAGCTTGCAGCGCTCGCCGGCCAGGATCCATACCAATATCGACGCGAACTACTCAAAGAAAAGCCGCGTCACTTGGCAGTGCTCGATCGTGCAGCGACGGCAGCAAACTGGGGTCAAGCCTTGCCTGTTGGATACTTCCAAGGCATCGCACTACAAGAGAGTTTTGGCAGCATCGTCGCGCAGGTGGCAGAGGTGTCGGTGTCTGCCGGAAAACCACGGGTACATAGAGTGACCTGTGCAGTCGACTGCGGACTTGCGGTGAATCCGAGCCAGGTCGTCGCGCAGATGGAAAGCGGCATCCTCTACGGACTGTCGGCAGCCCTCGACGGCGAAATCAACATCGAAGCGGGTCGCGTCGTCGAAGGCAATTTCGATAGCTATCGCGTCCTTCGTCTCGTCGATTCACCGGCCATCGATGTACACATCGTGACGAGCGGCGGTCCAATCGGCGGCATCGGCGAACCGGGAACGCCACCAATTGCACCAGCCGTCTGCAATGCGATCTTCGCGGCAACGGGCCAAAGAATCCGTCGCCTGCCGATCAGTAAGTCGCTAAGCGCTTAAGGCGCTCCAGCAGCCAGATAATCGACGGCGACGTTCGCGATGGCGCGAGCGGCCGTCGGTATCGCTGCTTCATCGACCAGGAACAGCGGCGAGTGATTGGAGGCGGCTGTCAGTACCTTGTCGGCAGGTGTTACGCCGACAAAGAAAAAGAAACTCGGCACCTTCTGCGCGAAAAACGCGAAATCCTCGGCACCCGTCACCAACGGCACGGTGCGTACGTTCGCCTCACCCGCAACGCGCTGCAAAGTCGGAACCACTTTGCGGGTCAGATCCGGGTCGTTGTTTACAACAGGGTTGCTGCCCGGGTCGATTTCAAGCGTAGCGGTCGTGCCGCTCGCCTCGGCGATGTTCTCGACCATGCGCTGCATGCTCTTCAAGATATCTGCGCGCTGCAGTGCGTCAAACGTTCGGATCGTACCGACCATCTCAACTTCGTCGGGAATGATGTTGTGACGTATGCCACCTTTAATCGCACCGACGGTCACGATCGCAGGGTTGGCCGTGATGTCGGTTTGTCGCGAAACAATGGTTTGCAGCGCACCAACCAACTGTGACGAGACGACGATCGGGTCGACGCCACCCCAAGGCCTCGCGCCGTGCGTCTGACGTCCCTTGACGACGATACGATAGGAATCGGATGCCGCCATCAGCGGACCAACGCGATAGCCGATCATGCCGGTACGCATATTGGCGAACACGTGCAAACCAAAAACCGCTTCCGGTTTATAACGCTCCAGCACACCCTCTTTGACCATGAGGCTGGCACCGCCTTCCTCGCCTACCGGTGCACCCTCTTCGGCAGGCTGAAACAGAAACACGACCTTCCCCGGTAGATCTTCCTTGACGGAAGCCAAAGCCTGCGCAACGCCCATCAATACCGAGGTGTGTACATCGTGACCACAAGCATGCATCACGCCGACGGTCTCGTTCCGATATGTCGTCGTAACCTTGGATCGGAACGGCAGATCGTTTTGCTCAGTGACCGGCAAGCCGTCCATATCCGCTCGCAAGGCGATGACCGGGCCCGGTTTGCCGCCCTCGAGTACAGCAACCACACCGGTGATAGCGACACCTGTTTCGACCTTGAAGCCGAGCGAGCGCAGATGCTCGGCAACTATCTTTGACGTCCGAAACTCACGATTCGACAATTCGGGGTTTTGATGCAGATCACGGCGCCACTCGATGATCTTCGGTTGCAGGCTCTGCAGAGCCGCATCGACCTTGGCATTGATCGACTCGGCTGCCGATAGCGTCGACGAGGGCAGCAACGAGCCTGCGACGCAAGCCAAGACCGTGAGAGAACGAGTTGCGATGTGCTTCATGGGACGGCGCCTCCCGAGCGCTCAAATCCGAACGAGTTCGAAGACCGACAGCTTACCTTTTCTTTCGCCTAGCGCCAGAAAGCGTCCATCCGGAGACCAGCGCAAACACGAGGGTTCGGAGTCGGTCAGATGAGCATCGATCGCCGTGGAAAATTTACCCGGCAGCCACAGCGATAGACGCCAATCGAGCCCTGCCGTTGCGAGAAAACTTCCACGAGGCTGATAGGCGAGACACTCGATGCGATCAGTATGACCCGAGAGTTGGATGGGAGATGACCCTTCGGGACCCTTACCGCCGAAATCCCATACGACCACCCGATCAGCGGCTGCGGTCGCGAGATAACGGGAATCACCACTCCAACCGAGCTGATCGACCTTGCCGGGATAGCCACGCATTTGCGAATCACGGCCGGTGGCTAGATACCAAAAGTGAACGGAACCGTCCTGCGTTCCAGTAGCGAGAAATTTGCCGTTGCCGCTGAAGTTCGCGGTGATGCAGGGTGCGGCCCAACGATAGTGACGGACCGGGAAACGCGGTGCCTCGAGTCGATGTACGACGACACCGCCGTTGATCGCCGCCGCTAAGTCTCGACCGCTCTTGTCGAACGCGAGTGCTGCGATCGCACCTTCGAGGGGCGGCAGTGCATGCTGCAGCTCCAGTTGCTCGTTCCAAATCGATATCTGCTTGCCAGCAGCGCTCGCGAGCTGCGATCCATCCGGCGAGAAAGCCAAGTAAGTTGTCCAGGCTTTCGACGGTCTTTGTCGTACCAATACGTTTCCGTTGGTCGCGTCGTAGAGACGGACCTCACAGTCCTGTCCACTGCTGACGAACATGGCATTCTTTGGATGCCAAGCGACTGCCAACGCGCCGAGGCCGTGGCTGCCGACTTCCGAAGCCGCAAGAGAGCCCTCGCCATTCTCGATGCTGCAGATCTTGCCTTCACCACCCGCTACGGCGAGACGACTGCCGTCTGTCGACCATGCGATATCGACGATGTAATCATCGATAGCTACTTTGCCGCGGGGCTCGAGCAACGCCGGTGGTGTTTTCATGGCATCACGCGAAGCAGGAATGGAATCCCGCCTCGAGCTCCTGACGATCCAGATTTCGACCGATGAACACCAAGGTATTCATGCGATCGGCGTCTGCAGGCCACGGACGCTCCAACTGACCGTCGAACATCATATGCACGCCGTGAAACACGTAGCGACGCGGCTCACCTTTAATGGATACAACACCCTTCATTCGGAAAATATCGGCGCTGCGACTTTTGAGTAGATAGGAGAGCCAATCATTCAGTTTGTTGGGATCGACCGCGTGCGGATCGGTCAAACCAATGGACGAAATCTCTTCATCGTGATGGTGTGAGGCAAAGCGTCGCTCGGCGATAGGCTTGGCTCCCTCGATACGCAAACCGAATTCGATCGGTGCGTGCTCGACGACCAATGCGTATCGACCTGCGTTGGCGATCTCGACATGGAAGTGACTGCCATCGTGCCCCACGTCGACGCGATAGGTCGTATTGGCTGGCTTCAAAGTGCCCCCGCAAGCGATCTGAGACCCTTCTTCGGCGAAGGCGCGTACAGCGGGTTCGATACATTCGGCGAGTGCAGCGGTTGACTCACCCGCTCCAGCGCTCAACAGCGCGACCGCCAAGCCGCCTTCATGCGCATGATCGTGGCCGTGATGTTCGTGGTCGTGGTGGTGGTGATCGTCGTGATCACACTTACCATCGTGATGGTGCTCGTGATCATGGTGATCGTGGTGATCATGTGTGTCACCACCGGTTCTAAGCTCATGACGACCGGCCGGCAACTCGTAGAGCCCGGCCCACTCGAACGGATACTGCGGCTCGAGGAATGCCGAATCCACTGCGAGCGCTCGATCTAGATCAAAAGCCCCGACATCGAGCACACGCTCGATCGGCAGGTCGGCATTACGAGTACGGAAAATCTTCGCAGTGCCGTTGATGGCGCGAATACGCCTCTCGATACGCTCGAGCTCCGCCTCGCCCACGAGGTCGATCTTATTGAGCAAAATCACGTCGGCGAAAGCGACCTGCTCACCGGGCTCCTTCATTTCATCGAGATGCTTCTCGATGTGATGTGCGTCAATAACGGTGACGATCGCATCGAGCAAGAACTGCTGCTTGAACTCGTCATCAAGGAAAAACGTCTGGGCGACCGGACCAGGGTCGGCCATGCCCGTCGTTTCGACCATGATGTAGTCGAACTTATCGCGACGCTTGAGGAGTTGCCCCAAAATGCGCAACAAGTCACCGCGCACGGTGCAACATATACAACCGTTGTTGGTTTCGAAGATTTCCTCTTCGGCGCCAATGACGAGCTGATGGTCGATGCCAACCTCACCAAACTCGTTTTCGATCACGGCAATCCGCTTGCCGTGATTCTCCGAGAGTATGCGATTGAGCAAGGTGGTCTTTCCAGACCCCAGAAATCCCGTCAGGACGGTGACGGGTACCCGATCCGTGGTAGCCATATAGTCGTACATGATAACGTACGGCATGGCCAAAACCGGCGAGTCACACGTCTATCCCCATGACCACCAGAGCTGCATCCAGCAGGCTCTCGATACCGCCGCGAATCTTTGTGAGCAACGCGGGCTCAACCTGACACCCATTCGCAGGCGGGTGCTCGAGATCGTGTGGCGATCGCACGAGCCGATTGGTGCCTACCAGATCCTGGCGGAGCTGGCTAAAGAGCGCGACAAAGCCGCGCCACCGACGGTTTACCGTGCGCTCGACTTTCTGATCGATGCCGGTC
>Ga0172372_10008056_pt1 | contig 14039 bp, 8 predicted proteins | sample LakKiv5m_2_FD_114544 | JGI IMG/M metagenome (GOLD analysis project Ga0172372, IMG submission 114544) | Freshwater microbial communities from Kabuno Bay, South-Kivu, Congo - kab_092012_9.5m | ecosystem: Environmental > Aquatic > Freshwater > Lake | place: Democratic Republic of the Congo...
CCGGCCCTCTCCCTCGGGGAGAGGGAGGAACGCCTTCCGCTTTCGGCCAACCGGAACGCCGCAGCCCTGCGAGCGCGGGCTGACTTTCTCCCTCTCCCCGAGGGAGAGGGCCGGGGTGAGGGGAAACGGCGGCAACTCCTTCGCAGCCCCGGTCCGAATCGCGCTGAAACAACCGGCAAGAAGCTGTGATGCGCCCTCGGCTCCTGCTCCTAATCTTAATCCTAATCCTGCTCCGTCCTGCCCCACGGGTTCGCCTCGCGGGCAAACAAAAACCGCCGGCAGCCGAGGCCGCCGACGGTTTGAAGTTTCCGCGTTCCGGGTTCCGCGCTCCGCGTTCAGTAGGCCGCCTGCACGCCCTTGATCGAGCGCTTGGGCATCCACGGCATCAGGCCGCGCAGCCGCTCGCCCGTCTTCTCGATCGGGTGGTTCTCGTCGGCCTTGAGCAAGGCGTTGTATTTCTTGTAGCCGCCCTTGTATTCGGCCACCCAGTCCTTCGCGAACTTGCCGGTCTGGATTTCCTTCAGCGCCTTCTCCATCCGCTTCTTCACGGACTTGTCAATGATCTTGGGGCCGACCGTCACGTCGCCCCACTTGGCCGTCTCGGAGATCGAGAAGCGCATCCCGGCGATGCCCTTTTCGTTCATCAGGTCCACGATGAGCTTCAGCTCGTGCAGGCACTCGAAGTAGGCCATCTCCGGCGAGTAGCCCGCCTCGACGAGCACCTCGAAGCCGGCCTTCACCAGCGCGGTGCAACCGCCGCACAGCACGGTCTGCTCGCCGAACAGGTCGGTCTCGGTCTCCTCCTTGAAGTTCGTCTCGATGACGCCGGCACGGGTGCCGCCGATGCCCTTGGCCCAGGCGAGCGCGATTTTCTTGGCCGCGTTGCCGCCCTGATAAACCGCGATGAGCGCGGGCACGCCTTTGCCCTCGGTGTATTGCCGGCGGACGATGTGGCCGGGGCCTTTGGGCGCGACCATGATGACGTTCACGTTCTTCGGCGGCACGACGGTCTTGAAGTGGATCGCGAAGCCGTGGCTGAACAGGATGGTCTTGCCCTTGGTGAGGTTGGGCGCGATGTCCTTCTCATAGGCGGCGGCCTGCTTGGTGTCGGGCAGCGCGACCATGATGACATCGGCGCGCTTCACGGCCTCAGCGGTGGGCACGACCTCGAAGCCCTTCTCGCGCGCGACCGCGATGGACTTGGAGCCTTCGTAAAGGCCAATGATGACGTTGCAGCCGCTGTCCTTGAGGTTCAGCGCGTGGGCGTGGCCCTGCGAGCCGAAGCCGAGGACGGCGAGGGTTTTGTGCTTGAGCACGCCGAGATCGGCGTCTTTGTCGGAATAGACTTTGGCGGGCATGATGCGTGGTGCGTGGTGCGTGGTGCGTGGTGCGTGGTGCGTGGTGCGTGGTGCGTGGTGCGTGGTGCGTGACTGAAAACTAACTGCTGAAAACTGGTTACTTCCGGGGCAGCGCCACCTTGCCGGTGCGCGTGAGGTCGAGCACGCCGAAGGTCTGCATGAGCACGAGGAACTTCTCCACCTTGCTCTCGTTGCCGGTGATCTCGATGGTCAGGCTCTTGGGCTGCACGTCCACGATCTTGGCGCGGAAGATGTCGGTGATCTGCATCACCTCGGCGCGGGTCTTCGAGTCCACGCCCACCTTCACCAGCACCAGCTCGCGGTCAATGTATTCGCCGTCGCGGAAATCAATGACCTTGAGCACCTCGGCCAGCTTGTTGAGCTGCTTGACGATCTGCTCGAGCGTGGCGTCGTCGCCGCGCGTGACGATGGTCATGCGGGAAACGCTCGCGTCCTGCGTGGGCGCGACGTTGAGCGTGTCAATGTTGTAGCCGCGCCCCGAGAAGAGGCCGGCCACGCGCGTGAGCACGCCGAACTTGTTTTCCACCAGCACTGAAATCGTGTGTCGCATACGGCTGGCGGCTGAACTTTCGCCGCCAAAGGGCGCGCAATGTAACAAGTGGCCGGGGCCGGTCAATCTTGGTTTTGCCGGGGCTTGCATGTTTGGCCCGGCCGGCGCGGGTGGACGGAACTTTCCTTCCTGACGCGGCGATCCGGCTGTGCTGAACTGCCGCCATGCTCTGGCGCGCCGGCCGACATGAGTTCCGCTTTCCCCGCCCCACGTTGGTGATGGGGGTGCTCAACGTCACGCCGGACTCCTTCTCGGACGGCGGCCAGTTCTTCTCCGTCGAGGCGGCGCTGGAGCGCGCGGGGCAGATGATCCGTGAAGGCGCGGACCTGCTCGACATCGGCGGCGAATCCACGCGGCCCGGCGCGGCGAGCGTGCCGGCGGACGAGGAAATTCGCCGCGTCGTGCCGGTCATCCAGCAACTCGCGGCGCGGGTTCAAACCCCCATCTCCATTGACACGCAGAAGCCCGAGGTCGCCCGCGCCGCGCTGCTGGCCGGCGCGAGCATCGTCAACGACATCGCGGCCAACCGCGCCGACGACACGATGGGGCGCGTGGTGGCCGAGTTCCGCGCCGGCTACGTGGCCATGCACATGCAGGGCACGCCGCAGACCATGCAGCAGAATCCCGCCTATGCCGACGTGGTGCGCGAAGTGGACGAGTTCTTCGCCGACCGGCTCGCGCGGCTCGAAGCGCTCGGCGTGCACCGCGAGCAGGTCGCGCTCGACCCCGGCATCGGCTTCGGCAAGACGCTGGAGCACAACCTCGCGCTGCTCCGCGCGCTGCCGCGCTTCGCACACCACGGCCGGCCCGTGCTGCTGGGCGTCTCGCGCAAGTCCTTCCTCGGCAAGCTCACCGGCGCGGAAACCCCGGCCGACCGTCTGCCCGGCGCGCTGGCCTGTGCCGCGCTGGCCGTGCGCGACGGCGTGCAAATACTCCGCGTCCACGACGTGCGTGAAACCGTGGCGGCGGCGCGGGTGGCAGAAGCCGTCGGGGGGAAGTGATCAATCACTTTCCCCACCCCTTCACTTCTTCTTCGCCTGAAACGTTCGCGAATGCCCGGTGCTCGGCACACTCACGGTGTAGCTCTCGCCGGTGTGGTTCACGGCGAGCTTGAGGTGGTGGGCGTCACACTGCTCGCCCTTGTTGCCAGGGTTGGCGATGTGCGCCTTGTCCGTGTTCGAGCCGGGTTCGTCGCGGAGGTTTTCGTGGACCTGATAGATGGCGGTGATGCTCTTGGTGCCGCGCAGCGCGGCGACGGTCTTGGGCATCGTGCCCTTGCGCGGGCCGTTGTTCATCATCGCGACGGTCGGCTCGATGGACTGGATGAGCAGCGGGTGGTTGCTCACGTCGAGGCCGTGGTGGTTGACCTGATACACGTCCACCTTGCCGACGAGGTTGTAAGGCACGACCAGCGACTGCTCGGTGCGGAGCGTGGCGTCGCCGCCGTTGAAGAAGCGGAAGCTGCCGTATTGTAGCAGCGTCACAACGGAGTTCGCGTTGTCGGACTTGTCCTCGGGTTGTGGCGTGGCCTGGGCCGCGAGCGGGTTCTCGCGCCGCTGGTCGGGGCGGGGGGAGACGGTTTTCTGGTTCGCGCAGAGCACGCGCAGTTCGAGCTTGGGATTGCCGGGCACGGCGGGTTGCTTGAGCGGGATGAGGTCGCCGGCCTTGATGGTGACGCGCTTGCCGACCTTCGCCTCGCGGTAGGGCTTGGAGAGCAGCGGCCAGCGGGTGTCCTTCGGGTTGTTGTCGGGATTCGCCTCGGTCAACCCCTTGTCGTAGAGCGTGCCGATGGGCATGAGCTCCGGCAGTTCGGCCAGCCCGCCGAAGTGGTCAATGTGGAAGTGTGTGATGACGACGTGGTCAATCTGCTTCAGGCCCGCGACCTCGGTGGCGACCTTGTGGATGCGCTTGGCGTCGCGGCCGCCGGGGTTGCCCGTGTCAATCAGCACCGACTCGCCCTCCGGCGTGACGATGAGCGTGGAGCCGCCGCCCTCGGAATCCACCCAGTAGAAGTCGAGGTTCCTGTCCGCCTTGCCCGCGCGCGCGGTGGCGGTGGCGAGGGCCAGCAGGACGACGGCAAGGCAGCGGCGAAGCGAGGTGTTCATGCGCGCAGTGTGAAAACCACCCGGCCCGGCGGCAACAGGAAATAATCGCAAGGCCCGCGAAACACGCGAACGAGAGAATTTGAAGAGCACCGCAGAGGCGGGACGGACGCAGAGAAGGCAAGGCGAGGCATGATTGCCTCCAGCATGAGTTCTTCTCTGCGCCCTTCCCGCCTCTGCGGTGCAATCGGTTTTGTTTCGCGCCCTTTCGCGTGTTTCGCGGGCAGCGACTCACTCCCGCTCCAACCCGCGCTTGAGTTCACCCCGTCCGCCTCGCACCATCCGCGCGCATGGAACGACCGAGCATGACTCCCGGCGCGGGCGAGCGCCGCGTCCAATTCGTCGGCGACTGCCTCACCTTCACGCTCGCGCACCCGCGCGCCCGCGAGTGGGCCGAGGCCGGCTGGATCGCCCGCCTCCGCACGAACCTCGGCCGCGCCGCCGCCATCCGCCACGAGGTCATCCAGTCCAAGTTCCAGAAAGTCCCGCTCGCCGGCGCGTCCTGGCGCGACATCCCGATGCGCTGGGTGGATGGCGAATGGCAGCTCGCGCTGCCGCTCACGGAAGTCGGCTGGTTCAAGGCGAAGCCCTACCTGCTCGACCCGTCCGGCTTCCAGCACTGGCCCGAGGGCGACGACTTCGGCGTCAGCGTTCACCCAAACTGGGCGCGCACGGCCAACACGATTTACTGCGCGTTCGCCAGGATGTTCGGCGAGACAAAGTCGCTGACCGCCACCGCCGATCTCACACGCAAGTCGCAGATGGCCGTGCTCGACCAGCTCGGCTACACGGTCATCCCGCCGTCCGGCAAGCTGCGCGACCTCGCGCGCCAGCTCCCGCACATCTTCGACACGCTCGGCTGCCGCATCCTGCACCTGCTGCCCGTGAATCCCACGCCAACGACTTACGCGCGCTTCGGGCGCTTCGGCAGTCCCTACGCGGCGGAGGACTTGACCGGCATTGACCCGGCGCTTGTCGAGTTCGACCAGCGCACCACGGGCGTCGAGCAGTTTCAGGAACTCACGTCCGCCGTCCACGCGCGCGGCGGCCGCGTCTTCCTCGACATCGTCATCAACCACACCGGCTGGGGCTCGTGGTTGCAGGAGAATCACCCGGAGTGGTTCGTGCGCAAGGCGGACGGCCACTTCGAGAGTCCCGGCGCGTGGGGCACGGTGTGGGAGGACTTGGTTGAACTCGCGCAGCGCGACCCGGCGCTCTGGGAATACATCGCCGACGCGCTGCTCACCTGGTGCCGGCGCGGCGTGGACGGCTTCCGCTGCGACGCCGGCTACAAGGTGCCCGCGCCCGCGTGGCAGCACATCATCGCGCGCGTGCGCGAGGAGTTTCCCGACACGGTCTTCCTGCTCGAAGGCCTCGGCGGCGGCTGGGGCGACACGGAGGCGCTGCTCACGGAAGGCGGGATGCAATGGGCCTACTCCGAGCTGTTCCAGGAGTTCAGCCCGCTGCAGGTCGCCGGCTACCTCGACCACGCGCACAAGCAGAGCGCGCGTGTCGGCACGCTCGTCCACTACAGCGAGACGCACGACAACGACCGCCTCGCGAAGAAGGGCCGCGCGTGGTCGCTGCTGCGCAACCAGCTCTCCGCGCTGACGAGCGTGAACGGTGGCTTCGGCTTCACCTGCGGCGTCGAGTGGCTCTGCGCGGAGAAAATCAACGTCCACTCCTGCCGTGCGCTGGCGTGGGACAGCGAGTCAAACATCGTTCCCGAACTCGCGCGCCTGAACGCCCTGCTCGCCGACCATCCCGCGTTCTTCGACGGCGCGAAACTCACGCGCCTCAGCCCGTCGGACTCCGTCATCTACGCGCTCCGCCGCGATTCCGAGGAAGGCCGCGACTCCGTGCTGGTGCTGGTGAACACCGACCCGGAGCGCGGACACCGGCTGACGCTCGACTACGCGGTTGACGCCGTGAAACACGACTTGCTGGTTGGGTGGGGCGAGGCTCCTGACGAGCCTGAGCATTCTGGCTCAGTGAATCCCACCGGCTCGTCCGGAGCCTCGCCCCACCAGCCGAGTGCGGTTGTTCCGCATTGCGAAGCCCACGACCGCAAGCTGACGTTTGTCCTCCAGCCGGGGGCGGCGCATTGCCTGAGCGCCAGTGAAACGCCCGTTGGCCTGCATGGCGAAGCCTATCGCCGCGCCCGTGCGCAGGCCGCCTTCGCCCTCGCCGCGCTCGCGCAAGCCAAGCCCATTGAGGAACTCGGCGCGACGAACTGGCGTGAGCTGGCCGCGCAGGTGGACGCGGATGCGCGGGGGTTTCTGGCCCGAACGCTCCAGCCTGCGGAGGGTGGCTACGCGCCGGTTGTTGAATGGACGCTGGCGGACACCAAGCGCGTGCTGCTCGTTCCACCGGGCCACTGGCTCTTGGTGCGGGACGCCGCGCCGTTTCGAGCCACGCTCCTGCTTCCGCGAGGTCTTGGACTGCGCCAGTCCGCTGGCGCTCTCGAGACCGGCCAGCCGATTCCGAGCGTCGAACAGCGGCAGGGGACTGCCGCACTCCAAGACGCTGGCGCGACTTCCCTGCACGCCGACTCCATCCCCACCGCCACCGGCCACGTCGCCTGCTTCGCCCCACAGCACTTCACCGGCGACGCCCAGCTTTCCCTCGACCGCCTCGCCGCCACGCCCGCCGCCGTCAGCAGCACCATCCGCTTCCTGCCACCGGAGCCGACTCCTCACTCCTCACTAATTACTAATCACTCCTCCTCCCTCGCCCTCCTCACCAACGGCTCCGGCGCGATGGCCCGCCTCTGCGTGGACCTCGGCAGCGTCCGCTCGAAATACGACTGTATCCTCGGCGCGAACCTGCACGCCAGCGTCCCCGTGGACCGCCACGTCTTCGTCAAACGTCTGCGCGCGTGGGTGAACGCCGACGGCTTCATCACCGCGCTCAACGCGGAGAACCTCGTCGCCTTCACGCCCGGCCCGCCGGCGCTCTGGCGGTTCGTCGCCAACGCGGGCGACGGCCGCAGTGTGGAGATTCACCTGCTCGCCGACATGGTGCCCGGCAAGAACACGACGCTCCTGCGCTTCGTGCGCCCGCCGCACGCGCCCGCGCTGGGCCGCGAGTTGCCGACGGAGTGCAGCGTCAGCCTCACCGTGCGCCTCGACATCGAGGACCGCAGCTTCCACTGCGAGACGAAGCGCAATCCCGGCTCGGAGCACCATCTCGGCGCGAACTCGCATTCACTTCAGGGCCGCGCCGGCTTTGCCTTCACGCCCGGACACGGGCGGCAACTCAAGGTCTGGGCCGACGCGGGCCGCTACCATCACGAAGGCGAGTGGTCCGTGAACGTGCCGCACCCGAACGAAGCGACGCGCGGGCAGGAAGGCTGCGGCGACGCCTACAGTCCCGGCTGGTTTGAACTGCCGCTGCGCAAGGGCGAAGCCGTCACGCTCGCGGCGAGCGCGGAGGCGGAGGAACAGTTCGACCTCGCAAGCTTCAGGTTCACGGGCACGGGGTTGACCACGCAGCAGCCGTTCCCCCTCACCCCGGCCCTCTCCCCAGGGGAGAGGGAGAATGTCAGTCCGCGCGGCGGAGAAACCACGCGGTTGGCCGCCAACGAAACGGCGACGAACGCGCTCCCTCTCCCCAAGGGAGAGGGCCGGGGTGAGGGGAAAGGAGGCGAACTGGCGTCAAAAACGTCCGGCGGCTCCAAAACCCGCGCCCTCTTTGACTTCATCACCGAGAGCGCGCCGCGCAGCCAGCTTGAGTTGCCCGGCCTGGCCGTGCCGCAACCCGAAGCCGAAGTCGTCCCCGCACCGCCGAGTTTTGCCGAGCAACTCGCCCGCGCCATCCGCGCCTTCGTGGTCCGCCGCGACTCCGGCAAGACCGTCATCGCCGGCTACCCGTGGTTCCTCGACTGGGGCCGTGACACGCTCATCTGCGCGCGCGGCTTGCTGGCCGCCGGCTTGCGCGACGAGGTGAAGCAAATCCTCGTGACGTTCGGGCGCTTCGCCGAGCACGGCACGCTGCCCAATGCCATCTACGGCGACAACGCCAGCAACCGCGACACCAGCGACGCGCCGCTGTGGTTCGGCGTCGTGTGCGAGGATTTCGCGGCGGGCGAATCGCCAATCGGGAATCTCAAATCGCAAATTTACGCCACGCCGGTGGACGCCTCGGGCCGCAGCATCGCCGACGTGCTCCGCACCATCGCCACCGGCTACCTGCGCGGCACGCCCAACGGCATCCGCATGGACGCCGCGAGCGGCCTTGTCTGGAGTCCGAGCCACTTCACCTGGATGGACACGAACTATCCCGCCAGCACGCCGCGCGAGGGCTACCCGGTGGAGATTCAAGCGCTGTGGATTCGCCTGCTGCGCCAGCTCGACCGACTTGGCGTCGCGCCCGACGGCGAGGCGTGGAGCGAACTCGCCGCGCGAGCGGAGGCGTCGCTGAACGAGCTTTTCTGGCTGGAGGACAAAGGCTGGTTCGCCGACTGCCTGCTCGCCAAGCCCGGCGTCTCCGCCCGCGACGCGGTGCGCGACGAGGCGTTGCGCAGCAACTGCCTTTTCCCCGTCAGCCTCGGCCTCGTGAACGGCGAACGCGCCCGACGCAGCGTGGACGCCGCATTGCGCCATCTCGTCATTCCCGGCGCGCTGCGCTCGCTCGCGCCGCTGCCGATCACGCCGCCGCTCGCCATTCACGGCGCGAACGGGCAGTTGCTCAACGACCCGGTGAATCCCTACTGGGGCCGCTACGAAGGCGACGAGGACACGCGCCGCAAGCCCGCCTACCACAACGGCACCGCGTGGACGTGGACCTTCCCCGTCTTCTGTGAAGCCCTCGCCCGCGCCCACGACCTCGCGCCCGAAGCGGTCGCCGCCGCGCGCGCGTATCTCGGCAGCGCGGGCGACCTGCTCAACACCGGCTGCCTCGGCCAGCTCCCCGAAATCGTGGACGGCGACGCCCCGCACACCCAGCGCGGTTGCGACGCGCAGGCGTGGGGCGCGACCGAGGCGCTGCGGGTGTGGCGGTGGTTGGAATCGCCCGGCCCGTGACCGATTGCCCCGGCCCAAGGTTTTTCCTTAGGCCGCCACCGGCGCTCTCATCCGCAAAGTTGTTGTCCCCGTCCCCGCTGTCCGCCCACCATCGCGGCGCATGGCCAGTCCCTCTGATTCCGCGAAGCCGCCGGCGAGCAGCCCGGCCAGCCGGGGCCAGTTTTGGGTCACGGTCGTGCTGCTGCTGGGCGTGAGTCTCTCGCTCGGCGCGTTCCAGCTCGTGCGCCGGTGGGACACGGAGCGGGTGAACTTGCACCTGACCCTGCAGGCCCAGGCGGCGGCCACCGCGGTGCGCGCGGCGGCGGAGATGAACGACGAGCTGTTGCACAACCTCGCCGAGCTGCTGGGCCGCCGGCCGGATCTCACGCGCGCGGAATTCGCCGAGGTGGCGGGACCGATCCTGCGGCGGCATCCGGAACAGCGCGCGCTCGAATGGGTGCCGGTGGTGGCGGAGGCGGAACGGGCGGCGGTCGAGACCCGGGCCGCGCGCGAACTGGGCCGGCCCTTTCAGTTCACGCAGACCAACGCCGCCGGCACGCTGGTGCGCGCGGAGGCGCGGGCGCTGCACTGGCCGATCCTGTTCGTCGAGCCGGTGGCGGGCAACGCGGCCGCGCTGGGTTACGACCTCGCCGCGGGGCCGACCCGCAGCCAGTTGGAACTGGCGCGGGAGCTGGGCGATCTCGTGCTCTCGCCGCCCATCCGGCTCGTGCAGGAGCCGGACCGGCAACTGGGCTACGTGACCATCATGCCGGTGTATCGGGGCGGCGCGATCCCGGCCACGGCGGCGGAGCGGCGGGCGCGGCTGGCGGGCTTCGTGCAGGCCGTGATGCGGGCCGGGGACTTTCTGCGCGTGGCGATGCGGGACGCCCCCCCGGCGGCCCTGGACTTGATGGCCCTGGACCTCTCGCCCGGCAGCCCGGAGCGCGTGATCCACTTCCTGCCGGCGAAGGCGGAAACGCAAATGCCCGCGCCCGCAGAGGCGGAAATGCGCGCCGGCTGGCATGTGGAGTTGAGCATGCGGCTCGGGGAACGGCAGTTTGCGCTGCTCTTCCGGCCCGTGCCGGCGGCGGTGGCGGCGTTGCTCACGTTGAACCCCTACGGCGCGCTCGCGAGCGGTCTGCTGCTGACCATCGGCGGCGCGTTCTATGTGCGGACGGTGCTCCGGCGCACGGCCCGGGTGGAGGCGGAGGTGACGGCGCGCACCGAGGAGCTGTCCAAGACCAGCGTGCGGCTGTCGAGCGAGGCCGCCGCGCGCCGGCAGGCCGAGCGCGAGGCGACGCGGCAACTGCACCTGCTGCGCACGCTCATTGATGCCATCCCCGACTCGATCTACATCAAGGACAAGGACGGCCGGTTCCTCCTGCACAACGCCGCCAACCGCCGCGTGCTCGGCCTCGCGCCAGGCGACGACGGCGCGGGCCGCACGGTGCATGATTTCCCCGCGACCAGGGGCAACGCCGACGCCTACACCGCCGACGACCAGGCGGTCATCACCAGCGGCCAGCCGGTCATCAACCGCGAGGAGCCCTTCACGCAGCCGGACGGCGGCACCGGCTGGTTCCTCACCACCAAGGTGCCCGTGCGCGACGAGCAGGGCGCGGTGACAGGCATCGTGGGCGTGAGCCGCGATGTCACGGCCCGCCAGCGCGAGCGGCAGGCGCTGGCCGAGAGCGAGGCGCGGTTCCGCGTGCTGTTTGAAAGCTCGCCCGACGCGGTGTTCGTCGAGAACAGCGACGGCCTCGTGCTGGACGCGAATCCCGCCGCCTGCCGGCTGCACGGCATGACCCGCGCCGAACTGCTGGGCCGGCATGTCACCGAGCTGGTGCCCGAGTCGCGGCGCGCGGAGGTCACGAAGAATTTCGCCGGCCTGTTCACCCGTGACACTTCCATCCTCGAGGGCGAAACCCTGGTCAAGGACGGGCGCGTCATCCCCATCGAGCTGGCCGCGCGGCGCTTTGAGTTCGGCGGGCAGGTCGCCGCGCTGATCCATGTGCGCGACATCTCCGACCGCCGGCGCTCGCAGGCGGCGCTGGAGCGGCGCGACCGCATCCTGCACGCGGTCACGCGCGCGGCGCAGACGCTCCTGCACGCGCCGTCGTGGCAGGACGCCGCCCCCGAGGTGCTCGCGGAGCTGGGCGAGGCCACGGCGTGCAGCGCGGTGTGCCTCTTCGGCAACGAGCCGGTGGACGGCACGCCGGGTTTCCGCCCGCAGTGCCTGTGGCCGGCGCCCCCCGCCGACGCGCCCGGCGTGGCCGTGGGTTATCTGGCCGCCGGCTGCGCCCGCTGGCGGGAACTGCTCGCGCGCGGCGAGACCGTCCACGGGCGCGTGCGCGACCTGCCGGAGTCGGAACGCCACATCCCCGAGCGCAAGGGCATGAAGTCCATCGCGCTCACGCCCATTTTCGCGGGCGAAAAGTGGTGGGGCTTCCTCGCGCTCGGCCAGGCCGACCAGGAGCGGGACTGGTTCTCGGTCGAACTGGAGGCGCTGCGCACGGCGGCGGAGGTGTTCGGGGCGGCCATCGCCCGCGCCGCCGCCGAGGCCGAGCGCGAGCGCATGGAGATGCGGCTGCAGGAGACGCAGAAGCTCGAAAGCCTCGGCGTGCTGGCCGGCGGCATCGCGCATGACTTCAACAACCTGCTCACCAGCATCCTCGGCAACGCCAGCCTCGCCCGGCTGGACCTCCCGCCCGAGTCGCCCGCCGAGGGCGCGCTGGAGCAGATCGAGCGCACGTCCCTGCGCGCCGCCGACCTCTGCAAGCAGATGCTCGCCTACGCGGGCAAGGGCCGCTTCGTGGTGCAGCCGCTGGACATCAGCCAGCTCGTGCAGGACACCGCGCACCTGCTGCAGGTCTCGATCAGCAAGAAGGCCGTGCTGAAGTTCGACCTCGCCGCCGGCCTGCCGCCCGTGATGGCGGACGCCTCGCAGCTCCGCCAGATCGTGATGAACCTCGTCATCAACGCCTCCGAGGCCATCGGCGACCGCAGCGGCATCATCGCCCTGCACACCGGGCTGGTGCGGGCGGACCGCACGTATCTCGCGGATGTGCAGCTCGCGGGGAACCTGCCCGAGGGCGATTATGTCTTCCTCGAAATCAGCGACACCGGCTGCGGCATGACACCGGAGCTGAAAGCCCGCATCTTCGAGCCGTTCTTCACGACGAAGTTCACCGGGCGCGGCCTCGGCCTCGCCGCCGTGCTGGGCATCGTGCGCGGGCATCGCGGCGCGCTGAAGGTCTATTCCGAGCCGGGCAAGGGCACCACGTTCAAGCTGCTCCTGCCGATGGCCTCCGGCGCGGCCGTCCAGACGCCGGCCCCCGCGCCGCTGGCCAACGGCTGGCAGGGCAGCGGTCGCATCCTGCTCGCCGAGGACGAGGACACCGTGCGGGCGGTGGTGGCGCGCGTGCTGGAAAGCCTTGGCTTCGCCGTCACGCCCGTGCCCGATGGCCGCGAGGCCGCGCTGCTGTTCGAGGCGGACCCGGACGCGTTCACGATGGTGGTGATGGACCTGACCATGCCGCACCTCGACGGCGCGGAAGCCTTCGCCCGGATGCGGCGCGTGCGGCCCGACGTGCGCGTGCTGCTGATGAGCGGCTTCAGCGAGCACGACGCGACGGTGACGTTCGCCGGCAAGGGCCTGGCGGGCTTCCTCCAAAAGCCCTTCGAGCTGGCCCACCTACGCGACAAGGTCCGCGAGGTCTTCGAGCGGCCGGCCTCAGGTTAGGAACGTGCGGTCGCCGACCAGCTCGGTGAGCATCCCGGCAACCTCGGCTTCGGGGATGGGCAGGTATTTGCCCGTGGCCGTGGCGACCACTTCACCGCCGGCCGTGCGCAGCTCCCCCCTTGCCTCGAAGATTTTCCCGCGCCGGTCGGCCACGAGTTCCGCCGTCGCGGCCAGCTCCTCATCGGGCCGCGCCGGCCGCAGGAAGCGCACGGTCATCTCGGCGCAGTAGGCGAAGCGCCGCGTCGTCACGGCCACGGCCCAGACCATGACTTCATCCAGCACGGTCGCCAGGATGCCGCCGTGCGTGACACCCTTGAAGCCAATGTGCTCCGTGCGCGGCGTGAAGCGGGTGTGAACGGTATTCCCGTCGGCATGAAAGCGGAGCCGCAGCCCGTGGGCGTTGGACTCGCCGCAGACGAAGCACGAGCGCGTGTGCGGCAGCGGGGTCATGGGGAAATCACGACCGTCAAACGGTCATGATCTCCTTCTCCTTCGTGGCCAGGTGCGTCTCGACCTTGGCGATGTATTGGTCGGTGAGCTTCTGCACTTCCTTCTCCGCCGTCTCGACTTCATCCTCGGACACGCCCCCGCTCTTGCCCTCCTTCTTCAAGGCCTCCAGCGCGTCGCGCCGGACCTGGCGGATGGCGACCTTGCCGTTCTCGGCCATCTGCTTGACCGTCTTCACGAACTTCTGGCGCGTCTCCGTGCTGAGGTCGGGCAGGACGAGGCGGATGAACTTGCCCTGCACGGCGGGGTTGAGGCCGAGGTTCGCCTTCTGGATGGCCTTCTCAATCGGCCCGATGCTGCCCGCGTCCCACGGCTGGATCATCAACATGCGCGGCTCCGGCACGGAAATGTTCGCCAGCTCGCGGATGCGCATCATCGAGCCATAGACCTCCGCCTGGATGTTTTCCACCAGCGCGGGCGAGGCCTTGCCCGTGCGGACACCGGAGAACTCCTGCTCCACATGCTGCTCGCTCTTGAGCATCTTTTCCTCTGCGTCCAGCAAAACGTCGTCGAGTGCCATGCGCGGAAACTAGGGTTCCGGGTTCAAACTTCAAAGTTCAAAGTTGGCGGCCGCCACCGGTGGTGCGCAGCTCACTTGCTTGCAGGCTGCCGAAAGCCTGGTTGAGGCGCGGCCGGCAACTGGTAGCGCCCCTTCCCCCCTCACCCCGGCCCTCTCCCCCGGGGAGAGGGAGGAACGCCTTCCGCTCTCAGCCAACCGGAACGCCGCAGCACTGCGAGCGCGGGCTGACTTTCTCC
>Ga0172372_10008058_pt1 | contig 14038 bp, 17 predicted proteins | sample LakKiv5m_2_FD_114544 | JGI IMG/M metagenome (GOLD analysis project Ga0172372, IMG submission 114544) | Freshwater microbial communities from Kabuno Bay, South-Kivu, Congo - kab_092012_9.5m | ecosystem: Environmental > Aquatic > Freshwater > Lake | place: Democratic Republic of the Congo...
TGACGCCGCCCTTGGTGCCCTTGGCGATGGCTTCGAAGCCCCCAAGCCCTTCGCGGCGCAGGCGTTCGAGGAAGGCGGCGCAGGTGATCCGGCCCCGGCGTTCGCGCAGGTGGATGGCCACGACCTCGATGGCCAGGGTGAACCCGCCCAGCACATTCGCGATCTCCTCGGCGGCGGCGCGTTCCGCCGCGTTGGGGAAGCGTCCGTCGGGCTGGTGGGTCTCGATCAGCCGGACGGCGTCCTCGACGGGCAATTCGTCCACCGCGAGCAGCATCTGGCGCTCCGGATCGTGGCCGAACTCGTCGCCGCCCATGCGGGTGGTGGCCACCCCATGCAGCCAGCGTTTGCCGCTGATGAGGTCGGACTGCGGCGGCTGGAGCAGGGCGGCGTCATCCACGTTGTCGAGCAGCAGCAAGGCGCGCGGTTGCGGCGGGTCCGATTCGCCGGCGCGCGCCGCCGCCCCCTGGCGGGCGCGGGTTTCGAGTTCGGCAAGCACGCGCCTGGCGGCGCGGGCGTCGTCGCGTTTCTCCTCCTCGTTGAAGGTGATCCCGAGATCGGCTTCGAGTTTGCGGATGGCCCCGGCGAGGCTGGTTTCCCCGGCGCAGCCGACGAGCCAGCGTCCGCCCGGATAGAAGTCGGCGTAGGCGCAGGCATACTGAATGGCGAGGGCCGTCTTGCCGAGGCCGCCCATGCCCTGGATGGCGGTCAGCACGCCGAAGCGCCCCAGCCCGGCCGATTCGTGGAGCCGCGTCATCTCCGTCTCGCGGCCGACGAAGTGCGGGTTGTGCGCGGGCAGGTTGCCGGGCGCCGCGGCCAGCCGCCGCAACTTCGAGATGCGGGTGTGGAGCGTCTTTTCGAGGTCGTCGAGCCGGGCGCGGACATCGAGCCGTTTCAGCGCCATCTCACCCTCGTCATACCACTCGCGCAGGTCGAAATGGTTGCGCCGCCGCACCCGCGCCACCCACGCCGCCGCCGTCTGCTCGAATTCCGGCGTGTCCAGCCCCGGCACCTCGACGAAATAGACCGGCGCCACCCCCTGACCCGCCGCCGCGCGGGAATGCTCGTATTTCAGGTATTCGACGATCTCCCACTCGCAATACGGGCTCTCCAGATACCCCGGCGAGAGCGCCAGCAGCAGCAACTGCGACTCCCGCAACCCCTGCAGGATGCGATGCCGCCAGTCGTCCATGCCGTGGATGTCGTCAAGATCGAAGAAACACCGCAGGTCCTCCTGGGCGAACGCGCGGTAATCCGCCTCGATCCGCTGTTTGAGTTCCGTAATGCGTCCGCTGGCATTGTCGCGGCGGGAGTAAGAGATGAAGAGGTCGTAGGGCATGGCGAAAGTCTTTAGGTCTCGGTAGGTTCATGTTTGGATTATATGTTCGGAGTTCCGCCTTCAGGCGGTAAACCCGCGCGGGGCGCTTGCCGGCTGAAGCCGGAACTCCGAACCTGGGCCCGATGGCGGTCATCGGGCTCCGGCATGATACGCCCAGCGCTTCAGCCGTCCGGCAGGAAGCTGGAATTTCCAGGACTTGGGTTTCCAGGTTGAGTTGGTTGAACCGGAAATGGCTCTGGGTACCGTTTGCCGAGCGGCGTCGTAATCCACAGGATGTGCCGACGAAAGAGGCGCGGCCATCGAGCGCCTTGAAATGCGGCTTGCACGGCAAGTGTACGTTGTAATAGCATGATTTTATGCTATTACAAGATACACTTCGGACCGTGCTGCGTGACCCGCTACCGCCCCCGCCACCCGAACGGGAAGTCCCGCGTCAGATCCTCACCCACCTCAGCTTGACGGCCTCGCGGGCCACCGTGCTTCTGGGAGTCCGCCGCTGCGGCAAAAGCACCCTACAGGGACAATTGATGCGCGACAGCGGCGGCGCGCTGTACTGCAACTTCGAAGACACGCGCCTCTACGGCCTCGGGCCGGACGACTACCCGACATTTCTGTCGTTGCTGGACGAGTTATCCGTCCCGGATCACCCGGTCTTTCTGGATGAAGTCCAGGAGGCCGCCGAATGGCAGCGGCTGGTGCGTGCCCTGCTGGACCGCGGGCGTGCGGTGTGCGTCACCGGATCGAACGCCTCGCTGCTCGGTCGGGAACTCGGCACGAAGCTCACCGGCCGACACGCCTCGTTCGAGGTCTTTCCGTTCGGCTATGGCGAATACCTGAGTTTCACCGGACAGGAATGGAGCGCTGAATCGTTGCTTGCCTATCTGGACGATGGTGGTTTCCCGGCGTACCTGCACACGCGCCAGGATCGGGTTCTCCAGGATCTCTTGCGGGATGTGGTGCAGCGCGACGTGGCCGCACGCCACGGTCTGCGCGAGACGCGGCACGTGATGAATCTGCTGCTGTTCCTGCTGGCCAACACCGGTCAGCCGCTTTCGTTCCAGACCTTGACCAAAAACCTGGCCGTGCCGACCGTCGGCCAGACATCGCGCTACATCGAATTCCTCGAGGACGCCTACCTGGTGTTTCCGGTTGCGAAATTCAGCCCGTCGTTCAAACAGCGGGTGATCGCGCCGGCCAAGTATTACGCGGTTGACAACGGCCTACGGCGGGCCAATTCGCCCCAGGTTCAGCCTGACCTCGGTCATCGGTTGGAAAATGCCGTCGCGCTGGAGTTGCGCCGCCGCTTCCGTGAAGTGCATTACGCCGCGGAACGCGACCGCTGGGAGTGCGACTTCATCGTGGCCGATACCGCCATCCAGGTTTGTCTCGAACTGACCCCCGCCAACCGCGCCCGCGAGTTACGGGGAGTCATTGAGGGCGCACGCCTGCCGGGCAACCGTCGCGCCCTCGTCATCACCCTCGATCAGAGCGACAGGTTGCGCGAGGATGGCATTGAGATTGAAGTGGTCCCGGCTTGGCACTGGCTGCCATGACAAGCCAGGCGGTTATAGCCATGATCCTAATAAACGGCCGCTTTCAGGATATTACGTCCTATAGAACGAGGAGCATCATTCCCTCCCCACAACCCGCCGCCGGACTGCTCCCCATCGAGCAGTTAAGCGTCGCTGCGGGCGGAGTCGGGACGAATGAGTGTACTAACCAGCGCGCGGTACTTCGGTTCTGGCATTACGCTGTCGAACCACCGCAGCCCTTTTGTACGGATCCACTTCTGCAACTTTCGAAGATTCGGTGTTTCGGTGTCTTCCGCCGCAACTTCGGCCATCGATTCAAGTCTACCGAAGTCGTCGTTTCGCGACGCGGCGTGCGCACCAATGTCGGATATGAAGACGATTCGGAACATCAACAGAGACCACTGCGCCAATTCCTGCTGTCGCTCCAGGCTCGCTGCCGCGGCGTAGCGGAGATCGCCGATCTTTACCGGCGGTGTGTCCGAAGCCAACTGGCGGCGCGTCCACCAGAGAATATGCACGCCGCTAGTCCAATTTCCCTGGCGTTGGACGCATCTTCTTGTGTAGGCGCGCGCAAGATTGAGCATGGCGAATTCAGATCGAAGCGTCGCTTGATTGCGCAACTGCGCCAACGACTCGATCTTGGTGTCGTACTCGCCATAGTCCGCGACGGCGTCGCCTACGGCATCCGAGCGGAGAATGTCGACATCCTTTGATAAGTATTCTCCGTTAGTAGCGCGTTCCCGATCAGATAGGCGTTGTACCCCATCGTTGATCATGTAGATCCGCTTATGATGAATGTTGAATGCTTCGGACGACTTTAGGAGTAGATCTTTCCGCATGTGCCGCGCACACGTTGTCTCCTCCGGTCTACGGAGCACTACGCGATGTTCCGTGCAATAGCCAACGCTGAGACCGACCGAACCGTGTTGCAGTCCATTGAACCAACAGTTCGCGCAGGAGGCGAGAGCTTCTGGCTTCATTTGCTATGAGTTCGAGAAGGCGGTCTTCGCCATGCGTTCCAAGCCCGCGGCATCTTCTGCCGCGGAGAAGTCGGCGAGGTGCTCTTCGGATTCTTCAACGAACTGATGGGCTCTCATAACCTCAAAGGCGCTGTGCCACTGGCCATCACCCTTGCCTTTGCCCCGCAAGAGTTGGAGCAGTTCCTTGCGACTCCGATGCTTCACACCGACCGCGGGCCAAGTCTCTGGGCGCCCGATGTACACGGCGCCGTCACCGCCGGCAAAACGAGCTGCCGTGGCTAGGGACTCACTCGATGACAGATAAGGAGTCTCCCGGCCATAGCCCTCCAAGTACAGGATGTGCCGCACGAGTGAGCGGTTTGCCTGCGGCACGGGCAAGGTTACCCCTCCACGTCGATCCCCTCGGTAGAGAGGGTCTCGTTTAAGCTTCCAGGGATCTTTGGCCATGGAGAGAACCTGCCTGATCAAGGGCAGTCACCTTACGCAGAGCCTCTCGCGGCGGCTGTGGTAGGGTGGTTGCGACGCCTAACGCCTGAATTAAGTCGAGCAGGGAAGCGGCTTCGGCTTGAATGAATTGTTGGGCGCAATTCCAGTCCCCCCGTAATACGGGTTTTTTTGACGCGCTTTGACCTGACCAATAAAGCGTCCAAACCAGCGCCACAATCCAGCCCCATATGATGCCAACTGCAATCTCACCACCTGCCGAGCTAAGGGCAGCGGTTCCTATTGAGAAGAGAGCAGCGATCCACATTGCGAGAATTGCGAAGCGCACAGATTGAGAGGTGTGAATTTTCCAAAGCCGGTGGCCAGCAGAAAAAGTAATTGCAAGGGAAAAAATCAAGGCCCAATTGCTATACGCTACGAACGCTTGCCAAGAGTCCAAAGATGTGAGTGATGGGTTCGCGGCTTCTGCTTTGGCGATCTCGCCTGCGTTTTGTCCGTACGAAACAAGTGGCCCGAGAATGCAGAGACCAACAATGAGCAACTTGAGCCAGCCACCAACGCCTTTCAATTGATTGTTTGTATTCACATATTCCCCCTTTTGCGCCCTAACAATTGATCCAATTGTTTGGGCTATCACCCCGTAGACGTTGCCAAGTCTGTCTCGAAAAGTCAAGACTGATCGTTTCCGCAGAGCCGAAAGACGGCCCAGCCTGAGGCTGCCGCTGAGGCCATATTTAGCGGTCTTGTAAGATTCGAAATACACGATGTCGTGGTTTCGTCGAAGCGAGTCGGGTCCGGCGCTAGCGGTGCTTGTCATAGTCTGCTGTCAGCCTATCATTCCTGGATGGCTGGATAGACAGTTTCCGGAGTTCCTGACATTTTGGCGATCCCTCCAGATTTGGCGCGTTCTTTATGAGTCTCTGCTGGCGAATCACGGCGTGCCGGCGCCGCAGCGGCCTTGCTCTCTCAGGGCGGTGGTATGATCTGGATTGCTGCCAGAAGTACGGCTTGTCACCCACGGCTCGGCCAAGTTTTGCCGCTTTTGACGGAAAATTGCGCGAGAATAAACCGTCGGATGACCAGCGGCGGCAGGCGCGCCGGGTCATAGCCCCCTCTATTACCGTACAAGCGCGGGGCCAGGTCTTGCCATCAAGCATTCTCTGGCGGGGTAGGCAAGTTGGCCTTGGAGCCTCCGCCCATTTCCAGGCGGCGGACCTCGCCCAACACGGCGAGCCATTCCAGGCGGTCCTGAGCTTCGCAATCGATCGCCTCGCGCCGATCGCCGCGTGACGTTACGTTACGTAATACAGCCCGCCAGCGAGCTCGATGCGGAGGGGTCTGGACAGGGCGCCGCGTGTACCTCGGAAAGGCTGGATTGCAAGACCTGACCCCGATGCGCTCCTCGGCGACGAGGCCGCTGAAGCGGGAGCTGACGAAGACCCGAAACGTCAATTCACGCCGTTGCATGTTCTATTCTTCCGACTCGCATCATTCGGACGACGGGCGGATGCGGCCTCACCTGCCTTCGGTCGGGACCAACTCCGACGGCGTACAGACTCGTACCTCCTGGGCGCCGTAGCGCTTGGTGTAGCCCGGCTCCCCCGAGGGACTGACAAGGTAGTTGCGGCCCTCTGGGTAGTAACTGCGAAAGACCTGCAGGGCGGTGCTGTCGAAGGCATCTGGATTCCACTTGCATTCGATGGCGTCCACTTGGTCCCGGCGATGGGGGAGCACGAAATCCACTTCCCGACCCTGCTTGTCACGCCAGTAGCGCACGGGCGTGTCCGGGAACCGCGCCCGCACATGCTCCAGGACCAGGTGCTCCCACAGCACGCCGAGGTCCTCCTGTCGCAATGGATCCCAGCCGCGGGCGAAGCTGACGAAGCCCGTGTCGAAGCCATAAACCTTGGGCTGCTTGATGAGCTCGTTCTGTCCACCGCCGTGGAAGGGTCGCACCAGCGTGACGGCATGGGTGATCTCCAGCGCACTCACATGGCTCTCCACAGTAGCCCGAGAGATGCCGAGGGCGGTCGCAGTCTTGGTGACCTCGAACTGCCCCCCGCTCTGCTGCAGCAGGTATTCAAACAGCGTGTTGAACCGGTTGATGTCCCGAAAACCGAACAGCCGTTGGATGTCCCGCGCGAAGAACGAATCGAGCCACTCGCGATACAGGCCCGGCTGCTTGGACTCGGCCAGCAGCGCCAGCGGAAGGCCGCCGTGAAACAGGCGCCGGGGCAGCGCCGCCCCGAATGCCGCCAGCTCGGCCCAAGACACCGGCGTCAGATGGACCTGCCTCTTCCGGCCAGTCAGTGTATCCCGAAATTTCTTGCTCGCCGCGAGGGTGGACGAGCCTGTCGCGAGGATCTTCAACTCGGGAAAGGCGTCCGCGCCGATCTTCAGCACCCGGGCCGGATCCCGAAGCTGGTGGATTTCATCGAACACCACCACCGGCTTGGTGCAGCCGCTGAAGAACAGCCGCGGATCCCGCACCATGTCCTCGACGGTCGGCAGGTCGCAGTTGACATAGACAATCTGTGCCTCGCCGAGGCTCTGGGCCAACGTGGTTTTGCCGCAGCGACGGACACCGGACAGCCAGACGATGGGTGCTTCCCCCCACGCCGACTCAATCCGCTGACGCCAAAAAGGTCTCTCGATCATGCTCGGTTACTATGCACTAAGCTCTACCAAACGCCTAGTATGATAGCCTGTCTTAGGCGCATTGGAGTGGCCGCGTCGGGGCTTCGGGCAGCAGCGAGCGGCATGCTAGCGACGCCTGCGCACCAACCCCCGCTGCGTCACCGTCAGTCCCACGGAAGCGCGGGGTCAGGTCTTGCCATCAAGCATTCTCTGGCGGGGTAGGCAAGTCGACCTCGGAGCCTCCGCCCATTTCCAGTCGGCGGACGGCACGACTCACGTGGCGTAGTGTACGCCGAAATAGTCGGCGATTTCCCGCATGGTGTAGACGCCGGTCTGGAAGGCGCGCGCCATGGCCTCGCGTCGGCCGGGGTAGCGGCCGGCGCTGAGCGCGTGGCGCTTCGCGCAGCCGCTTCGGGAGCCTGGCTGGAGCGCGGTGGCGTTGCACGAACGCCTCATGGCCGAGCCAGACCTGATGACGCAGCCCTTCCCGGATGCTCGGCTGCTCGCTGCCCTGGCGGATGAAGGCGGCGTAACCGGTCTGTGCGCGGGCACGCTCCTGGGCGAACCGACCGAGTATCCAGTCGGTCTCCAGCCACGCCGGGGCAGGTTCCTGTCCGACCATCGCCCGATAGCTGTTCCACGGTCACGGGTCCGCCGACTGAACCATAGGCGTGGCAGCGCCAGTTGAAACGGCGGCAACCTCGCCCAACACGGCGAGCCATTCCAGTCGGTCCTGAGCGTCGCGATAGATCGCCTCGCGCCGATTGCCGCGTGACGTTACGTGATACAGCCCGCCAGCGAGCTCGATGCGAAGGGGTCTGGACAGGGTGCCGCGTGTACCTCGGAAATGCTGGATTGCAAGACCTGACTCCGATGCTTGAGCAACTCTCATTTTGGGCCGGACCCCCAAAGGCCCGTGCCCGTCATTCCGGCAGGGACCGCCGGAATCCAGCCACGGGGACGTGAACCTGAATCGGCCAAAAGACCCGAATCCGGTGTCCATCACGCAGATGGCGGCCTTGATACGCTATTGAATTCCGCTCTCCGGGGCCGGCCTGACAGGTTTAAGCCAAAATGAGAATTGCGGCTGTCAGACCCTGCACAGCAATTGATCGATAGCCCGGATGATTTGATCGCCCGCCTCGGACAGTGAGCCGACGCAAACACCCAACTGACTGATAGGTATGGAAACAATCTCTAGCGGATGCAGGACGACATCGAGGCTTTCGATGGTGAAGGTTGGATTGAAACTCTGATCGGCAACCGGCCCGAGCAATTCCTTGCGCACCAGTGGCGCCACGACACGGCGTCGATAGGCATCGTACAGCGCGGACTGGACGATCACCACGAACGGGATGGTTTCCCGTTGACACCCGGTATTTCGGTGTACATCGAATTGCGGCATCAGAGTGTTGAATATTCGTCGGCAAACGCACCGTGTTGTTCCTCAAAGGCGTTCCACAGTGCGATGGTTGCTTCAAGCTGTTGAGATTGCTCAAAACGACGTTTCTTTTCCTGCTCGACAAACTCGGTCAGCAAGCCTTCGACCACCCCCGACAAGTTGGGCGTGAACAGCCGGACTTGCCGCAATAAATCTTCATTCAGTGTCAGGTTGACGGGACGTTTACGTGCTTGGGTATGTGCTGAAGCTTTCATTGCGTACCTCCGATGCGCATCATATGCGCATTTACTCGTTACTGCCAGCGTCGTGAGTTGGGGTGAGCTTGTGAACACCAACAACGCCCCCGCCCGGAGATTTCCTGGTGCGTCGCTGGGGCTTCATACTTGCGGCGGACAGCCTCCGGCAAGCCGGCGGCCCGCGCCGCGCGGCGGAAGGCATCGCCCAACGGACCTTCGACCTCCTCGGCCCAGTTGCCTGCGCCCGCTTGGGACGGCAGATAATGATTGGTCATCTCGCAATAGGGGTGGCAGCGCCAGTAGAAACGGCGGCAGAGCTCGCCCAACACGGCGAGCCATTCCAGGCGGTCCTGAGCGTCACGATAGATCGCCTCGCGCAGATTGCCGCGTGACGTTACGTGATACAGCCCGCCAGCAAGCTCGATGCGGAGGGGTCTGGCACATAGTGCCAAGTGTCCCTCGGAAAGGCTGGATTGCAAGACCTGACCCCGACGCAAGGTGCGCTTGTGACATCGGATTAGCCAGACTAGACTAAGTCACCTTAGCCACAATATCGAACAAGACCATGCAAACAGTCAATATGCTGGAAGCGAAAACCAACCTTTCCCGACTGGTTGAAGCCATCGAACGGGGCGAGGAGCGTGAAATCGTCATTGCCCGCAACAACCACCCCGTCGCGAAATTGGTGCCCATCTCCAGCGTGCCGGCCACGACGCGAGTCGGCGTGGCCAAGGGCCTGTTCGAAGTGCCGGATGACATCGACGCCCACAATACGGAGGTAGCGCGCCTGTTCCTGGGCGAAGGTCAGTCATGAACCTGCTGCTGGACACCCATGTGGCGCTGTGGGCCATCACCGACAGCCCCCGCCTTTCCAGTCAGGCAAGGGAACTGATCCTGGGGCCGCGCGCCATTGTCTGGATCAGCGCCGCCACCATCTGGGAGATCGCCATCAAGCACAGTCTGGGACGGGGTGACATGCCGATCTCCGGTGACGAGGCCATCCGGCATTTCCGCGCGGCGGGCTACGACTTCCTACCCGTGGAACCGGAGCACGCTGCCGCTTTCGAAAGCTTACCGCCGCATCACCAAGACCCCTTCGACCGGTTGCTGGCTGCTCAAGCCCAAGTGGAACCCATGCGCCTGCTGACCCACGACCCGCTGTTGGCCCGCTATGGCGACTTCGTGACGCGGGTGTGAGGGCTCTACGGTCTTCATTGCGCATTATTGGGTTTGAATGCCTTCCTGGCATTCTTAGCCTGGTCCCACATGTTCGGCCCGGATGGCCAGCCGGCTCGATCTGTGCATTGTTAGCGTGGCCTGACCTCGCTTTCCCACGAGCAGATAAATACCTCAATCGGCAAAGTAGCGGAGTTCGGAGTTCCGCCTTCAGGCGGTGAGTCGCGCCGGAATGCAGTAGAACTTTAGGGTGTGCCGAGGCAGGAGGTGCATCCATCGCAAGCGATGCGCTTCGTACCTCAGCGCATTCTATGGCCTGATGCTCCAAGGCAAGCCAGGCTGAGAAGGCATACAGCGAAAACTGAGGTTGTCCATCGTTTTCTTGCCGTGGCGATCGACGGACTTGGCCGAATTGTCATCGGTCGCATGTCTCATTCGGGTCTGACCGGAAATTCGCGGTCAATCACTGCCGATAGCCGATTGGCTTCAGCGGCCAGGATTTCGAGTGGCAGATCAGGCAGGCCGTGCTGCCGCCAGGCGGTGTAATCAAATGGGTCGCGAGCCATGACGGCCAAGAAGCGCTCAGCTTCGACGAGGCCCAGTGCGGCAATCAGCGCCCGCATGCCGGTCATGCGGATTTCAGCATCAGATTTCATACCAGTTCTCCAAAATGGCCAGGGCGCCCATCGGCAAGACGATGGGTAATAGGTCTGTCTTCCGGATTTTTCTGATCAGGCGGTCGTCGGTGGTTACAAACAGATCAGCCGAACCCGCCACCGCACAAGCAACATGCAATGCATCAAAACGGGTAACCCCTTGCCGTTCCAATTGCACCGCCATGGCGACAACGCCGGCATCGGCGGCCATACAGCATTGCGCCAGGCGGCGCCATTGAAAAATAGCGAGGCGATGTTCGGGAAAGGGATTATTGCTGCACTCATAATCGAGAATGGTCGACCAGAGCAGGTGGCAAGCTCCCATCCTGACATGCTGCTGAACCAGCAGTTTCGCCTCGGTTTCCAGGCGGATGCGGGATTGCGACTGGTCATCATACGGGCGATTGAAACAACACATGTCGAGGTACAGGCGTTTCATCGTTAAGCCTCCTGAGAACTGCTGGACCAGGCCACGACCGTTGGGATTGTCGGCGTGCCTGCACCGATTCCCAGCCGCCGCGAGAACACAGCAGGTAAAAAAGGGGTCTGTTACCGGTTTTCCTGCTTTGAGCCTCTCCGCCAGATGAACCGCGAAGAACCCTATCGATCCCGGAATGTAGAAGCAGCGATAGTCAGTCATGCGTTTACCGGACAGACTCGAACTGACCTCGGCCAACAATTGTAATCGAATACGATGTGCCGGCGCAGGCGGCGCATTCATCGAGTGCGCCGTGAATGAACGCTTCGTTGCTCAGCACATCCTACAGGCGGTCCTGAGCGTCGCGATAGATCGCCTCGCGCCGATCGCCGCGTGACGTTACGTGATACAGCCCGCCAGCGAGCTCGATGCGGAGGGGTCTGGACATAGTGCCGCGTGTACCTCGGAAATGCTGGATTGCAAGACCTGACTCTGATACGCCGACGTTGGAGGCGCATCCATCGCGAACTGTTCGGAGTACCGCCTTCAGGCGGTTGGGCCTGAGGCCACCGCGAGGGCCGGACCGCGTAAACGCGGAACTCCAAACCGGGGCTGCGCACCGTACCCGTTGCCGTGGATCAATCGAGAACCATAAGCCTACAGGATGCGCCGAAGAAGGAGGCGCATCCATCGCGAACTGTTTGGAGTTCCGCCTTCAGGCGGCGCGCGTTATGACCCTGGAATGTAGTTGCGGCGATATTCAGTCATGCGTTTATCCGGTCAACTCGAACGATGCGTTTCGCGCCTCGATGCATCCTACGATCTCTGACCGAACGTAAACCGGGGTCTATCCCCTGTTTTCGTCGCCGGCAGAGCTCGGGCCGATGAACTTGCTGATTCAGAACCATATTGCGAGCGCAGCGAGTATGCCTATTAAGAGAATCACCGGAAGGCAGCCACGTCCGGATTTTGACTCGATTTCCGGACTGGACTGCCACATCACTTTTCCGCCGCACTTATGGCACACTGTTGAGCGGTCATAGATATTGTCTATCATGTCTGTAATGGGCTCGGGACCGTCCGCATCTCTCCGTGCATAAACAGTCCCGCATTTCTGACACACTCGATAATCAGTCTTCATGGTTGTAGTTGTTGTCTTTCGTGATAATCATAAGATTTTCCAGAGAATCCAAACGACGGCCGCAACCAAAACCACAACGATCAAGGCTGCATATCCGGTGGGCTCTTGGTGAGGAATCGCGCGCTCGGCCATGTGTGATGGATCGAATCGCCACAACATGGTGCGGCGTGCGTGCGCAATTTCGGCCTCGTTTACCGGTTCCTGGTCGGCGATCAGTTTGGGAAGCCAGGGAATGATCCTGGCCAATTCGTTGCGAACCACCTCGGGGAGGCTGTGGAACTCTGCCAAACCCGCTGCCGTCTCCAAGACGGCTTGTCGATACATTTTTCGAGCACCGCCCACAGAGCCGGTTCCGAGAAACAACAAGCAGAGCACGCGGCTTGCGTCACGTTGCAACGCGCCGGAAGAATGCACAATCAAGTAGATCAAGGCGGTAAGAGCATGCTCAAACACAGACTCGTTTTGCGCACGGGCCTCAACCAGTGTGATGTAACAGGTCTCTGAACCGAAGTAGATCAACATCTCCGTCACGATACGCAGGTATTTTGGATGCCAGTCCGCTCCGAAGAGCCGTGCGCGCTTAAGAAAGCCATTTACCAACTGGGTATATCCTCCACTCCAGCCTTTCTGCGAAACTTCCTTCTTGGAAGTTATCGCGCCGAGCCAAGCTCGGCATTTCTTGCAGGGTGAAAGTCCCTGTCGGGCAAGGGCTAGCCACCCACCCGTATCGAGTCTTGGGTCCGTGGCGGAGCGGCCGTGAGGTCGCGAACAAGACGGGCTAAGCGTAGACAGAGCATCCCATAGGCCGTAGGGGTGACGCGCACCCTGAAGTGCTGGTACAGCTTCGAGATGAGTTTGTTGCGGACGCCGAGGGTTTTAACGTACACCGAAGGCAATACGAGAGAGACCCGGAATGGCGAGGGTCTCGAAGGTCCGCCGGAGTCCTCAGGCCGTGGCATGTGGGAAGAGAAATGTCGGAGAACTCGGGAAGCCCCGAACGGTTCCCGCCGTGGGGACAGCACGGGACGGATATACAGCCATTGAGGCACACAAGGGGCAACCCGGATACGGAACTGCGCTGGAATCCAAACTCCGTGGAGACGTCAAAGAAGGTATACAACTATTGAGGCACAGATGGGGCAACCCGGACACGGAACTATGATGGAACCTGATCCTTTGGCGGAGAACCACGCACCGGGTGGGCTGGAGACGGCTATATACCCTTGGGGTGTCTTATCGGACATAGTACTCGGCGGTGGGGAAAGCCCATCACATGGGGAAGGATCCGACGGAAGTACGCAGCCCGCAAAGGAAACTCGTGCCGGACATGTCGGGCCGGAACCACACGAGCCAACCTCACTGCGGGGAATAAGTCATCGAGCAAAACACAGCAAAGACCATCGTTTTCAGAATCTCAACCGCTGCCTAAACGCCGAGTTTCTAAAGGAATGCTGGCACGACCTGAATAAAGACGCGGCCAGTGGTGTGGATGGAATCACGGCGGCGCGGTACCAGGAAAACCTGGATTCCAATATCCAGGACTTGGCGAAGAGACTGGAAAACGGAAGCTACCGGGCCAAACTGATTCGGCGGTGTTATATCCCCAAGGACAATGGGAAAGAAAGGCCCTTAGGGATTCCGGCATTGGAAGACAAACTCGTGCAACGGGCCTGCGCCAAACTGCTGAATGCCATCTTCGAAGAAGACTTCATGGAATTCAGCTACGGGTATCGGCCAGGACGGGGCGCGAAGGACGCGGTCGCCGACCTCACCTTCAACCTACAGTATGGGAGTTATGGTTATGTCGAGGAGGCGGATATCCAAGGCTTCTTCGACCACATCGACCATGACTGGCTGCTGAAAATGCTGGAGCAAAGGATTGACGACCGGGCGTTTCTGAACCTGATTCGCAAATGGCTGAAAGCGGGAATCCTCGACACGGACGGAAAAGTCATCCATCCGGAAGAGGGCACCCCGCAAGGCGGGATTATCTCGCCGGTCCTCGCCAACGTATACCTACACTACGCCCTCGACCTGTGGTTCGAGAACGTGGTGAAGAAATCGTCAGGAGGGGAAGCCA
>Ga0172372_10008059_pt1 | contig 14038 bp, 8 predicted proteins | sample LakKiv5m_2_FD_114544 | JGI IMG/M metagenome (GOLD analysis project Ga0172372, IMG submission 114544) | Freshwater microbial communities from Kabuno Bay, South-Kivu, Congo - kab_092012_9.5m | ecosystem: Environmental > Aquatic > Freshwater > Lake | place: Democratic Republic of the Congo...
GCCGAGGTCGTCCTCAACAACCTGTACAAGCAGACGCAGATGCAGACCTCCTTCGGCGTGCAGCTGCTGGCGATCGTCCAGAACCGGCCGCGGACGATGAACCTCAAGGAGCTCCTCGAGGAGTTCCTCGCCTTCCGCAAGGAGGTCGTGACACGGCGGACCCTGTTCCTGCTGCGGAAGGCGGAGGCCCGGGAGCACATCCTGCTCGGGCTTGCGATCGCCCTCGACCACCTCGACGCGGTGATCAAGCTGATCCGGGCCTCGAAGGACCCGAAGGAGGCCAGGGAAGGCCTCGTGGCGAAGTTCGGCCTTTCGGAGATCCAGGCACAGGCGATCCTCGACATGCGGCTGCAGCGGCTGACGGGCCTCGAGCGCGAGAAGATCCTTCAGGAGTTGAAAGAGGTGCGCGAGGAGATCGCGCGGCTGAAAAAGATCCTCGGCGAGGAGGCCGAGCTCCTGCGCGTGATCGGGCAGGAGTTCCGCGAGATCCGGGACGCCTACGGCGACGCCCGCCGCTCGGAGATCCAGCGCGAAACGAAGGACCTGCGGCTCGAGGACCTGATCGTGGACGAGGAGATGGTGGTCACCGTCTCCCACACGGGGTACATCAAGCGGAACCCGATCAGCCTCTACCGGACGCAGCGGCGCGGGGGGCGCGGGAAGGTCGGCATGGGGACGAAGGAGGAGGATTTCGTCTCGATGCTCTTCATCGCCTCGATGCACACCTACGTCCTCTTCTTCTCCGACCAGGGGAAGGTGTACTGGCTGAAGGTCCACGAATTGCCCGAAGCCGGGCGCGCCTCGAAGGGGCGGGCCATCGTGAACCTCCTGTCCCTCTCCCCCGGCGAGGAGATCGCGTCGATCCTGCCCGTGCGCGAGTTCACCGAGGGGAAGTTCGTGATGACGGTCACGGCGCGGGGCGTCATCAAGAAGACCGACTTGATGGAATATTCCCGGCCGAGGGCTGGCGGCATCATCTCCATGGGGCTGAACGAGGGGGACCGGCTGATAGCGACCGCCCTCACCACGGGGCAGGACGAGGTGTCCCTCTCCACCCGCGAGGGGATGTCGATCCGGTTCCACGAGGAGGACGTTCGCCCGATGGGCCGCGCGGCGGTGGGCGTGCGCGGCATCGACCTCGAGGAGGGGGACGTCGTCGTTGGGATGGAGATCCTCAAGGCCCAGGGGACGCTCCTCTCCGTGACGGAGCACGGGTACGGGAAGCGATCGGCGGTCGAGGAGTACCGCAGCCAGTCGCGGGGCGGCAAGGGCGTGATCGCCCTCAAGGTGACGGAGAAGACCGGCCGCGTGATCGGCGTCAGCCAGGTCACCGAATCGGACGAGGTGATGCTGGTCACCGACGGAGGGAAGATCATCCGGCTCGGGATGGGCGACCTCCGGGTGATCGGGAGGAACACCCAGGGCGTCCGCCTGATCGGCCTCGCCGAGAAGGAGCGGGTAGTCTCCATCGCGCGGTTGGCGGAGAAGGAAGAGTGAAATATGGCCCTCGGAGGATCGTCGGGGGCGTGGAGGATCGGGCTTCTGTGCTGGGCGATGCTTTTCGCGGCCGCTTGCGCCGACCCGGCCCGGGAGCGGTTCGAGCGGGCGGAGAAAGAGCTTCTTACGCAGAAGATGGAAGCGGCTCTCGCCGACTACCGGCACATCGCCAGGGACCACCCGCAGTCGCGTTACGCCCCGGCCGCACTGCTGCGCCAGGGGGATCTGTACGGCGGCTACTACCGGAACTTCCCCGCGGCGCTCGAGGCGTACGAGTCCCTCGTGTACAACTACCCGAGGGCGTCCGAGGCGCCCCGCGCGCTGCTGAAAACGGCGGAGATCCACCTGCTGCAGTACATCGACCCATCCTCGGCGGCCGCGGACCTGGAGCGCATCCGGAAGGAGTTCCCCGGGTTCGAGGGGGAGGACGAGACGCTCTTCCTTCTCGCCCGGGCGTACGGAGCGGCGGGTGAGGACGAGCGGCAGGCGGCGGCGCTCGCCGAACTGACGGAGCGGTTTCCCAAGTCCAACCGGGCGGCGGAGGGGCGGTGGATGATGGCTTACGCGCTCCTCGGGCAACGCAGGTACGCCGACGCGGACCGGGAGTTCCGCAAGCTGCTGTATCTTTCGACGGAGCGGGAAGCCGTGGTCCAGGCGCGCTGGGGGGTGGCGCAGTCGCTGGAGGGGATGGGGGACCTGAAGGGGGCGATCGCCCAGTACGAGACGCTTCGGGCGGAGGCGGGCGATCCGGCGTACGTGGCGGAGAAGATAGGGCGGCTTAAGGACCGGCTCCGGAAGCGGTGAGGGGCGGGCCGCCAAGGGAGGCGGGGGAGCGTTGAGCGTGGAAAGCATGGAGTCCGTCGCCGTCGTCGGGGCGGGATCGTGGGGAACGGCGTTCGCCGCGATGCTCGCCGGTCGGCACGAAACGGTCGCCCTCTGGGCGCGCGAGGCGGAAGTGTGCGCCGGCGTGCGGGACCGCAGGGAGAACGGCGCGTTCCTACCCGGGATCGCGCTTCCCGAAGGCGTCCGGCCCACGAACGACCTGGCGGCGGCGGTTTCGGGAAAGACGATAGTGATCTTCGCCGTTCCGTCCCATCACCTGCGGTCGATCGCGGCGCTGACGGCGGCGCACCTGTCCCCCGATGCTTGCCTCGTCTCTTTGGCGAAGGGGGTCGAGAACGGCACGCTGAAGCGGATGACGGAGGTGCTCGCCGAGTCGTCCCCGGCGCACGCCGGCCGTGTCGCGGCCCTTTCCGGCCCGACCTTCGCCCGCGAGGTGGCGGAAGGGAAGCCGACCGGGGCCACGGTGGCGGCGCTCGACCTCTCCGTCGCGCGGCGGTTGCAGCACGCCCTGTCGGGTTCCCGCTTCCGCCTCTACGCCGACGACGACGTGACGGGGATCGAGATCGGCGGGGCGCTGAAAAACGTGATGGCTATCGCCGCGGGGATGGCCGACGGGTTGGGGTTCGGGCACAACGCGCGTGCGCTCCTCATCTCCCGCGGGCTCGCCGAGATCTCCCGCCTGGGGGTCCGTTTGGGGGCGCACCCGCAGACGTTCGCGGGGCTCGCCGGGTTGGGGGACCTTGTCCTGACCTGCACGGGCGACCTCTCGCGGAACCGGACCGTGGGGATGCGCGTGGGGCGGGGGGAGAGGATCGGCGAGATCCTCGCGGGGATGACGATGGTGGCCGAGGGTGTCCGCACCTCGGTCTCCGCCGTGGAGCTGTCGCGCCGCACGGGGGTGCCGATGCCGATCTCGGAGCAGGTGTACCGCATTCTCCACGAGGGGAAGGACGTCCGGGAAGCGGTGAACGAGCTCTTCTCCCGGGCGCTGAAGCGGGAGAAGGAGTAGGAAAGCGATGCGGAAGGAATTGCCTGCCCTGAAGGCGGAGATCGCGAAGCTGCTGAAAGAGCGTAACGCGATCCTGCTGGCGCACAACTACCAGCGGGACGAGGTTCAGGAGATCGCCGACATCACGGGCGACTCCCTGGGGCTCTCGCAGGAGGCGGCGAAGACGGCGGCGGACGTGATCGTCTTCTGCGGCGTCCACTTCATGGCGGAGAGCGCTTCGATCCTGTCCCCCGGAAAGACCGTCCTGCTGCCGCGCGAGGACGCCGGGTGCCCGATGGCGGACATGATCACCGGCCCCGACCTCGCTTCGTTCCGGAACGCGCATCCCGGCGTCGTGGTCGTGACGTACGTCAACTCCTCCGCGGAGGTGAAGGCCCTCTCCGACGTCTGCTGCACCTCGGGAAACGCGGTGAACGTGGTGAAATCGATCCCGCCGGGGAAGGAGATCTTCATGGTCCCCGACCGGAACCTCGCGCAGTGGGTGTCGAAGGTGTCGGGCCGTCCGCTGACGTGGTGGGACGGCTACTGCCCCACGCACGAGCGGTTGACCGTCGACGCCGTCGTGAAGGCGAAGGAGGCCCACCACGACGCCGTGCTCGTGGTTCACCCCGAATGCCCGCCCGAGGTTGTGGCGATGGCGGACGCTGTCCTCTCCACGGCGGGGATGTACGCCTGGTGCAAGCGCTCCCAGGCGAAGGAGTTCATCGTCGGCACGGAGATGGGGATCCTCTACAGGCTCCGGAAGGAGAACCCGGGGAAGCGGTTCCACATCGCCTCGCGCGCCCTGATCTGCCCGAACATGAAGCTCACGACGCTGGAAGACGTGCGGGACGCCCTCGTCTCGATGTCCCCGGTCGTCACCGTGCCCGAAGCGGTGCGCGTGCGTGCGAAGGCGGCCCTCGACGCGATGCTCGCCGTTCCACGCGACGCGGCCTAGGTGCTGCATTTAACAAATACGGCAACAATAAACCGCTCGGCACTTAGACTCCGGGCTCGCGGGGGGCTTCCACTCCGCTACGCTCGCGACCTTCGCCCGCTCACTGCGATTCCGCTCGACGCAAGCTCTGCCTCGCTCCATACGCCGCTTCGTGGAACCCCCCGCTGCGCCCTACGTCTACGTTACCGTATTTGTGGAATGGGCCACTAAGGGATGTCTTTCCCCCTGCCCCGCCTTTCCTTCGAGCATGTCGCACTCGCACTCGCGAAGCGGGGGGCCTCCCCCTGCGTCCAGTGGATGCGGATCCCGCCCGGGGCGCGGTCGTTCCTGGCGGCGCGTCTCTTCGAGCGCCTCGGCCGCACGCTCCTTTACCTGTGCGCAAGCGATAAGGAGGCGGAGGAAGCGTCACGGGAGCTGGCCGCCTGGCTCGGCCCGGACGCGGTCTCCCCGTTCCCTTCCGTCGAGGCGACGCCTTACGAGCCGGTCCCGCCGCACCTGCCCGCGGTGCACGACCGGATGCGCGCGCTGCACCGGCTCCTTTCCGGTCCCCCCGCCGTGGTCGTCGCACCGATCTCCGCGGCGGTGGAGAAGACCCTCCCCCCCGAGGTCTTCATCGACGCCGTCGCCTCGGTGTCCCCCGGGGACACGCTCGACGTCGACGCCTTCGCCGCGCGCCTGGTGACCCTGGGCTACGCCCGCCTCCCCGCGGCGGCCGACCCGGGGGATTTCGCGGTGCGCGGCGGGATCGTCGACGTTTACAGCCCGGGCCATCCCCTCCCGGCGCGGCTGCTGATGGACGGCGACGTCGTCGAGTCGGTGCGGTGGTTCCACCCGGCGACGCAGCGCACCGTCGCGGCGGGAGCGCGGGCGGACGGGGAGCGCGTGGACGGGGAAAGGCTCGTGATCCTTCCGTGCTCCCAGGTGATCACCCGTGACGACTTCCTGTCGGCGGCGTGCGACGTGCGCGACGAGCGTCCGTGGCACGAACCGCTTCGGCAGGGAATCCGGTTCCACGGCGCGGACGCGATCCTGCCGCGCCTCTACGGCCGCGCCGCGCCGGTGTTTTCGTACCTTCCCGCGGACGCCGTCGTCGTGGCGGTCGACTCAGTGGAGTGCGCCGCCGCCGCCCGGAACACGTTCGAGGAGGCGGAGGAGAATTACGCCCTCGCGGGAGAGGATGGCGGGTATCCCGCGCCGTCGGAGCTGGTCGTGCCGGAAGCCGGGCTGGTCGCCGCGCTCTCCGGCGTCCCGATGCTCGCCTTCGACGGGATCGAGGTTCCACCCTTCGGGCGGAAGGAGCCGTTGCGTGGGGACGGGGGGGTGGACGGGAACGAGGAGATCCGGCGCAGCACCGCCACCGCCTCCTCCGAGGGGCTCCTCTACCCGCTGGCCGAGGAGGCGAAGGCGTGGTGGAAGCGGGGGGACCGGTTCATCGTCAGCTCCCTGTCCCCTTCGCAGGCGGACCGGATGGAGGATTTCCTCTCCCGGTACGCCGTGCCGCTCTCCCGGGCCGATACGCCGCGCGACGCGCTGTCGCGGGACCGGGGGGTCTTCCTGTGCGTGTCGGATGTCACGCGGGGGTTCCGGGCGCCGGAGCTTCGCGCTGCGATCGTCACCGAGAGCGAGATCTTCGGGGAGAAGGCGCGCGCCCGCCGCGGGCGGAAGGAGCGGATCGCCGTCCCCGACGAGTTCTCGCTCGCGGACCTGCGGGTGAACGATCCGGCGGTCCACGTGGATCACGGCATCGGGATATACAGGGGCCTGCTGCGCCGCGCGGCCGCGGGGACGGAAGGGGATTACCTCGTCCTCGAGTACGCGGGGGGGGACCGCCTGTTCGTGCCCGTGGACAAGATGTCCCGGGTGCAGCGGTACGCGGCGTCGGAGGAGGGGCGCGCGCAGCTGTCGCGCCTGGGCGGGACGGCGTGGGAGCGCGCCAAGCGGAAGGTGCGGGACGACCTGCTCGCGATGGCCCAGGAGCTGGTCGACCTGCAGGCGAAGCGCCAGCTGGCCGAGAAGACCCCGTTCGCGCCGCCCGACGAGGTCTTCCGGGAATTCGAGGCGGCGTTCCCCCACGAGGAGACGCCGGACCAGGAGCAGGTGATCCGCGAGGTGCTGTCCGACCTCTCCTCTTCCCGTCCGATGGACCGGCTGGTCTGCGGCGACGTGGGGTACGGCAAGACCGAGGTGGCGATCCGCGCCGCTTTCCAGGTGGTGATGTCGGGCAGGCAGGCGGCGGTGCTGGTGCCGACGACCATCCTGGCCGAGCAGCATTACCAGACGTTCATCCGCCGTCTCGCCGGGTACCCGGTCCGGGTGGCGAACCTGTCGCGGTTCCGTACGCGGAAAGACCAGGCGGCGGTGGTGAAGGGGGTGGCGGGCGGAACGGTGGACATCGTCATCGGCACGCACCGGCTGCTGCAGAGGGACGTCGAGTTCAAGAACCTCGGGCTCGTGGTGATCGACGAGGAGCAGCGGTTCGGAGTGGCGCACAAGGAACGGTTGAAGAGGATGCGCGCCGCCGTCGACGTCCTGACGCTGTCGGCCACGCCGATCCCGCGCACGCTGCACATGGCGTTCTCCGGGATACGGGACGTGAGCCTTATCGCCACACCTCCCGAGGACCGTCTCTCGATCCGCACCTTCGTCGTCCCCTTCGCGGGCGAGACTATCCGCGAGGCGGTCGATCGGGAGATCCGCCGGGGCGGGCAGGTCTTCTTCGTGCACAACCGGGTGCAGACCCTTCCCGCCATGGAGCGGTACCTGCGCGAGCTGCTCCCGGACGCCAGGATCGCCGTGGGCCACGGGCAGATGGACGAGGAGACTCTGTCCGCCGCCATGGACGACTTCGCCGCGCGGCGCGCGGACATCCTCCTGTGCACCGCGATCATAGAGGCCGGGCTGGACCTTCCCAACGCGAACACGATCCTCGTGAACCACGCGCACCGGTTCGGGCTGGCCCAGCTGTACCAGCTCCGGGGGCGCGTGGGCCGGGACCGCCACCGCGCCTACGCGTACTTCATCGTGCCGAAGGACGTTGCCCTCTCGAGGGACGCCGTCAAGCGGCTCGCGGTACTCGAGGAGCTGACGGAGCTCGGCTCGGGGTTCCGGATCGCCTCCCACGACCTCGAGATCAGGGGCGCGGGGAACCTTCTGGGCAAGGACCAGTCGGGACGGATCCACCAGGTCGGGTACGAGCTTTACACGCAGCTGCTGTCCGAGGCGGTGGAGGAGATCTCGGGGAAGGCTTCCTCGCAGGAGGAGGAGCCGGAACTGGATCTGCGCGTCCCGGCGTTCCTTCCGGACGACTACATCGTCGAGGCGGGGGAGCGACTCGAGTTCTACAGGAAGCTGTCTTCGGCCAGGACCGTGGACGCCGCGGACGAGATAGAGATGGCGCTGCTGGACCGGTTCGGCCGTCTTCCCGTCCCGTCCCGCGTCCTGTGCGATCTGGCCCGGATGCGCGCCGCGATGCGCGCCGCGGGAGTGGCGGAGCTCAAGCGCGGGGAAGGCTCCCTGTTCCTGACCCTGTCCGCCCACTCGCAGTTTGACAGGGCGAAGCTGGTTTCCTGGGTGACGCGGGAGCGGAAGACCTTCTCCTTCGTTCGCGGGGAGATCCTCGCGATGCGCCTTCCCGGCACGGATCCCGCGGATATCCTGGCGGCGGCGAAATACCTGTTGAACCGGTTCGGTACGGGCAGTAGCATATGAGGGCTGACCTTTTCCCTCAGCACTTTTTCGCCAAGGAGAGTCGCTCCATGCGCAAGATGCCGGTTCTTTGCGTTATTTTAGCCGTCGTCGCGGCCGCCTGCGGGAACGCCCCCGGGAGCGGCAAGCAGGGGAAGGCACTTGCCTTGGTGAACGGGGAGCCCCTCACGGAGGCGACGCTTCTGAAAGAGGTGGAGAATCTTCCCCCCTACGTGCGCCCGATCCTCGAAACCGCCGCGGGCAGGGCGCAGTTCCTGGAGAGCGTCATAACCCGCGACCTGCTCATGCGGGAGGCGCTGCGTCGCGGGATCGATCGCCGTCCCGAGGTTGCCGACCGGGTCGCCATGGCGCGCAAGTCGATCGTCCTTGAGGCGCTTCTGCGCGACGTCTCCGAGAAGGCCCCCGGGCTTTCCGACGCCGCGCTGCGCAAGGCCTACGACGCGGACCCTGCGGCGCAAAAGGTGGGGGAGCGGGTCAAGGTGAGCCACATGCTTTTCCGGGACAAGGCCCGGGCGATGGAGATGCTCGGCCGCGCGAAGTCGGGTGAGCCTTTCGAAACGCTCATGAAGGAGATCGGGGCCGGGAACGGCGAGGTCGCCGCGGACCTCGGGGAGATCGAGCGGGGCAACTTCGTCAAGGAGTTCGAGGCGGCCGCCTTCGCGGCGGCTCCGGGATCGGTGACGGGCCCCGTAAAGACCACCTACGGTTATCACGTGATCAAGGTCTACGCGAAGATGCCCGCCGGCGTCCGGTCGTTCGAAGAGGTCAAGCCGAAGCTCCTCGCCGAGATGCGGGAGCAGGCGCAGCGCGATGCGTTCGAAGGGCTGATCGCCGACCTGAGGAAGCAGGCGACGGTTCGTATCCTCTACAAGCCGGAAGGCCCGCCGGCTTCGACGGAGGCGCCGGCGCCGGGTAAGGCGTCCGTGCCGGCGAAGGCCGTTGCACCGGCCCAGCCGGCGCAGGGGAAGTGATTCCCGGGGGACACTCCTGATTATAGCGACGAGAAAACCAGGAGTGTCCCCCCCCACTGCCCGTTCCGTGATCGGGTTCGCGTTGGTCGCCGCGCTTCTGTGGTCATGCTCTCCCGCCCCGTCTGGCCGGCCCGACGCCGAGGTCGTCGTCGCCGAGGTGGACGGAGCCCCCGTCGTCCTGAGGGACGTAAACAACGAGATCCTTTCGATGCGCGGCTACACGCCTTCCCTCGAGGCCCGGGGGCCGTCCCGGGGGGAGGTTTCCGAGGCGGTCCGGCGGGCGATCGAGCGAACCGTCGTCCTGCGGGAGGGGCGGCGACGGGGTGTCGCGCTCCCCGCGGGGGCCCTCGATGAAGAGGTGATGCGGTTCAGGGCCGACTTCCCGCCGGGGGGGCTCGAGAAGGCGCTGCTGCAGGCGGGGATGGAACCCGACGCGTGGCGTGAGCAGCTCCGGCGTTCCCTGCTGTACCGGCGGTCGGCCGACGCCATTGCGTCGGACGGCGCCACGGTGACCCCGCAGGAGGTGGAGGCCGCGTTCCGCAAGGAGCGGGGTCCCGCGACCGTGCCGCAGCGGGTCCGCGTGCGGCAATATCTCTTCGATTCGGCGGAGAGCGCGGCTGCCGCGCGGGAAAAGCTGCAGGCCGGCCGTCCCGCGGGCGGGGACTCCGGGGAACGGTCCGCCGAGGGGGTCGACCTCGGGTTCTTCCGGCGCGACGAACTCCCTCCGGAAATTCCCGCCGGTGTGTTCGATCTTCCGGAGGGCGGGGTCGGCGAGCCGGTCGCCGGGGATGGCGTGACCAGCCTGTTCCAGGTCACGGCGCGGGAAGCTGCCCGTGCTCATACGCTGCGCAGCGAAGAGGCGCGGATCAGGGAGTCGATCCTCGCGCCGAGACGGGAGGCGGCGTTCCGCCGGTGGCTGGCGCAGGCGACGTCCGGGGCCAAGGTTAAGGTGCACGCGGAGCTGCTGCAAAAACTGGTCGAGGGGAAAAGGTGAGAAGGAAGGTTTCCGTCATCGCGGCGGCTTGCGCGGCGCTGCTTCTTTCCGCCGGGACGGCGTCGCCGCGTGTGATCGACGGCGTCGTCGCGCTCGTGAACGAGGAGCCGGTCACGTTTTCCGAGGTGCGCGAGTCGGTGTCGGAAGGGATGGGCATCCCCGTGGGCGACGCGGACGCGCTGCTGCGCGAGGAGCGCGACCCCCGCGCTGTGCTGCGCTGGATCGAGGCGCTCGTCGATTCCGTCCTGGTGCGCAAGGAGCTGGAGAAGCTGGGCCAGCCGATCGCGGAGGGCGAGATCGACAAGGCGGTCGAATCGGTCCGCAAGGGGAACGGGATGACCGAGGCGCAGTTCGCCGAGGTGCTCGGGAAGGAGGGGATCTCCACTTCCGCGTACCGCCGCCGCATCCGGTGGCAGATGGAACGCGGCGCGATCGTGCGCGCGCGCAAGTTCAAGGAGGTCACGGTGACGGAGAGCGAGGTGCGAGACTACTTCCGGGAGAGCGGGGAGCGGTTCCTCGTGGGCGCGCAGGTCCGGATCGAGACGCTCTTCTTCCCCATCGCCGCCTCGCCGTCCCCGGGCGAAGACGCAGCGCAGGCGCGGATCGCCGTGCAGCAGGCGGCCGAGGCGGTCAAGTCCGGACGCACCCTGGCCGAGGCGCAGGCGTCGGTTCGCGGAACGTTCCCGAAGGTCCAGCTTCATGCCGCCGACTTCGTGACGACCGAGGATCTGCTTCCGGAATTGCAGCGGGAGGTTCGCCGCCTGCGGGCCGGCGAATCGTCGTCGCCGTTCTTCGCGGAGGCGGGCGCTTATCTTCTTCGGGTCGTCGAGCGCCGTGGAGGGAAGCCTGGGGACTTCTCCGAGGTGAAGGCCGGCTTGACCGAGGAGCTCACGGATCGCCGCAGCGAGAAGGCGTATGCCGACCTGCTCCTCGAGCTGAAGCGATCGTCCTCCATCGACGTCCGTCTCTGACCCGCCCCGCACCAGCTGCACCCCGGAGAAACGCCATGCTGGCCAAGATAGCCATCACGATGGGGGACCCCGCGGGAATCGGACCGGAGGTCGCGGTCCTGGCACACGCACGCGAGGAGCTCTTCTCCCGATGCCGGCCGGTGGTGTACGGCGACCCGGCGATCCTCCGGCGAGCGGTCCTGGTGACCGGATCTTCCCTCACCGTCGTTGGCGAGGGCGAGGAGCCCGGGCCCGGGCGGATCATCGTCGCGGCGCGATCCTCCCTCGATCCCGAAGAGATCCCCTTCGGGCGTCCCTCCCTTCCCGGGTCCGTCGCCATGGCCGGATATATCCGGTCCGCCGCGCAGGACGTTCTCGCGGGAATCACCTCGGCGATAGTGACCTGCCCGATCACGAAGGAAGGGCTGAAGGCGGCGGGCGTTCCGTTCCCCGGCCACACGGAGCTCCTCGCCCACCTGTGCGGCGGCTCCGACGTGGTGATGATGCTGGCCGGCGACCGGTTGCGCGTCGCCCTCGTCACGATCCATGTCGGGCTGCGCCGCGCACTGGAACTTCTCTCTCCCGCGCTCATCGAAAGGACCGTGCGCATCACCGACGTTTTCTTCCGAAGGTACATGGGGACCCCCTCCCCCCGGATCGCCGTGGCAGCATTGAACCCCCACGCGGGGGAGGGCGGGATGTTCGGCGACGAAGAGACGACGCTCATCGCGCCGGCGATAGCCGCCTGTCGTGCGGCCGGGATCGACGCCACGGGCCCGTACCCCCCGGACACGATCTTCTATCGCGCTCACAGGGGGGAGTTCGACGTCGTCGTCGCGATGACGCACGACCACGGCCTCATCCCCCTGAAGCTCGTCCACTTCGACGACGGGGTGAACGTGACGATGGGGCTGCCGATCATCCGGACCTCCGTGGACCACGGCACCGCCTACGACATCGCCGGGAAGGGGACCGCGAACCCCGCGAGTCTGCTCGCCGCCGTCCGGATGGCGGCGGAGATGGCGGAGCAGCGCACCGAGGCGAGGTAGTCTTGGCTCTGGACCGGATCATCGTGCGCGGCGCCCGCGCGCACAACCTGAAGAACATCGACGTGCAGATCCCCCGCGATAAGCTCGTCGTGATCACGGGCGTCTCGGGCTCGGGGAAGTCGTCCCTTGCGTTCGACACGATCTACGCGGAGGGGCAGCGCCGGTACGTCGAGTCGCTCTCCGCCTACGCCCGCCAGTTCCTCGAACAGATGGAGAAACCCGACGTCGACGTGATCGAAGGGCTCTCCCCCGCCATCTCCATCGAGCAGAAGTCGGTCGGGAAGAATCCCCGCTCCACCGTCGGGACGGTCACGGAGATCTACGATTATCTCCGGCTCCTGTTCGCCTCGATCGGACGGGTCCACTGCCCCTCCTGCGGGAAGGAGATCCGCCGGCAGACGGTGACGCAGATCGTCGACGCCGTGATGGCGATGGGCGAAGGAGCGCGGGTCCAGTTGTGGGCGCCGATCGTCCGGGGGCGCAAGGGGGAGTACCGCAAGGAGCTCGCGAAGCTCTCTCGCGACGGGTTTTCCCGCGTGGTGGTTGATGGGGAGACGATGGACCCCGCCGATCCGATCGCACTCGACAAGCAGCGCAAGCACGACATCGATGTCGTGGTGGACCGGCTGAAGGTCTCGGAGGCCTCGGGCGGCCGGCTGGCCGATTCCGTCGCGCTGTGCCTCAAGCTGTCCGATGGACTCGTCCGCGTGGTCGACGGGCAGGGTAACGGGACGATCTCCAGCGAGAAGTTCGCCTGCCCCGACTGCGGCGTGAGCCTCCCCGAGGTCGCGCCCCGCATGTTCTCCTTCAACAGCCCGCACGGCGCGTGCCCCGAGTGCGACGGGCTCGGGTCGACGATCTACTTCGATCCCGATCTGGTGGTCCCCGACCCCGTGAAGACGATCCGGCAGGGGGCGATCGACCCGTGGAGCCGACGCACGCAGATCTTCTACCGCCAGACGCTCGCGTCGCTGGCGTCCCACTACCGGTTTTCACTCGACGTGCCGTTCGGGAAGCTCCCGGAACGCGCGCGCCGCCTCGTCCTCTTCGGCTCCGGGGACGAGTCGGTCCGGTTTTCCCTCGAGGAAGGGGACCGGAGGTTCTCCTTCACGAAGCCGTTCGAGGGGGTGGTGAACAACCTCGAGCGGCGCTTCCGGGAGACCGACTCCGAGGACGTGCGTGAAGAGCTCTCCCGGTACATGAACAACCGGCCGTGCCGCGCGTGCGGGGGGGCGCGGCTCAAAAAAGAGGCGCTGTGCGTCGCCGTCGGCGGGAAGGGGATCGACGCCGTGACCGCCCTGCCGGTCGGGGAGGCGCTCGACTTCTTCCGCGACCTGCCTCTGCAGGCGCGGGAAGAGGAGATCGCGTCGCGCATACTGAAGGAGATCCGGTCCCGCCTCGCTTTCCTCGTGAACGTGGGACTCTCCTACCTCACCCTGTCCCGCGCCTCCGCGACCCTGTCGGGCGGCGAGGGGCAGCGGATCCGGCTGGCCACCCAGATCGGCGCGTCGCTGATGGGCGTCCTCTACATCCTCGACGAGCCGTCGATAGGTCTGCACCAGAGGGACAACCGACGGCTCCTGTCGACCCTGACCCGTCTGCGCGACATGGGGAACACGGTCCTCGTGGTCGAGCACGACGAGGAGACGATCCGCACGGCGGACCACGTGATCGACATGGGTCCGGGCGCGGGGGAACACGGGGGGCACGTTGTCGCAGCGGGGACTCCGGAGGAGATCATGCGGTGCGAGGCGTCGCTCACCGGTCGGTACCTCGCGGGGAAGAAGGAGATCCCCGTGCCGGTGGAGCGGAGGCGCTCCAACGGCCACGCGCTGCGGCTTACGGGGTGCAGGGCGAACAACCTGAAGGGGATCGACGTGACGATCCCTCTCGGGGTCATCACGTGCGTCACCGGCGTCTCGGGCTCGGGCAAGTCGACGCTGATCCTTGATACCCTCCACAAGGCGCTCGCCCAGAAGCTCACCGGTGGCCGGGAGCGGCCCGGGGAGCACCGGTCGCTGTCGGGGTTGGAACACGTGGACAAGGTGATCCACATCGACCAGTCCCCCATCGGGCGCACACC
>Ga0172372_10008064_pt1 | contig 14032 bp, 8 predicted proteins | sample LakKiv5m_2_FD_114544 | JGI IMG/M metagenome (GOLD analysis project Ga0172372, IMG submission 114544) | Freshwater microbial communities from Kabuno Bay, South-Kivu, Congo - kab_092012_9.5m | ecosystem: Environmental > Aquatic > Freshwater > Lake | place: Democratic Republic of the Congo...
CCAAGGAGACGCGCGCATGAGCCGCTACATCCTCGCCCTCGACCAAGGCACCACGAGTTCGCGCTCCATCCTGTTCGACGCCGCGGGCCGCATCGTCGCCGTCGCGCAGCGCGAGTTCACGCAGCACTTCCCCGCGCCCGGCCAGGTCGAGCACGACGCCGACGAGATCTGGGCGACGCAGTCTGCGACCATCGACGAGGTGCTGCAGACCGCCGGGGTGTCGCCCGGCGACATCGCCGCCGTCGGCATCACCAACCAACGCGAGACCACGGTGCTGTGGGACCGCGCCACCGGCGCGCCCGTGGCGCACGCCATCGTCTGGCAGGACCGGCGCACCGCCGATCTCTGCGCGCAGCTGCGCGCCGACGGTCACGAGGCTGAAGTCAGCGCACGCACCGGTCTGCTGCTCGATCCCTATTTCTCGGGCACCAAGCTCGCCTGGTTGCTCGACCATGTGCCGGGGGCGCGCCAGCGCGCCGAGCGCGGCGAGCTGTGCTTCGGCACCATCGACACCTGGCTCGCCTGGAAGCTCACCGGCGGCCGTCACCATGTCACCGATGTCAGCAACGCGAGCCGTACGCTGCTGTTGAACCTCGGCACCGGACAGTGGGACGAGCATCTGCTCGGCCTGCTCCGCATCCCGCGCGCCTGCCTGCCGTCGGTGCGGCCGTCCTCGGTCGACGACGGGATGCGCGCGCGGATCGGCGGCGTCGACATCCCGCTCACCGCGCTCGCCGGCGACCAGCAGTCCGCGCTCTTCGGCCAGGCCTGTCTCGAGCCCGGCATGGCCAAGAACACCTACGGCACCGGCTGCTTCATGCTGATGCACACGGGCGATACGCCGCTGATGTCCAAGCATCGGCTGTTGACGACCATCGCCTGCACGCAAGGTCCGCTGCAGTACGCGCTCGAAGGCAGCGTGTTCGTCGGCGGCGCCGTGGTGCAGTGGCTGCGAGATGGTCTCGGCTTCGTGAAGGACGCCGCCGAGATCGAGGCGCTCGCCACCAGCGTGCCCGACCACGGCGGCGTGTATGTGGTGCCCGCGTTCACCGGACTCGGCAGCCCGCACTGGGACCCGTTCGCGCGGGGCGCCATCGTCGGCATCACCCGCGGCACGACGCGCGGCCACATCGCGCGCGCCGCGCTCGAGGCCATCGCCTTCCAGAGCGCGGAGCTCCTGAACGCCATGCAGCTCGACGCAGGCCGGCCGTTGCGCGAACTGCGCGTCGACGGCGGCGCATCGCGCAACGACTTCTTGATGCAGTTCCAGGCGGACCTGCTCGGCGTGCCGGTGGTGCGGCCGGCGGTCACCGAGACCACGGCGCTCGGCGCGGCCTATCTCGCGGGGCTCGCGGTCGGCTTCTGGAGATCCACGGCGGAGATCGCCGGGCAGTGGCGCGTCGAGCGGCGCTTCGAGCCGCGCATCAGCCGTGACGCTGCCGCGACTCGCATGCGCGAGTGGGCGAAGGCGGTGGAACGATCACGGGGCTGGGCGGCGGGCTGACCGCCGCACGCGCGGACCGCACCGGGTGTGCCGTGCGGTCCGAAGGGCTCAGCGCGCCAGTTCCTCGCGCAGCCTGCGACGCAACTCGGTCAGCGGCAATTGCCCGGGCGCAGACGCCGCTCCCGCGCTCGCCCAGGTGATGCGCGAGCCGTAGCGGAAGCCGATGACGCGGCTCGCGACGCCCACCTCCCCCATCGCCATGCTGACGAGCGGGATGCCGAGCGACCGGTCAGCGTTCGCCGTCGCCGCGAGCAAGGCGTCCACATCGCGCGCCGACCGCGGCATCACGGCGAGCTTCGCGACATCCGCACCGAGCTCCGCTGCGCAGGCGAACGCCCTCACCATGTCGTCGACCGGCGGCGCGCGGTCGAAGTGGTGCGCCGACAGCACGAGCGGTATGCCCGCATCGCGACAGGCCGCGCGCAACGCGCGCAGGGCTGCGGGATCGGCGTCCGTCTCGAAATCGGCGAGGTCGGCGACGCCGGCGTCGACCAGCGCGACGACCCGTGCGGCACGTTCCGCATCGTCCAGTCCGTGGTCACGCCCGCCCTCTCGGGCGGCGCGCAAGGTGACGAGCAGGGGCAAAGCTCCGGTCGCCTGCCGTAGGACGATCGCCGCTTCCGACAGCGCGTCGGCGTCGGCCGCGCCATCGAACGCATCGACGCGCCACTCGAGGAGGTCGGGCGCTGCAGGATCACCGGCTTGCGCGAGCGCAGCCATGAGGCGTGCCTCTTCACGGATCGCGGACACCGTGGCGCCGACCAAGGGCACGCAGACGAGCGGCGCGTCACCCTGCCCCAACGGCCGCCCGCGCACGGAGATCGGTCTCTTCATCGTCCCGAGACTACCCTCATCGCCCGATGTCCGCTCTTCCGCCACAGGTCCGATCGCGATGCCGACGGCCGCGGACGGCTACTGGCTCCAGCCGAGATACCGCGCGAGCGCGCCGGCGCTGCGCCGATAACCGGGCGCGGTGAGATGGATCAGGTCGCCCGACATCAGCGGCGGGGACATGCGCGACCAACGATAGGCCGCCCCGGGGCCGCCCATCGCCTGCTGCCAATCCCAGGCGCTGCAGCCGAAGGTGGCGCCGACCTCAGCCTGGATCTCGTTGATCTGCGCATGGATGCGCGGGTAGCGCAGCAACTGATCGACCGAAGGCGCGGCTCGACGGCTGCCGCGCTTGCGGCGGATGACGGTGCCGCGGTCCGGCGCGCCCACCAACAGGCATGCTGCGTCGGGGAAGACCTTGCGCATGTTCATGAGCGCGCGGTCGAGCATCTGGGCATAGCGCACCGGGTCGAAATCGCCCGCCGCCTCGTTGGTGCCGAACTCCAGCACCACGGCGTCGTACCCCCGCTCGTAGAACGCCGCGGACAGATGCTGCGGATTGGCCACCGCCCAGCCGTTGGCGGTGGCGCCCGGGATGCCGAACACGTCCACCGTGAGGCTGGGTTCGGTGACCTTGTCGACGAAGAACCCCTGCAGCGCGACCTGTCCCGCCACGACACGGATCTTGACGGTCGACAACAGGTCGCCGTCCTCGAAGTAGATCTCCTTGGGCGCAGGATCGTCGTAGTCGCTGGCCGCCTCGAGGAAGTAGGACTCCTCGGGACCGTCGTTGATCGACACCGCGATCTCGGCCTCGCCCGCCATGGGTCGGTAGAGCATGCGCAGCCGCAGCGCCTCGGGCTCCCGCTCCGCATCGCGCAGATCCAACCAGAGATAAGCGCCGTCCGGATCGCCGTCGACGCGCATCTCGGCCAGCGCCGGGCCCGCGTTGACCTCGACGCGCGAGACGTAGGCCATCGACAAGCTCCACGCGCTGCCGACGCAGAACGCCCGCACCGGGATGCGTACGCCGCGCCGCGTCATGAAGGGCGGGATGAACGCGTTGCCGGTGTCGATGCCGCCGAGCCCGAGGACGCGGCGCAGTTCGTCGCCGAAGACGCCGGAGGCGATGTGGCTGTCGCCCCAGATCGCGAGGCGACGGATGCCGGGGCCGCGTACGCCCGCGACGCCCGGACGGAACTGCTCCGCGAGCTGCGGATCGGCGTCCGGCGGCTGCTCCAGGGTGTCGCTTAGCGCGTCGAGGTCGAAGGGCACGACCTCTTCGTCCGAGGACGACGGACGGCGCGCCGGAGAGCGTCCGCCGACGGCGGGACAGATGAGGTCCGGGATGTATCCCTGCGCACGGGCGACCGGGGCGTAGGCCGCCGCGCTCGCCAACAGAACCGAAGAGATGATCGGCGCAACGAGACGCAACAGCGCGGAGCCCCTCACCGCGCGCCCCCCGGCGGGATCGGCTCGACCACCGGTGCCGGCTCCGCGGACGGCGGCGGCGCGACGGGTTCGGCGGGACCCGCGGCAGGCGTCTCCGAGGACGGCGAGGCTCCGGACGGCGATGTCGGCGCTTGGGTCGTGACCGCGGGGGCCGCACCTTCGCCGCTCGCGCCCACCGGTGGACCGGCGGCGTCCGGCGTCGGCGCCACCGGTGCCGTGGTGGCGGCCGCGGTCGCGCCGGTCACTGCGGGCGAGGGCGCGCTGGCCGCGAGGCCGATCGGCAATCCGCGCTGCTCCAGTATCTCGCGATGCCGGACGGCGGTGCGGTCGCGGTAGACGCCGTCGACCGGCAGGCCGAGCAGCAGCTGCAGATCGCGCACCGCTTGGCCCCGTTGCAACCAGCGGTAACGCTGCGTGAGCAGGCTTTCGGGCGTGAACATCATCAGCGTCGGTCGGCCGATGGTCTTGAGGCAACCCCAGCCGCTGAACCCCACCGGCGGTTCGAAACGACCGTCAGGCCGCTGCCAACCCTGCGTGGAGACGCGGTTGGCGACGATGATCTGCTGCGCCGGCGTCGCCGCGTCGGGGGTCGGCGCGAACTCACGGCCACCCCACTGTCGCCAGGTTCCGACATAGATGCCGAGACCGCCGGCATACTCGCCGCCGTTCTGCCAGTTGTTGCCGGTCTCGCAGCGCGCCATCGTCTGCCAGAAAGAGTCCGGCGCCATCGGTCGCGTGTGGCGCACCAGGCTGGGCGCGTAGTCCTCAGGCTCGGTGGCTTCGGGCATGATCGGCGAGAGCAGTTGGCGCGGCTCGTCGGGCGCTGCAGCCGGCGGCGGCGCCTTGCTGAAGTCACCCGCCGCGACCACCGCAGCGACATAGGCCCGCATGCCGGAGCCGGTCAGGTGCACGCCGTCCTGCACGAAGAACTCCGGCTTGGGATCGGCGATGCCGTGCCAGTCGATCAGCACGGCGTTCGGATACTGCGGCACCACCGTCGCCAACAAGCGGTTGTTGGCCGCCATCCAGCGCCGCGGCACGCGCGAGTTCATCACCAGCACGCGCTCACGGTCGCGCAGCAGCTCGAGCATGGCGCGCAGCTGCTTCTCGGTGACATAGCCGTTGGTGCCGAGGTGGATCAGCACCTTCGAGCGCAGTTCGCCGGCGTCACGGATGCGTTGCAGGATGCTGAGCACATCGGCCGCCTGCCAACCCACCATCGCATACACGGCAGCGCCGTCGATGCCGCGCTCGATCGCGCTGCGGGCACCGAGCGCGACCGAATCACCGACCACCGTCAACTGCCCGCTGCGTCGACCGATGAGCGGCGGCGCTGCGCGATCGGTCGTCGTGGCGGCCGTCGCGGGCGCGGCGACGGGAGGCGGGTTCGTCGCCGTCCCGGCGACGGCCGCAGCGCCGGTCACCACGCCTGCGGCTCCCTGCGCAGCGGCCTTGGCCCCCGGCGATACGGCGCCCGGCGGCGACGGCACGAGGATGAAGAGTGCGGCGCAGGCGAGCGCCGTCAGCGCGCCGCGCGCGAACTGCGGAGTGACCGGCATCGGCCGCAGGTTGCGTCCGAGGATGGGGGCCTCGATGAAGCGGTAGGACGCCGCGGCGAGCGCGAAAGTCAGCGCGCAGCGCAGCGCGAACGCCGATCCCTGCTCGAGCGGGATGTCCACGCCCGGCCGGGTGAGCATGAACACCGGCCAGTGCCAAAGATAGATACCGTAGGACCGCTCGCCGATCCAGCGCAGCGGTTGCGCGTCCAACAGCGCACCGAACGGTCCCGGCATCAGGCAGGCGACGATCGCCGCCATGCTGAACAACGCCGAGGCGACGAACGCCCAAGGGTAGAGCCAGGGATGGTTCTCGCTCACCTGCGAGAACAGGAACAGCGTGCCGGCGAGGCCGGCGATGCCGAGCAGCATGCCCGTGCGCCGCATGCCGCCGCTCTGGATGCCGTCGCCCTCGCCGGTCGACATCTGCGCCCATGCCGAGATGCCCGGCGCGGCAGCCGCCAACGCGGCGCCAGCGAGCAACCCCATCGCGTGCGTGTCGGTGCCGAAATAGACGCGACCGATGTCCATGGACTCCGGGAAACCCAGCCGCTCGGCGAGCACGCCCATCCACACGGCCGATGCGGCGGCCAGCACCGCCGCGACCACGCCGAGCAGCCGCCGACCGCCGCGCGAGGCGAGCGCGAGCACGATCAGCGGCCAGAGCAGGTAGAACTGCTCCTCGATGGCGAGCGACCAGAGATGCTGCAGCAACGGCTGGCGACCGATGTACTCGAAGTAGGAGAGCTGCTGGAAGATGAAGTGCCAGTTGACGACGAACAGCGCCGAGGCCAGCGCATCGACGCGCAGCAACGGCAGCGCGTCAGACGCGAGCACGACCGCGGCGAGCGCGGCGCCGGCGATCACCAGCAGCATCGCGGGCAGGATGCGACGGGCGCGGCGCAGGTAGAAACCGCGGAACGAGATCGTGCCGCTGCGCTCGAGTTCGGCCAGCAGCAGCCGCGTGATCAGGAAGCCCGAGATGACGAAGAACAGGTCGACGCCGAAGAACCCGCCTTGGGCGTAGAGCCAGTCGGCGTGGAACACCATGACGCCGAGCACGGCGAGCGCGCGCAGGCCGTCGATGCCGACGATGCGCGAGGTCTCGGAGGCCGGAGCAGGTCCCGGCTGATCGGGGGTCGGGGTCGGCACGGACGGCATCCTACCCGAAACCGCGCGGAACCGGCTGCGACGGCCCAGCCGACCCGGCCCGACAGGGGCTCAACGGCGGGAGGTCACCGGCAGCATCGCGACGGCGACGCACAGCAGGCCGCCGAGCGGGAACAGCCACGGGAAGGCCACCAAAGGACCACCGTCCGTCAGACCGAGCCGCGACGCGTTGTCGACCGCGAGCACGCCGAGCATCGAGGCGGCGACGCCGAGCGGGATGCTGTGGATGCGTTCGCGCGGCACGAACAAGGCGAGCAGGAAGAGGCCGAGCATAGGCCCGTAGGTGTACGCGGTCATCTGGAACGCGAGCGGCACCAGCTGTTCGCCGCGCCCCGAAAGCAGCACCGCGAAGCCGCCCAGCACCACGCCCCAGCCGACGACGAACAGCCGCGACAGCCACAACGCACGGGCGGGCGCGAGCGTGCCGTCGCGGTGTCCGTCGTGGAACATCGTGAGCGTGGTCTCGGCGAGCGCCGACAGCACCGGACTCGCCATCGCCGCCGCGAACAGCGCCGCCACCATGAAGCCGCGCAGACCCTCGGGCAGCTCCGAGAGGATGAACGCGGGGAAGATGCGGTCGCCCTTTTCGGCCACGAGACCGACGAACGCAGGATCGATCGGGTTGTGCTGGTAGTAGCCCCACAGCGCCAGCCCGACCGTCAGGAACAGCACCACCACCAGCTCGCCGGCGTTGCTCCACCAGAGCGCGAGCCGCGCCTCGCGCACCGAGCGGCAGCACAGCATGCGCTGCGTGTTGAGCTGGTCGGTGCCGTAGGCCGCGAGGTTCTGGAACGGCATCGCGAACACGCCTGCCCAGAAGGTGAACTGCAGGCGCGGATCGGCGGTGAAGTCGAACACGCGCGTCTTGCCGGCCTCGGCGCCGGCCTCGAGCAGCGCGCCGAGACCGCCCGGATACACCTGCGTGACATACAGCACCGCGACCACGCCGCCCGCCACCAGCATCACGAACTGCAGCACATCGGTCCACACCACGGCGCGCACACCGCCGAGCCAAGTGCTCACCGCCGCGACGCCCACCGACAGCGCGACGCACCAAGCGAAGCCGAGCCCGGTGAGCAGCTCGAGCACCAGCGCGACGGCGTAGACGCGCACGCCCTGCCCCAGCACCGCGCCGACGAAGAACAGCAGCGCCGAGACGCGCCCAACCACCGGACCCAGACGGTCGCGGATGTAGTCGTAGGGGCTCGCGTACTGCTTCTCGTAGAGGCGCGGCATGATGAACATGCCGAGTACCCACTTCGATATCACGCCGGCGAGGGCGAACTGCAGGTAGCGGTAATCGCCGCCCTGCGCGAACACCAGCGCCGGCACGCCGATGAAGGTCACACCGCTGATGGCCGTCGAGACGATCGACGCCGCGACCGCGGGCCACGGCAGGCTGCGCGAGCCCAAAAAATACTCGTGGACATCCGACTGCCGGCCCTGCAGCCGATGGCTGATGAGCGTGACCAGCGCGAAGTAGCCGGCCACCACCATCCAATCGAGCGCGCTGAAGTATCCGGTCATCGGCGGCTCACGCGACCGCCTGCGCCGCCAGCGGCAGCACGCGGCCCGACCCTTCGCCCGGATACACGCGGCCGTTCGCGCCCGGGTAGGCGTAGCCGTTGATCAGCACCCGGCGCGGCACCGACGAGGTGTTGGGCGTGCTGCCATGGACGGCGTACGGCCCGAAGAAGATGACCGACCCCGCAGGTCCGGTGATGGTCTCGGCACGGCCCGCATCGACCGCATCGTCACCGCCTGCATCGTCGCCACCCGCCATCGGCGTGCCGTAGTCGTAGTGCGCGTCGCGCAGCCGACCGGCCGCGTCGAGCCGCACCGCCTCACGCGGCACGAACTGCAGCGGCCCGTTGTCGGCGCGCATCTCGTCGACCGCCAGCAAGGTCTGGACATACGAGCCGCGGCCGTTGAGGTCGCGCCAGGTACCGGGGCCTTTGTCGCGGTGCTGCACATCCTGGTGCCAATCGAAGGACACGCCGTCGCCCGGCATCTTGAAGTGCGCCTGGCAGAGCAGCTGCTCGCAACGGTCGCTGCCGAGCAGCTGCAGGGCGGGACCGACGAGCCGCGGGTCGGCGCCGATGTCGAGCAGCGCAGGCTCCGCGCCGCCCGCCCAGACGACGCGCTGCACCACCACGTCGCCTCCCGACGCGACTGCGGTCGGCCGGTCACCGCGATCGCTCAGCACGAACCGTGCGCCGGCATGGTCCTGGGTGGTGCGCAGCCGCTGCGCGACGGCGTGCAGCCGCTCGAACGCGGCGCGCGCCGCAGCGAGTTCATCGGCTCCGAACAGGGCGGGCACGACCACCCAGCCGCGCCCGAAGAAATCGTCGACTTGGGCCGGACTCAGGCGCATCGATATCGCAGGTCGCGGCGTGCCCGCGGGCACGCCGCGACCCGGCTCAGAAGCGGTACTCTGCGAGCAGCGTGAAACTGCGGTTGCGCGGATCGGCGACGCGCGGCTCCCACGAACTGCCGGCGCCGGTGTTGCTGTCGTAGGTGATCGCGAACGGCGGATCCTTGTTGAGCAGGTTCTTGATGCCCGCCGTCACCGACAACCCCTCGATGCCGCGCCAGGTCACCGCCGCGTTGTAGGTGATGTAGGAATCGACGCGGCGGTCGACGTTGGGCGGCGAGACGATGCCCGCGGTCACGCCCGGCAGCTCCTGGTTGCGATAGCCCGAACGGTAGAGCTGCGACAGCGTCGCGCTCCAATCGCCCTTGGTGAACGCGAAGTAGGCGTTGTGCTTCCACTCGAGGCCGAGGTCGCCCGCGAAGGTGAACGCGCCCACCTCGCTCGGACCGAACGGCAGGCTCGGCGCGATGCGCGAGCGCTTCTCGAGGATCTTGCTGCCGTCGAGCCCAGCGCGCCAGTTGCCGCCCCAGGCCTCGCCGCGCAGCGCCATCGTCAGGTCGATCCCCTGGGTGTTGGTATCGCCGGCGTTGATCCAGGTCCGATCGATCTCCTGAAGGTTGCCTGCGGCATCGCGGACATAACGGTCCTGGAAAGTGGAATAGTTGTCGGCGAGCTGCTGCAAAGTGAGGATCTGCAGCGTGCCGGTGCGCTTGATGCGCCACCAGTCGACGGACATGGTGAAGTCGTCGAGCGGCTCGAACACCATGCCGAAGTTCAACTGGTCGGATTCCTCGGGCCCGAGGTCGAGCTTGCCGCCGGTCCGGATGTTCGGCTGCACCACCGCGCACTCCGGCTTGGTGATATCCGGACGACCACCCGGGCACTTGCCCGGATCCGCGAGGTCACGACCGGTGAAGAGCGCGGTAGCGGAGGCGTTGTAGATCTGGTTGAAGGACGGCACGCGGAAGCCCGTGCTGTACGAACCGCGCAGCATCACGGCATCGATGGGGCGCCACTTCAGCGTGATCTTCGGGTTCACGGTCGAGCCGAAACCGTCGTACTGGTCGCGGCGCACGGCACCGGTCAACTCCATGCCGGCGACGATGGGCACCATGACCTCCGCGTACACCGCTTTCACGTCGCGCTCGACGCCCGCGAGCGCGTTGCCGTCGTCGAACGGTGCCGCGATGATCACAGGCCGCGCTGCCGCGGCGCGCTGGTCCCCGTTGAACCTGTACTCCTCGCGGCGCCAGTCGACGCCCACGGCGGCGAGGACGTCGCCCGCCGGCAGCGCGAACAACGGACCCGACGCCGACGCGTCCACCTGGGTGACCGAGAACTTGCCGCCGTAGAGGATGACGCCCTCGGCGGAGGCGCCCTTGAGCAGGTCGAGCGCCGCCTGCGACTGGGTCTCGCCGGGACGCAGGAAGACGTTGATCACGCCGGTGTTGAGAGCGTCGATGATGCCGTTGGCGATGATGTTGCCCGAAGCATCGCGCGTGGTGTTGCGGTAGTAGTAACCGGTGCCGAGCTGGGACTCGGCCTCGCTGAAGGCGTGCGACACGCCGGTGCGGTAGGTCCAACCCTCGAGCGGCAGCGGACCATCCGCACCGATGAAGGCGCGGAAGGTGTCGGTGGTGGTCTCGATCTCGCGTCGACCGCACTCCATGCAGCGCCAGCGGTAGGACATCGGCAGACCCCGCCGCGCCTCGAGCGAGGGGAAGACCGCGACCAACTGGTTGAACACCCGGTCGTAGACCGCGGCCGAAGCCGTGTTGCGCGGGAAAGCGTAGTTCTGGGTGGAGGTGTTCGGGGTGAGCTGGAGGTTCGAGAAGCGCTTCGCCGAATCGGCGGTGGAGCCGGTCAACTCCGCAGCCAACTCGTGTTCACCGAGACGCAGCACGCCGCGGGTGACGAAGTTGACGGTCTTGATGGGCTGCTGCAGCACGGCCGCGCGGCCGGTATCCCAGGCGCAGGCGAACTCCGCCTGTGGGAAGTTCCAGAGCCGCGTGTCGTAGGCCTGCATGCCGTCGATCTGGTTGCACCCGCCGCCGCCCGGCAGATCGAGCGGGTTGATGCCGCCATCGGCACGGATGGTGCTGCCGGGCAGGACCGGCGCTGCCGCGGAGTTGTTGATGATCGTGCCGAGCGGCGTGTTCGGGCCCACACCCAGCGGGACGATGGTGGCGAAGGGCGTGCCACGCGTGTCCACCGACACGCCGCGGTCGGGCTGGAAGGTGTTGACGAAGTCGCGCTGGTCGCCGCGCAGTTCGCGGTGATCGCTCATCGACACCGTGGCCATGATGTTCCAACCGTCCTGCTCCACGTCGCCGAAGCCGCCGGCCGCCGTACCGCGGTAGATGGCGCCGCCGCCGAGCTCGGTGATGTCCGCGAAGCCCGTGAAGTTCAGACCCTGGAAGTTGCGCTTGAGGATGAAGTTGATGACGCCGCCGATGGCATCGGTGCCGTAGACCGCCGAGGCGCCGTCCTTCAGGACTTCGACCCGCTCGATGGCCGCCATCGGGATCTGGTTGATGTCGACCGCGCCGCCGTTGAGGCCGTGGGCCGCGACGCGCCGACCGTTGAGCAGCACCAGCGTCGCGGCCGAACCCTGGCCGCGCAGGTTGGCCGACGAGGCGCCGTTGTTGCCGCGTTGGGCGCCGGTGACCACGTCCGCGTTGCCGGCGAGGTTGTCGAGGCCGTTGCCGTTGCTGACGAGGTAGCTGACCAGCTGTTCAGGGCTGTTGATGCCCTCGCGACGGAGGTCTTCGGTGGTGATGATCTGCAGCGGCACCGCGCTGTCGGAGACCTGCCGACGGATGCTCGAGCCGGTGACGATGACGGTCTCGAGCTTGCTCGTGTCCTGCGCCGCCGTCGAAGCGGCCTGCTGCGCCGGCGCGGACGCTGCAGCGGCGAAAAGCAGGGCTGGCAGCCCGACACGCAATGCGTTGCGGCCGATAGAACGGGTCGTGCTCATTCTGAAGTCTCCCTGAATTGCCTGCCCGAAGCCTGAAACCCGCGTGAAGATGTGTCAAGGGGTGGGCGGTCCGCCGTCAGGCGACCGCCGCCTCGAGCATCCGCAGGGTGCCGCGGTCGGCGTCGATCTCGACCTCGGCGCCCACCGGCAGAGTGAACTGCCGGCCGATGTGCCCGATCATCGCCCCGTGGTAGGCGGGCACGCCCAGACCTTTGACATGGTCGTCGAGCACATCGGGGATGGTGAGCGAACCGAAGCCCTCGCCCGGACCGCACTTGCTGCAGGTCCCCCAGACCACGCCGCGGACACGCGCGAGCACGCCGGCCAGCTTCAGCTGCACCAGCATGCGGTCGATGCGGTAAGGCGCCTCCTGCACATCCTCGAGGAAGAGGATGGAGTCGGTGAAGTCGGGCAGGTAAGGCGAACCGATCAAAGCCGTGAGCACGGTGAGGTTGCCGCCCAGCAGCCGGCCGCGCGCGCGGCCCGGCGTGATCGGGCGGGTACGGTTCTCGTCCGGCACGATCGCGCCGGTCGGTCCCTTCGGGTTCTCGAACGTCGCCGCCTCGCCGCGCCAGGTCACACGCTGCAACCATTCGACATTGGTCGCGTTCCAGTCGCTCGCGCCGTTCGGGCCATGGAAGGTCACGACCCCGGTTCGCGCGTGCAGCGACAACAGCAGAGCGGTGATGTCGCTGTAGCCGATCACCGCCTTGGGGTTGCGTGCCATGGCATCGAAGTCGATGAGCGGCAGCAGCCGCGCCGCGCCCCAGCCGCCGCGGATGCAGTGGATGGCGCGAACCTCGGGGTCGCGCACCATCGCGTTGAAGTCCGCCGCGCGGTCCTCATCACGGCCGGCGAGATACCCGCGGCGGTCGAGCACATGCTTGCCGAGCTTGCCCTTGAGCCCGAGCGCGGCCAGCGCTTCGAGCAGCACATCGAGGTCGAATGGGTCCCAGTTGGCGCTCGAGGGGATCATGAGACCGATGGTGTCGCCGGCGCGGATCGCCGGCGGCTTGACCGCGGCGCGACGCGGCAGCGCGCCCGGCGGCACGGGACCCGAGCCGGCGGACAAGCCGGGCGCCGCGCCCTTCTTGACCGCCGCCTCGCCGATGAGCGGGGCGAGGGCGGTGAGCGTGGCGGCGGTGAGCATCTGGCGACGGGTCGTCATGGCGCTGGCCTCTTGGGATCGACTGCGGTCGGATTATAGGCTGCGGACCGGCGGCACCGATGGAGCGCCGCCCGGCGCGACCGCGCTGCGCGCCCTTACTGCGCTAGAGTGCAGCCAAATGCCGGCCCGTCTCTCCGCCATCCTCAGCCGCCAGACCAGCCGCGCGCTCACCAGCCCGGCGCTGCGCGATGCGCGCCGCCGCCTCCACGGCCTGCGCCGACGCCTCACGGGCGGTGCGGCCGTACTGCGCTACTTCCACCAGCCGGACGATCCCTACAGCGCGCTCACCGCCGCCGTGCTGCCGCGGTTGGAGGTCCGCTACCGCGTCCGCATCGAGACCCATGCCGTGCCGCCCCCCGTGCGCGCCGCGGCGCCGGACATGGCGCGCCTCATCGATTGGTCGCAGCGCGATGCGCGCCGTTCGGCCGCGCATCACGGCATCGCACCGCTCGCCGATCCACCTCCGTCGCTCGCCACCGATGCACGGTCGCTGCAGCGCGGCGCGCGGCTTCGCGCACGGCTCGGCCATTACCTCGGCGCGATGTTCCACTTCGAGGGTGAGTGGTACTGGGGCGTCGACCGCCTGCATCACCTCGAGACCCGTCTCCGGTCGCTCGGGCTCGAGCGTCAGCTGTCGTCGTCGGGCGCAGGCGCGGCGCCGCTGGTGCCGCCCCCCGAGCTGAAGTGGCTCACGCCGCCGCCCGCGGCGCGCGGCGTCCGTCCCACGATCCACTTCTATTGTTCGCTGCGCAGCCCCTACACCTGGCTCGCGATCGGGCAGCTGCGCCGGCTCGCGGCGCACTACGGCGCGGACCTGCGTCTGCGTACGGTGCTGCCGATGGTGATGCGTGGCCTGCCCGTGCCGTGGCCGAAGCGCCGCTACATCCTGCTCGACACCAAGCGCGAGGCGGAGCGGCTCGGGCTGCCCTTCGGCTGCGTGGCCGACCCGGTCGGCGCGCCGACCGAGCGCGGCATCGCGCTGGTGCAGCACGCGCTCGCG
>Ga0172372_10008065_pt1 | contig 14031 bp, 12 predicted proteins | sample LakKiv5m_2_FD_114544 | JGI IMG/M metagenome (GOLD analysis project Ga0172372, IMG submission 114544) | Freshwater microbial communities from Kabuno Bay, South-Kivu, Congo - kab_092012_9.5m | ecosystem: Environmental > Aquatic > Freshwater > Lake | place: Democratic Republic of the Congo...
CACCTGCTCGACTACCTGCCCTTTGAACTGGATGCGGATCTCCTCCTAGCTTACTTACGCAACACCGATGACCATGCCACTTGGCAATGGCTCTGTGGTAAGTACCGGCAAAAACCCCGCCCGGGTGAGATTGCCGCACTTGTCAAGGATCAAGGATTGGCTTTTGGCTGGACCGCAGTTTATGGTCAGTCCCCGACCTCCTCAAGGTTCGCTCAGGCATCCGCCGAGGAAATCGCCGCCGACATAGCCCAACGCTTCGAGTTCATCGTCAACCAAGATTGGTGCGACGAACTCGTTGACGCATTCGGTGGCGAGGTTTTCGAGCACCTAGTTCGCGCCTACAACCAAGCAGGTAAAGATTACCTGGTGGCCCGTATAAGCAAAGAACTGGGAACCGATCCCGATATCTGGCGATTGGCCTTGGCACATTTCGGCAAGTCTAAGTTGTCGGTAGGTAAAACCCTCACCGCCATCCGCCTCTTGCACAATGCCTCGACCGCGCCACGTGTTTGAGTAAACTTGAAAAACTTTAGCGAACCGGCCGATCCCATGTGGGGTCGGCCGGTTCCTGTATCCCCCTAACTCAACGCAGGCGTCTAACCGGGTCAGTTTCGATAAATCGTCTGGCCTGGGACAGGTTCAAGCTTCTTCGCTGCCCTGGGGACATGCCCCCGAAATATCCTCCGCCGATTCCCATTGCGTAGGCGTGCTCCAAGCATTCACGACGGACCGGGCAGCCACGGCAAACGTTGAGCACATCCTCGCTGATAGCGTGTCCAGCCTCGACGAAAAAATGCCCAATGGTCAAGTTGGTGCACGCCGTGTTGTTCAGCCAGGTGAACTTCTCGATGTCCCCGTCGCCTTCGGCTCCCTCCCCGTTTTTCACCGTCCGCACGGTAACCCGGGTGGCCACCCGTTCTCTACCTATGATATCTTTCCTCTCCCCCATGGTACCTCCTGTGGTCATGTCCGCACCGCCACGGCATTGGCTTCTTCGTCGAGCCCGACTTCGATGACGGCATCCGCCGACTCCTCGAGGCCGCCGACGTGGCTGATGAGAAATATCTGTCCATGGGTTTGACGAAGCCCCCGCAGGGCGCTCATGATCGATACCCGTCGCTCTGGGTCCTGGCTTCCGAAACACTCGTCGAGGATCAAGAACCCGACCCCACCTGCCCCGTGCCTCTCCGATACGACGCTAGCAAGACCGAGTCTCACCGCGAGCGCCACGAGATCGATTTCCCCTCCGGAGAGTTCGGTTATGGGCCTCACCGCCCCGCGATCTCGGACCGAGACGTCGTAGTCGGTACTGAAGTGGACGGCGTCGAAGCGCCCGTCGCTTAGCCTGGAGACGAGTTCGGACACCGTCCCCTCCAGAGAGGGACGAATTTGTTGCGCCCAGAGACTCTCAACACGCTCGAGGGACTGGGAAGCGTACAAGGCGACTTGAGCCTCGTGGTCCACCTCGCTTCGTTTGGTTGCTTCGGCTTTTAGGCGCTCCCACTCCTGCCCCAAGGTCGCCTCCCTCTCTTCTAGCCGGGCGAGTGCGGCTTGCAAACCGGCCGATACTTCCAACTCCGTTCGCCTCGCCTCGGAGAGACCTTGGATCCGGTCATGTGCTTGTTCCAGGTCGGCCCCTACCGCACCTTCGGCCAAGGCCAAGCGACTGGCATCTCTACGGGCGACGGCGGCCGCTAGATTTCGTTCACCTAACTTCCGCTGCTCCATCCGGCTGCGTCGGAGGGTGGCTGCCTCCCTGGCTTCGACGGAGAGGTTTATCTCCACGGCCAATTCCGCTCGCCGCGTGTACAAAGACCCAAGGTCGGCCCTCTGTTCGCTGAGTCTTTCGGTCTGATCCAGGTAAACGTCCCGTCGCCGCTGCAGTTCGGATTTCTCCGCCCCGAGTCGTTCACGGTTCTCGATGGAGCGCAATTCGTTCCGCACCGCCGCTTCTTTGGCCTTGGCTTCTTGCTCGACCCCGCGGAATTTCTCGGCCGTCTCCTCGGCTTTGGCTAGAACCGAGGAGAGCGTGCTAGACAGCGAGTCTATTCTCGCTGCCATTTCCTCGGTGTACCGGCCCCGATGTTCGGCTGAGACGGTTTGTCCGCACTTGGAGCATTCGCTCCCGAGGTCCTCAGCTTCCTTGCGCGCCAGGCTCGCCACCTCGATTCGCTCGCGCAATGCGATTGACTCGTCTCGCAATTCGCCGACCTTCGCGGCCAGGGGGGAGAGTTTGGAGTTCGCCGCTTGAACGGATGCTTGTAGTTCTTCTAGATTGGGTACGGTTTCGCTAGTCAAGATTGTCTCTATTTCGCCTAGCCTGGTCTCGCATCGGAGCATTTCGGAGCGGATGATGCGCAAGCGTTCTATCTGTTTGTTAGATTCTTCACCCTCCGCGATGCGTCTTTCGATCTCGGCTGACTCTTTTTGGAGTTCTTCGATGCCCTTTACGGACCCTTCCGGGAGTGCAGGAACCACTATCCGTCCAAGCTCCTCCACCTGCCTAGATACGTCAACCTCGGCGGCCTGGACTAGCGCTTCGAGGCGGGCTTGAGCATTGCGGGCCGCTTGGTAGGCCTCCTCGGTTGCCCCTCCGGCTGCGATCTCTGCATCCAAGATGGCTATCTGGGCCCGCGCCTCATCAAGGCCAGAGCGTAAAGTTTCTTGCTCCTTGCGGACTTTCTCTATCTGCCCCTCGACCTCCCCGGCGCTTTTATTGCTGCCGATGGCCCTGAGCAGGTCGCGTCGCTGACGGAACTCCCCGCGGGCTGCCTCTTTGGCCCGGCTTATGATATCGAGCCGCAAAAGCCGAGAGAGCATCTGACCCCGGTCGGCTGGGCGCATCGAGGCCAGTCCATCCAATTCACGTTGCTGGGCATAGGTGGCCAGGCGGAAACCTCGAGAGTCCATTCCGAGGATTTTCGTCACCTCCGCGGTAACTTCCCGGGCCCCCTCCATCAGGGGTATGTCGTTTGCGAGCAGTATCGCACTTGAAATCTTGCTGTCCCGTCTCCGTCGGACCGTATAAACGACCGAGGAGACATCAAAGCGGAGTTCCACTTCCAGCCCTTCGAGTTCTCCGCCTTTTCGGATCAGACGTTCGATGTTGGCCCGCCCGTTTCGCCCTTCTCCGTAAAGGGCGTACAGCACCGCCTCGAATATGGTCGACTTTCCGGCACCATTGTTACCAGACACCAGAACCACTTGGTCCCCTTCGCCGAAGTGGAGTTCGGTTTCGGCGTGCCGACGGAAGTTGGAGAGTTTGAGGTAAGATATCATTGCGACTCCCCCTCCGCCCCAACCAGCGACTTGGCCCGAGCTAGTACCTCCGTTCTCAAGGCTTCTGGTGCTACCTCCTTCACGCTCGCCTCCAGCGCGGTGTCGAACACGTCGATTTTCGCGCCACCCGAGCCGGGCTCGAAGGAGTTCTCGTACCGGACGGCTATTTCGTAGTGCAGCGCCCCATCCGCCGCACCGCGGACCTGCGCCACATCGACGAGAGACCACAGGTCCCGTCCCACCCCATTGACGACCTGGCCCACCACTGACCCGCCGACCTCAGCTCCTTTGATGCGTTCGATGAGGGTTTCGGTGATGGTTTTGGCCTCCATTCCGGCAGCCTCTACGACCGGGAGTCGGAACATGGGTCGTATTGGGAGATCTACCGGCGTAACGGTGCATGCGTCTTGGTTCAAGACGACGCGCAGGTACCCTCGCGACTCGCCGTTGTCCCGCACGTCACGGAAGCCCATATTCTCCAAACTTCCGGCGTACCAGACGTTTTTCATGGTTCCACTCGCACCCAGGTTCACCGGTCCCTGCCGGTGCCAATGTCCCAAAGCGGCGTAGGACCACCCGCGCAATAATGTGTCCGCCTCGATGGCATACTCACGGCCCAGGGAGCGGAGAAACAGTTCCGATCCGGTAGCCACGCCATGGGACACGAGGATGTTCAACTCTTTGTCATTCGGCTCGATGACTCTCTGGTCGATGTCTTTCAACACGTCGTGGGGAACCGCATGGATGGCGACCCCGTCTAGGGACTTGGGGCGTATTATCTCGTATCTACTGGTTGCGACATGCAAGTTCGCGTTGCCTCCGAGCAGATCGAGCCAGCAAGCCTCCTTGCGGCTCCGTGGGAGTTCATGGTTGCCCGCGATCACAACCGTCGGACAGACCGCAGCGAGTTTCCGCAAAAGCTGTTGGGCGACGAGCATGTACCGGATGTCCGTGCGGGGTTTCTCGAGGACGTCGCCCGAATGAATGACGAGGTCTGGACCCCAAGCGACGATGTCGTTGACGGCGTTGTGCAGCGCCCGCACGATGTCCTCGCCGCGTTGGTTGTTTCCCGAGGGGCTCAAGGCTGGGTAGGCCTCGTACCCTAGGTGTGTGTCGCTGATGTGTGCGATCCGCAGCGTCATGTACGAGACAGTACTCAAATGCAAAACCGCGACACATCCCGCCCGATATATACTGGTACCATCCCCGCCAGAGAGGAGCAGCCCGTTGCCGCGCTAACGGGAATTGCATGACCAAGTCCAGCGACAGGATTTATGGCGGTATGTTTTATAGCGATATGGTAAGTATTCTACAGATATACTGCGCCCGGGGAGGAAAATTCCTGCGTATGCCGCAAACCCACCATCTAGGTACAGTACAAATAATGGCATCACAAACCCCACTGCCCGGCCAAAGTTTCGGCACCGGGTCCGATACCAGACTCGTTGTTTGGCCCTCCCATGTGCCACCTCCCGCCCCGATACCGTCTTTTGCCCGATTCGATGACCCAACTTCGCTCGCCCGGTACGAATCCTCGATCGGCCTGCTACCGCTAGAGGTTCGCCAGGGTCTCGAACGCTTCACCCAGGACCCGCCTGAGACGGGGGCCCTACTTTTGCAAAACCTCCCGGTCGGCCCGCTTCCGCCCACCCCAGGTTCCCCCCAGGATCACGCGGAGAAGGACAGGGTCACCGAGACCCTTCTGTTAACCTTGGCGTCCGCGCTGGGTTTCCCGGTAGGGTACCTCCCCGAACACGGAGGCGACTTGGTACAGAACATAGTCCCAGTCAAGGGCGCCGCCGACCGCCAGGTGTCTACCTCGTCTAAAGTCAGACTCGAGTTCCATACGGAGGCAGCTTTCCATCCGCACCGTCCCCGTTATCTTTTGCTGTTCTGTCTCCGCGGAGACCCCAAGGCCTCCACGACACTCTCATCCGTCCGCACCGCCGTTTCACATTTGGACGCCGCCACCCTCGACGTGTTACGGCAGCCCCGCTTTGCGACCGGCGTTGACGAGTCGTATCTCGGATACCGTTCTGCCGCCCTGGGTGATCCATTTTCGCCGGTCTCCGGTCCGGTTGGTCGAGAAACCATATGCTTCGACGGGGACTTGATGCAGGGTCTCGACCTAGCCGCCGAAGCCGCCCTGGAGTCTATGCGCGCCGCGGTAGATGAAGCACAGATTGCAATAACGCTCGCCGCCGGAGATCTACTGGTCGTAGACAACCGCATTGCGGTGCATGGACGCTCCCCGTTCACGCCAAGGTTCGACGGGACAGATCGTTGGCTGCAGCGCAGTTTCGTCGTCGAAGATCTCTCCGCCGTCGGCCCTGATCTAAAAGGCCGCACAATTTCTACCAGATTCGATTCTACCAGATTCGGCATCTAAGGGCGTGTGTCCCTATTCGTGAGCAGGGACACACGCCCTAACAACCCCACCTTTATGTAAGAGCCGGGTGAGTAGTCGCCGGTTCTGTCGGTTTTTCGGTCCACCGTTCGGTTGTTTTCTGGCCGAACCCGTGCTTTCTGGGTCCCCCGCCTCGACACTTGTGCCCAACGCTTCAGCAATGAAGCAGACTGAAAGCCTAAAGGCCCGATGCAAAAGCCCTCTAAGCGACGCGCAGTTTTTCTGCCGAAACTTGGTCTTCTTGCAAAGATCCCGCCCGGCTCGGTCGAGGGACCTTACCACTTGCGCCCTCCAAGTGAGCCCCGCAAGGGGCACTCATCTACTTATCTTCACAGGAGAAGACTCATCATGATGAACCGCACTAAGAAAGCCTTCACACTCCTCGAACTCATCGTCGTGGTTGTGATTCTTGGCATTTTGGCCCTCGTGGCCGTCCCGTCCTTCGCAGGCGTGATCAACAACACCCGTGGCGACGTTGCCGAGCAGACCGCTCGCTCGATCGCTCGCGACGCCAACGCCCTCGCCGCCTTCAACGACGGCTCAGCGACCAACCAAACCAGCAACGCAAACATCGACACCGCAATCGGCGAAGCCGACCTGTCGACCGATGACGGTTGGTTCGTCTCCACTACTGCCGGCGATGGTGGAGAAATCGCTCTTTCCAAGAACGGGAGCACCACCAGGTACTGCATCGAAACGAACACCGCCTCGCCAGTTCGCGCCGTGGTTACGCTCACGACGGGCACTGAAGGCTCCTGCTGATGATGCCCTACTGATGCACTAACCTGCATCTGACTAAGGCATTTGAATCAGGAATCTGAGTAAGGCGTCTGAATAAGACGTCTGACTAAGGCATCTGAATAGGTGTGAACCCCCGGGAGAGTAATCTCCCGGGGGTTCCGCCGTTACCGGTTCTAGTACCCGCCCAAGATGATCTCTCGGGACGGGGTTTTCGGTGGTACTTGCAGGCAAACTAAGACCGCACAACACAGGCTACACTGAGGATACAGGCTACAGGTAGGTGCCGTATCCGGATTTGATATCGATATCCGCGGAAATCACCGGTGTTCCGCATAGGGCGTACAGTTCGGCTAGGGTCGTTTGATCCCCCGTGACTGCTGCAGTCGACCCACGCTCTTGCAACCAGGTCTCAGCGTCGGTCTTGGTGAAGGTGGAGAACTCAATGTTGGCCAGGCACCTACCCGGGCGGGAGACTGCCGGGTGCACTAACCCCATGCGCTCGTTGGTGGTGAGTAGGAACAAGGTATGCAACCCCTGCCCCAATAGACCGTCGGTCAGGTTGAGCAGCCTGCCCAGGGCCTGCCCGGTCCGGTCCTTGGCATCGGCTCTGATCAGTTCGTCCACGTCTTCGACGATGACCAGTTGCCACCGTGGCGGGGTTCCATTCTCTGGAACCTCATCTAAATCCTCGAGATCGGCGAGGAGCCGACTCCCACGTCGATTCGATGGGTTTTCTAGAGCAATCTCGAGGAGGTACTCTGGTACCGAGAACAACGACTCCGGGTCGACAATGTACCGAGCTGAGCACCAAGGACTCCACGCCCTCGCTAGGGATCTGACCGCCGTAGTCTTGCCGGTCCCGGGAACCCCGTGGAACATGAGTAGCCGCCCGTTGGCGGCTTGCTCTGGGTTGTAGTCGTGCAATGATTTCAGTGCCTCTCTGGTACCCTCTGGGTAGTTCGTCGCAACCTCGTCCCATTCCGGGCTCTGGATCATCCGCTGCTTGTACCTTGACCCTGAGGCGTACCAACTGAAACGCACCGGGACAAGGCTCGGGTCCGGCTCATCCCCGACTTCGACGAACATCGCCGAAAGGGAGCGGAGTACCTCATCCGCCTCCGACTGGGATCTGGCTGCGACCGCGACATTCATCTCTCCAGAACCGCCGGAGAGGTGGAGGTGTTTTTCGCCGCTTAGGTGGGTGTAAAAGACGGATCGGAGCGTGCGGTCTTGCTGGTGAGAGACGGTGGAGCAGACCTGCGAGAATCCTAGGGCTTCAATTTCGCCCTCGGCTGGCACCCGCCCGAGTCGCGCTTTTGCTACGTACGGACACCCGCCATCTGCTTGAAGAATGACCATCTTGGCCGCCGGCACGTCGACAAACTCCCCGAAAGACTCAACAAGGGGCATGGTGTACCTGTTCGTATCCATGTCCCCAACCGTCCGCCTCTCGCGCCCGATAGCACTCTCCGTTATGTTGCTAGCATGTCGGCGGCCACAAAGGTAAGGAGAGTGCGTCGCGTATTCATCTCCCTCCTCCTAGTCGCCCTCCTCCCAGGCCGCGCAGCAGCCTTCGACGATGGCGGGTTCACCCCGGGTACGTCGTTCGACGCCTCGTCTGCGACCTTGTTGCTCGGCTCGGCCTACACTCTAGGAGATCTCGATGCCTCGACCGGGATGTTTCTCGGCGACATCACCGCCACCAACTGGCAGCACGCCACCGTAGCCATGCTTTTTGACTTCGGCTCCCTCGCGTTCGACGCCCAGCAACTCGCGGAGGTGTCGCGGACGGAGTCGGATAACCGCCGCCGCGTCGAGGAGCAAAAAATTATCGCCGCCGCGCGGGCTAGAGCCGCCCGCGCCCAGACCGAGGTGGCTCCCGATGGATGCCCGACGAGTGTACCACCGCGCACCCTGCGCGGTGGCGCCGAGGATGTGGGCGCCTACGAACTTTGCGTCTACTCCGTGTCCTCGGCCGCCACCCCGGAGGCCGCTGAGGCAATCAAATTCGTCTTCCAGAATCTCGGTGTACCGTATTCTCGCACCGATCGGATGGGCGCCAACGCCTTCGATTGTTCCTCTTATGTGATGAGAGCCTACGAATCCGCCGGCGTCGGGGTAATCTCGGGGGGATGGGCCCCGACCACTCATACGTTGGCCCCGTACCCCGGTTACAGCTCGTATCCGTGGCTCGAGACCATCGACTACGATCAAGCACAGCCCGGAGATTTGTTGCTGCGCCCGCCCTCCTCTTCGCGTTCTGACGGGGGAGGCCATGTGGCCATGCTTCTCGCCGAGGGGTTCATGATCCACACCTCCACAGTCGGCGATGTCTCCCACGTCACCGAGGCGTACGACGAGGACGAACTCTTCAACGTCCGTCGCATCACCCCTTGATCACGTCCGCCGCCGTCCAGTTGACGGTAGCCCTCGCCGGTGAACGGTAGTTTTCATGGCCCGACCCTATCGTCCCTTCCTGGTGGTGGGATCGTTCCTCGTTGCGGCCGTCGCTTTGGTGTCGTACGTACGCAGCGAGTCGCCGGGGGAGTCCCATGTGTCTTTCGATCCGACCATATGGTTTGCGCCCCAATGGGTGGACCTGCTCGGTGGTGATGCTCCTTCACCGGATGCGTTGGGCCCTGATCTGGTTCGTCTCTCTTCTGCTACCGATTTACAGCCGAGGGATATTCCTGCCGTCTCGAAATTGATGGTCGATCTCGCACACTCCTCCGCCACCGGGGAGGGTCGGGACGTATTCGGCCCGTATTTTGCCCGCAATCACGCAAGGGTGAAATCTCCGTCCCTACCCTCGGGGGAGTTCTGTACCGAGGTGTCAATCCGCGCCGTGTCCAGTTTCCACCTGCCCGCCGGCCCTCAAGGCGGTTACCTGAAATCGTTGGTCGTATGGCAAGGTACTTGCCCGCACCCACCGCCGGCACTACTGCGCGCTGACGGCTCGGATTTATTCGTCAATTTCCTCTATGCCGCCCGCAGCGAACTACTACCGTACGGGTCCTCCCCGGCCATCATCGAAGAGTACGGCGGCTGGGCTCCGGTTCGCCCAGTCGAAATACCGGGCAGCACCGTTACTACGTCCCCCCTCGCCTCTATGCCGGCTCCTTGGGAGGTGCGCGAACTTTCAGCCTGCGCTATCCCGGGTGTCAAAGCCCGGATCGAGGTAGCTACCGCCTTTGAGGCCCTCTGCTCCTCGGCCAACGGTCTCGGCCTGCTCGCCACTGACGGCCTACGCACCCCACAAGAGCAAGCCGAGCGCTTCGAAGATGCTCGCCAGAGGTACGGATCCGATAGGGCGGCCCGTTCCCGTGTTGCTTACAGCGATGGGGGATTGTGCGAGTCCTTGCACTGCGCAGGGGAGGCTTTGGACATAGCCCCGGACGAGGGGGTTCTCCGGTGGCTGACTTCTCCTTCTGGTTGCATAGACGGGTCTAGGGTTTCTCCACCACCTTGCGCACCTGGCAGCACTCCGGTGTCCCGCCTGGAACGCTTCGGGTTCGTCGCCCCCCATCCCGAGCATCCGTACCACCTAGAGTTTGCCCTGGGCACCCTCGATGACGATTCAGAAATTTATGGCGATTGTACGCCCGGGGGGATACCGGTGCGTGAGCGCGTCGGGCCCGTGTTCTTGTGTCGCATCATGGAGTCCGGTTTTGGGGGCTCCACCCCCGGGACGGTACTCTCCGAGGCCCTGGCTGTCGCTGAGTGCACGTCCGGTTTGGATCCTGGCTTTTTGGTCCATGGGGGGAGGTTCGCAAAAGACCCGTCCCCGCTCACGGGCTTCCCCGATACGCGGTCCGGTGTTTTCGGTCTCTCCGAGGAGGTCGCGCGCCGCTGGATACCTGCCCCCTTCTCCGCTTTCACGACTACGGCGAACATCGACGCCGCCGCCCGGATTTACGTAGAGGAGCGTTCATGGGGGCGTTGGGGATGGGGTCCGTTCGCCTGCGCCGCCGCCGATGACGGCTTCATAACAAAATCGGTGCTCCTGGGCTGACCACGGGTAGGCTTCCGTAGCCTATCTACGGCATGTACACCGTCTAGTTCAGGTCGAAGGGATCCTCGATGTCGAACCGGCTGGGCTCGTGCAGGATCGTTTTGTCCATGTCCGGTCTACGCTCGCGCAGCAATGCCTCGACGGCCGCCGCCCCACCGTCATTTTCCGCGATTAGTCGATCGGCCTGGTCGCGGTCGATGCCCTCGAGCAGTCTTTCGCGGGACCGATCCGACAATCCGAGCGTGTCAAGGGAACTGTTGCGTCGTTTCACCGTTTTTGATTTTCCGGTCCTCCACGCTGGACGCGGGAACCTAACGACCATGGCGCCACGGAAGGTGTAATGGTACAGGGCCATCTGACCTTTGGGGAGTGTGGCAATTCTCTCGGCAAGACCGCTCGGCAGACGCCCGTACACCCCGGAGGCGAGCTCCCCATCGGTCGTGATACCCAACGCCCGTGTCGCGGCGTTGTCGCGGACCAGCTCGTCGATCTTGCTCATCTTCTGGCAGGCCCCCCAGAGCGATATTCCTGCGTAACGCCCCTGGGTGGAGACACGCTGCAGGATCTTTCTCACTGCCCGCAACTCCCCTCCCTGGGCGGGCGCGAAGGCGTTGAGTTCGTCGGCAAACACTACGAGATGGTCTACCCCAATGTACCCGTCCTCGGCTTGACGCATGATCCTGTCCATGGTGCGGGCGATGACGATGGATTGTACGTCCGGCTGGAGTCCGGCTATGTCCACGACGACCACTTTCCCATGCCGGAATACGTCGACTGGGATGTCCGTGCTCGCCCTCGCCGACCCCTTGGACAGTAGCCCCCCGCACCGCGGCACCAGACCCATGACCATGCGTCTAATGCGGCGCATGGTGGCCGTATGGTGGGACCGCCACCCGTTCGTATCGTTGCGCTCCGCGGCCTCCGCGAAGCGTTCTTGAAACCACGCATCGAGTTTGTCGAACGTGTCGATTCGCATTGACTGGTTCGAGGTCCGGACATGCATTTCACCAAACTCGGCGAAGAAACTCGAGACCTTCTCGTCTTCGTATACCCCGACGATGTGATGCATGTACGGCCACATGGACACTAGGTCCCACTGGAGTACCGACACGTCGTCGCGACGCGACCCGGTTTTCTCCCCACCGGGCAGGGAGGGCGCCCAGACTTCCACGTCCTCGAACGGTTTCGCCGGGATTCCGAGAGCCTCGTACATCAACCTGTCGTCCTCAGAGAGTTCATATCCCTCGGCAGGAGGCTGATCCAGGTAGACCAGGTCGTCTCCTTTGACGTTGAATATCAGAGCCCCCACTGATTCTTGCTCGCTGCCGGATGCTATCGCTGCTCGCAGCAGTACGCCGGCATAGCTCGTCTTCGCCGCCTGGCCGGAGAGACCGTTGACGATCAAGTGCGCCGATTCCGGTCCCAGCAACGCTTTACCGTCCATGCACACCTTGGCCCATCCCCCGTCGGCGAGCGGGAGTACGCCGGCCGGTATCGGCCACTCTATTCTGTCGATACCGGTCGCTGCCAGGAGCTCTTTGGCATTTGCGGGCCGGACTATGCCAGCGGTAACCGGACGCATCGCTGGGCTTGAGTACACTTGGACGGTGGCGAGCATGACCTCTGGTATAGACGCGATGTAGGCCGTATCGTAGCGCGAACCTAGTTCGTCCCGCACAGGATCGTTCCCGACCCCTATTGTATGCAAGTCGACCACTACTCCGACGAGGGGCCCTTCTATGGTCTCGGCCGTGACCGGCGTACCAATGGCGACTCCTCTCCCGTGCTCAGGGTCGACGATGAACTGGAAGAATCCCACCCCTGTTCCGGAGGACGGGAGGTAGACGGTACCAAACGGGTGGTGTGCTGATTCGGACATGGGTGAGCCTCCCCACGTACCGTGCCCCCGACCCTACCGGTGGCACACCCGACTCTGTTTCTTATCTACCTGCTGCCGCACACGGTGTGTTCCATTACAGGAACCGGCATCAGGCCGATTCCAAGAACAAGTCAGGAGAAAACCGATGAACGAGACGTTCAAGACGGTTGTGGATGTAAACATGTGGATCTCACTCTTCGAGGAGCTCCGAATGATGCCAGCGGCTCACCACCGCGAAGCGCTGACCAACCGAGTCGGCCATAGGCATCGTACGGAAAATCTGCGCGTCATGGCGCAGGTTGCTGCCGGGGAATGGGGGGAAGTAATTGCCACGCAGCATGTGTGGGATCTCCTCCAAGCCAAGTTGCGCGAGTCGCGTTTTGGGGCATCAGAACAAGAAGTCCAGTACTTCTTGGACCTGTTTACCCAGATCATTCTCGCCACCGGGGGCAAGATCACCGTCCGCACCCGCGAAACGGACCCGTCAGACGTGAGAAAAATCATGAGAAGGTTGTGCCTTCCCGACGAGGAAGACACGATCTTGGTTATATCGGCGTTCGATGTTGGTGCTACCACCATCTTGACGCACGATAACCACCTCGCCTCATGCGGCCCTATCCTGGACGAGTTCAACAAGAACTCGCTCCCGGAAATGGCCAAACCCGACATCGTCTGGAAGGATGTGTGGACTCGTAGTCAACGATCAGCCAACGGAGAGTTTTTGAGGGTGCGACGAATTCGCTTCCACCAGAACCGCTTCGGACAGGTAGTCGTCGACCATCGCGACCGCACAGCGTACTTTCAAATGCACAAGTCAGCGCAAGCTCGACTGGTGGCAGAATGGAAGTCCCGCCCAGAAAACATCTTGTAAACCACAACCGACCGACCGACAAAGTCAAGACGCCGCCGGCGATGTACCACCCACAAAGTGGTCGTCGCCGGCGTCGTTTTGTTTTCAAGCGATGGGGCTCGAGTATGACCGTGAGGCACCTGTGCCATGGACAGGGTATGACTTTAGTCTCATGGACTAAAGTATCTTGACAACGTAAAAGAAACTACGACGGTCGTACGTACCGCCCCAACCCGGCGGCTCGGTCCCAGATCGACGATCTGGGATTATTTCAACCTTACACACACCAAGTAGGAGTAAAAATGTTCCACCTCAGCCCAATGTTTGACGCAATATTCAAAGATTTCCGGCCTGTCTCACCCATGACGAGACTGGACGCGACCCCACCGATGGATGTCTACCGTCGCGACGACAAGGTCATCGTCCACATCGACCTTCCCGGCGTCGCCACCGAAGATGTGTCCCTCGACGTAGAGAACGGATGGATCGTAGTGTCAGCGGAGCGAACCTACAGCCCGGAGCCCGGCGACACGGTGTATCTAACCGAACGACCTTTTGGGCGTTTTGAACGTCGGTTCAAGGTCGGCGCCGGATTGGATTCAGAGGGTGTTTCGGCCAAGTTCAAAAACGGTGTTCTTACGCTGACCATCTCCGCCCTCGAACAGACCAAACGCTCTCCGATCGTCATCGAGTCGGGCGAGGAGTCTTGAACCATGGCCTCCCCTACGGGCGCGGTGTACGTCATATCGGTCGCCGCGACCCTGGTCGGGTCGCACCCCCAGACGCTAAGAACATATGAGCGCCTCGGGTTGGTGCGCCCAGCCAGGACCGGCGGCGGGATTCGCATGTACAGCGAATCTGAC
>Ga0172372_10008066_pt1 | contig 14030 bp, 2 predicted proteins | sample LakKiv5m_2_FD_114544 | JGI IMG/M metagenome (GOLD analysis project Ga0172372, IMG submission 114544) | Freshwater microbial communities from Kabuno Bay, South-Kivu, Congo - kab_092012_9.5m | ecosystem: Environmental > Aquatic > Freshwater > Lake | place: Democratic Republic of the Congo...
AAAACCGGTATTTTCCCTGTCGTCACGGGTTTCACGCCGGTCGAACCCCCTGGCGAACGCTATCCGCATCCGGCCTTCCCATCCTTGACATCACTGACACTGCAATCACCAAATCCAATGACATCGACCTCCAGCGGTGACAACATCGGTGTCTTCCCGGTCGTGGTTTGCGCCGTTTGGGACTTTTCATTATTGGCCGCTACCGATTGCTGCGCAGTCTGGGCAGCACTGGCAGCCGCTGCGGCTGCCCCGGCCGCCCCGACGGGAACCGCGACCGAGGTGGTCGGCACACCCACTGAAGAGCCACCCACATCGATGTTACTGGCACCAATGACGGCATTGGCAGCAATGACGATATTGTTGCCACCTATACCGGCCTCACCGGCATCGACAACCCCTCTGGGTGCCGCCAGTACCACGTTACCTGGCGGGATGGCCGGATTACTCGAAGCAGTACGAATACCCGAACCCGATACCGCTGGCGGGTAGATGATCTGGAGATTGCCCTGCTCGTCGAAACTGACGATGGGCGGTGGCACCGCCAGAGCGGCTTTGGCCCCGCGTCCGGCATCAATGTCACCGTTGGATGACCAGATCCCGATATCTCCACCCCCCATGGCAAAAACCCGCGACTGGTTCACCTGGAAATCACCGTTTACAAACGCATTGAGCTGACCCTGCCCCTGCACCACGATACCCAGGTCACTGGCGGCTTTGGAACCAGAGAAGGACACCGCCAGCCCGGCGTTGACGTAACCACCTGGTGTCAGGATATTGATATCGCCCCCGTCAACGGTTTTGATGGTACTGAAAAACAATTTCAGATCTCCCCGGTATTTGCCAGTGGTCTGGGCCGTATCCTGGCCGGGAAACAGGGATTCAATGGCCGCAAAACCGGGATCGTAGTCGCTTTTCTGGCCCGACAGGGCTGCCGCCGTGGCCGCTTGCCGCAGTTCGCTGAAAAAGGCCTGGATCAGCACTTCACGACGTGCCTGCCCGGTGAGTGCCTGGTAGGCCGCTACTGCCTCCGCCTCGGTCATATCCGGATCGGCAAGCCGATTGCGGAAGTAGGCCGTTAACGATGCGCGTCGGTCATCGGCTACCGGATCGTAAGCCCCGGCAAACCCGGCAAAATCTGCCGGTGTCGTCATACCGGAAATAACGGTAACCGAAGCCCCCTGATCCGCCAGGGCAGTATTGAACGTATTACCCAGGGTCAACAGACCTTTGGATGCCCCCAGATCGATATCGCCACCTGCCGTCAACCACAACTGCCCGGGGCCGGATAACTGAACCTGTCGCGTCAGGTTGATCAGATTGCCCTGGGCATTACGGGGTGAGGTGAACACGAAGTCGCCGCCCGGTTCCATGCTGGAAATGCGGTAATCCGGGTGTTGCAGGTTGAAACTGGTATCCCGAATGTCACCGCCTGCCCGGACTTCGACCGGCTGGGCCAGTGTGAACAGAAGCGGATCCACGGGCAGAATGCCCCCGTTGCGGGCATACAGCCGCACACTGTCTGCTGTTCCCAGGTACAGGGGGATGCGGGCATGAGTCAGATCGGCCCGACCAAACGGATCAAGTCGCTGGGCCGCATCCTCAAAGCTGCGGGCAGCCGGATATTCCGGATTCGGCAACAATTCCGGATCAGCATCTGATTGCGTGACATTGACATTGGAGCCGGTATTGCCGGTCAGGATATTGCCCTCGGCCAACAGGCTCATACGGCCCTGCGTGGAGGGATAGGTGACCAGTGACGATTGCAAACGGATATCACCCTGCAGGGCCTTCGCCTCCAGCGAAGCCGGATACACCTGCAAGGCTCCCTGGGTCGTTGCATTGAAGGTCAGTTGCGACTCGGGTGAGCGCAAGGCATTGAGGGCACTCAGGCGGGTATTGAAATCATTTTGCAGCGTGATACTGCCGGACAGCGAGGTCAGGCCTACACCACTGGAGGCCGTGTAGGTAAAGAAGAAATTGCTGCTGTCGGGTGTTTGTACGACCAGGGGATCAATGACACCGCCCAGGGTAATGTCTCCTCCCGCTTCGACATTGAACTGGCTGTCACCTGAAGCCAGCAAGGTAGCCGTACCCTCCATGGCTGTCGACCCGAGTATGGCCCCCTGTACCGCCAGATCACCGCGTCCCCGGGCGACGTAGTAAGTGCCACCCCGCACATCGCCACCGGCCTGCAAACCCAGATTGCCCCCCGGAGATACCGCTATGAGACTGGTATTGAAATCAGTATTGTCGGCGACATCGGCCTGCGCTGGTTCGCCCTGCTGTTGGCCGGTGGTCGGCAACATGACCGACAAATCATGAACATCACGTCCCGCCAGAATCGAAACGTTACCACCACCGAGTGCGCCAATGTTCTGGGCAAAGATACCCTGACTCAATGCCACCCCCTCACCCATCAGATCAGGCCGTCCCAGGGCAATCGCCCAGGCGGTGGGAATTTCTGCCGTGTGCACCGGATTTCTGCTCCAGTCGCCGGTTCGGCTCAACCAGCCATCAAAAAACTGCCCGGTCACCGCACCCTGAATATCCCTTCCTGCCTGCAGTGAGATATCTCCCCCTCCAACCGGATATTCACCATAAAAACTGTACCCGACAAAGGCATTTTTGTAAGTGCCATACCGATTGACTGCCGGAGGCCGTCCTGCCGTATAGAGAACCGACCCGGCATCTCCCAGCACGAAGTCGCGTCCGGCACGGGCCTCTACCTGGCCGGTGCCGGTTCTGACCAGGGTCTGATTGGCCAGGATCAAATCCCGTCCCGCATGCAACCGGTAAGACCAGGAATCACCCGCTTGCAGCATGTCCCTGACCGGCAGAACCTGATCCGGCCCCAACAAGGCTGACAAGTCGATCCCCGCTTCATCGTAGGATTTGAATCCATCGCTCAGGTGACCATTGATGGACAAATCACTACCGGCCACCAGGCTGAGTACGCCCGGTCGGCCTTCATAGCGCCAATCGAATAGATCCCAGCCTTCGGATCCCAGGGCCAGGTCGCCTTTCGCAACGATTTCCAGCCCGGGTCGCACACCACCGGGCAAGCCAATGGCGGTTTCGAGGGCAACCACTCCGGTCATGAATGCATCGGTGTCTTCTTTCCAGGCTTCGATGTCACGTGTCAGGATGGACGGCGCGTCGAAGTCATACCGCCTGACGGCTTCCAGTGTCACCAGGCCCGTCTTGCCGACGAAATCTCCGACCTGCCCCGTGAACCCCAGCAGCCCTTCGGTACTGCGCCCTGCCCGTAACCGGGCTGACCCGGCCCCTGCACCGGTCAGATGAGAGATATCCAGCGTGGCACCCGGTTGCAAAATCAACTGTCCCGAACCATCCTGGTCAGCATCGACCGCTTCCAGCAGTACGGTTCCGGGGTAGGTTCCGGTGCCACGCACACTCAGGCGGGCAGTGGATGCCAGGCTCAGGGTGTTACCGGCACTCAGCGTCAAGCGGGCATCCGGGCCGGTCAGGGACAAGGAGCCTCCTACAGCGAGGGAACCCTCTTCCACGGTCAAACCAAAATCGCGACCCGTTACATCCCCCAGACTATAATCACCGCTTGCCAGCCGCAGGGACAGCACGTCATTGAAACCGGATTGACTCAATCGGTCGATCAGGCCATTCAGGTTCAGGTCGGACTGCAACGCTTGCGCCACCAGTTCAAAGCGACCGGCCCTTTCGCGGCCACCGGCCTGAATCGCACCGGCCAGATGAAATACCCCGGCAGGGGCCGATACCCGCAGTCGGCCACCTTGCCGTCCGGTCAAATCAAGTTCAATCCCCTCATCGAATTGCACACTGCCCTGCGCGGCCTGCAGGTCGATCTGGCCGCCATCCGTCGCGACGACGGTCTCACCAAACCGGCTATCCTCGCCAGCGACCCGGAAACGGCTCCCTGGCTTGAGGTGGATATCCCCCTCCGAGGCCTCCAGGCGGATGGAACCGGTCGGCAGACGCAAATCCGTTGCCGTTTCGATGCGACGGGCCAGGATGGCCAGGCGGGCACCGGCGTTGGTCTGCACCGGCGCAATCGCCCCGCCTGCCGCCGGAGCCGACAGCGACACGGCCCATTTGCCCGCATCCAGGGTGGTATTGGCCGCATGACCCGCACTGAACAGCGGCGTATTTAGGGCTAGATCACCGGTAAACGTATACTGTCCGGTTCCGGTACCGTACATTTCCTGGCGGGCGGAAAATACCGTGGAACCGAAACCCTCGAAGCGGGTGTTTCCCTCACCCCATTCGATTTGCTCGGCCGCAAACGTTAACTGGCCTTGCCCGGTTCCTGAATGGGACACCGTGCCCCCATCGGTATTTTCCAGCCGTATGCGGCGTGCAGCAATGACAGATGACTGGTCTTTGGGGGCGAATCCCAGCAAGGCATTCGCCCGTATCACCAGGTTCTGTAATGTCAGATCCACGCCCGGGTAAAAATCCAGGCTGCCGGTACTGTTGAGATCGAGGTTATCTGCCTGCAGGTCTTTCAACACGGCCGCAGACAACAGCAACCCTCCGGGAACCGTCTCTCCTTCGAACTGCCCGAGCCCGATCCGGCGAGCCCCCAGCGTTAGCGATCCGGCGTTCATGTCGAGCGTACCCGACAGGTCGGTGTCCCGGGTCGAATCCAGAATGATGGCACCGTCCGCACTGATTTTCGACCCGGAATCCATGAGAATCGAACCGGTTTCCCCCAGCATACCCCGCCGTTCAAAACCGGACGGGCTGCCGGATGAAACCTGCAGGAACGCACTGTCGCCCTGCACCTGGTAAACCCCGGTCGGGGTCGGTGTCAGGGCCGTTCCCTCTTCGGGACGGGTGGTGATGAGCGAACCGGCTTGCAGGGTTATCGCCTCGCGGGCGGTCAGGATGAACTCGGCTCCACTCAAGCGGGCGTTTTCGCCCAGCAGTACGTGTTCGGCCCGTGTCTCGAGTTCAGTGGTTTCACCCGTCGGTTGACGAATCCCGCCCAGGGCGATACTGGCAATACCCAGCCGGTTCAGGTCATCGGCCTGCAGGTACACATAATCCTGCAGCAGATCACTGACCTGACCGGATGCGACGATGGCCAGGTTGCTGGCTTCTATATCCAGTCGTCCACCCTGCCCCCCGGCTGCCGGAGTCGATTGCAGGGTACCTTTAAGGCTGAGTGCCATTCCGGCGGAAAGCCGGATACTGCCAGCATCCCGGGGCAGTAGCGGTATTTCCCGTTCCAGTTGCGCGGCCCTGTCCTCGAAGAAGCGGTTGGCGTAAGAATCACCGAACTCCGCACGGGTACGCACTACGGCCCCGCTTTGCAGGGAAAAACCGCTCCAGCGGGCATCCCGGTAATCGGTTCCGGCCGTCTTGCGATAACCGGCGACCAGGGCATCTCCCCCCAGGGTGGTCTGGTTTTGACCCGGCTGCAGATCCTGCGTGCCGGATTCCACCGTCACCAGATAGGCTCCCGGCAACAAGGCGTACTGCGGTGGCAGCAGGGTGTAGGTTCCTGCCTGGAGATCAGCCGTCTCCGAGAGGTAGAGCTGATCACCCGTGTTCAGACCGGATGATGGATATTCCAGCGGGTCATAAGGGGCGTAGGCACTGTCGTAACCGGGAAGGATGGCGTATTTTTCCTGGTAGTCGAAACGGCCATCAAGGTATCCGGGGTCGAATCGATCCAGGACATTGACGGAGCCTCCCGGCCCCGGTATGAACTCGAACGCGTATAAATCGCCGCCGCCCGATGTATCCAGACGGGCTCCCCGATCGATTTGCAGGCTTTGCGCCGTCAGCGACAGGCTCTTGGCTGGCGGTGTCAGCGAGTCGGCCTGGGGCTGCGGGGCGTACACCAGATTCTGCCCGGTCAGCGGATAAACCCAGTCCAGCCCACCCTGGGTACGGCCAAAGGGTACCACGGCCGTTTCCAGTGAATTGGATGTCACACTACCGGGTGCCAGCCACAGGGTGTTGGTCGCATTCAGTTCCAGTGTACCCTGCGGCACTTTTACGGTGCCTTCCTGCACGATGTTGGCGGCTTCAAGACGCAACCGGCCACCGGCCGACAAAACCTGGGCCGAAGCCTCCTCGCCGGAGGGCTGGATGGTAAGTAGTCCCTCCGGATTGGCGGTAATGGCAATACGGAAATCGGACAGGGTGGCAGGATAGACCTGGCTGGCCTGCAGGTTCAGGTGACCGGCCGTGAGCCATTGCCCCTGGTATTCACGTTGCGAGAAATTACTGCGGACACCGATGACCCGAATGTCTCCCTGGCTGCTGAGGGCACTATCCCCCACCCCGTTCAATACGGTGAGACCGAACAGGTCGAGTTGTCCTGCCGTGACATTCAGGCTGCCGGCCCCCCCGGTGGCCTCGCGCAGGACGGAGGCCCGCAAGGTGCTGTCATCCAGGCGGCTTTCGGTTCCACCCAGTGCCACATAGGGGGCTGAAAAACCGGCCTCTCCCGCATTGTCTACCGCCAGGAGATTGGGTGCATTCAATATCAGGCTACCGGGCAGTGACAGTGTCACGTTCCCCCGCCACTGGATGCGATCCGGGGTTTTGAGGGTAAGGGAGGCGATGCCGCCCTGGGTCAGGGCCGTATCCTGCCACTCGGCCCGGCCATAATAATCGACCGGTAACGAATCACCTGGCTTCAATGCGGACAGCCCGGCAACGGGGAGATCGTGATCCACGACCTCAAGGATGGAAGGATAGGTGAGTGCTGACGGAAACGGGGTTTGTCCCGGTGCCAGTTCCGGTGGTTCGGAACGGGTACGCGGATCCAGTTCCAGACTCAAACGTCCGCCGCGAGCCCCTGGCCCCTCACCGGCCTTAGCCTGGATCGCTCCCCGCATCAGTATCCCTTCCGCCGCTTTCATGCTGATTTCCCCGCCGTGGGAGGGAATCAGCGTACTGACCGGCAGCGCGGCACCGTGTTCGCCGAAGCCTGGCAAATCCAGCGTGGCGACCGTACCGGATACATCCAGCACCGATCCGGTTTCGGTGACGATGAAGCCACGATCGGCCCTGAACTCGATCTGGCCCCCGGCCAGTACCTCGCCCTGACGCAGGCCCAGGGCATTTTGGGTGACCAATGCACGACCGGTCGCCGAGAGACTGGATGCCTCGCCCAACCAGATCGTCTGACTGGCCACGAAACCCGGGTCAGCCGCTCCGAGAGGCGTGGTCAACTGTAAAACCACCGAACCGGCCGGTGCCTCGATCCGTCCCTCCACCTGGATGCGGGTATCGGAAGTCAGGCCAACCGAACCACGGGCATCGGTTTGGATCAGGGCATTGCGTCCCAGGCGGACAGCCGCAGTAGTCTCATCTCCCTGACCCACGCGTTGCGCCAGCACCAACTGCAATGCGGCGGCCGGTCTTGTGAGTTCAGGCAACAGGCCGATGTGACTAAAATCAGCGATGGCCTGACCGGTACGCGCTGCCGTGTAATGCGGATCCAGTACCCGGCTGGCCACCTGCAATTGAATACGGGTGTCTGCCTCGACCTCGATCCCTTCCTTGTTGGATTCCAGGGTATAGCGTCCAAAGCCCCCGCGCCGGAAAAACCCGGGATGGAGGATCAACGGTTGCGGGTCGGTGCCACCGCCCGGCAGGGCCGGACTATCCCCATCCCGCAGAATGATGCGACTGCTGGCCAGTTGAATGGAACCTGGCCGACCGCCCGCCAGGGCATAGCCGGACATCTCGCCATCGACCCGGAGGGTTGATCCCTGTCCACCGATGTCATTGGCAGCCACCAGGCGAATCGCACCGGCATCACCGGGCACGATCCGGCGGTCAGCCGTATGCAAGCCACCACCACTGACATCAATGCGGCTACCCGCTGCCAAATCGATGGCTCCCTGCGCCGTCAGGCTGATTTCACCGCCCTGTATGAAGAGGGGCCCGGTATCGGGTACGGCATTCGGGCCGGGCAACTGATTGATCCAGCGCCCGGAGGCGACCAATCCGGCCTGGCCAGCAAGACGGATGGAGCCGTCGAAGGGATTACCCTGATCGGTGGTGAGTGTCGTGGGAATGCGGGTGGTCAAATGAACTGCCCCGGAAGGGGCCTGGATCGTGCCTTGCACCTCAATACGCCCTGCCTGCAAGGCCAGGCGACCGGTCGGCGAAACCGTGATGGTTTCATTACGGGGGATGCGCAGATTGCCTGCCGTACGAATATCCGCCGACTGAATGCCGGTGTTTCTGTACAGATCAGGAGAAATGACCAGGCTCAGCCATTCTTCCGGGTTCTCGGGATTCGACGGAAAAGGTGCAGATTCTTCACGATTCCCGCCATCAGTGGCCTGACCGAAGACCACCGGCTGCGTGATCCGGCTGTCCGGAGCACGCAAACCCACCAGGTCGATCAGTAGATCACCGGCTTTGGCCTGCTGAAGCGGCTGTCTTTGCAGCGTGCCATTGACGGCCCCGCCCTGAAGGGCGCCGTTCAACAGTAATGCGTTGGTTCTGATGCTGAGACGACCCGCATCCTTGCCTTCGGTATAGCCCTGTTCGTAGCGGCCCTCTGCTTCCTTGCCGGGGCGAACGATTGCCTCATAAATCCGGTTCGGATCCGCCTCACCGATATCGTAGAGCCGGTTTTGGGAAATCAGCCGGGTCGTGTCGATGTAACCGCCCTGATAGGCCACTGTCCCGCCGGAAAAATCAAGCAGCGACAGCGGATTGATGAGGGTATCGCCTTCAGACAGCAGATCGAGATGCCCGCCCGTGGTGCTGCGTTCGGCAATGGTGCGCTCGATCCGTTCGATGGCCCCGGCAATATCGGCCAGCGGTGTACCCTTGCGAATATCGACATTGACCTTTTGGGCATACAGGATGCCATCACGCTGCAAGGGTGAATCCCTCAGTTCGTTACTGCGCAGTTCGACCTCGACCACATTGCGTTCCATGGGGACACGAACATCCCGGATACCGGACACGTCGATCACGGCCCCCGCATCGATAAGAATGCGGCTCTGGTTTTGGCTGGTGATGGCAGGCAAACCGACCTGGGCCGGGTTTTCCGTAGCCGATAGCTTTACATCACCGGATCGGGAACGCAGCGTGGCGTTTTTTTGCAAAACGACCCGGTGTCCCATGAGTTCCATCCAGGACTGATCCTGAAGTTGTCCGTCCACTGCCGTAGCCGGATCGTTCAGATCGGGTGTCGCCTCCGAAAGACTGCCGGTTCCCACCACCAGCCGGGCACTTTTTCCAAGGCCATCCCCCCCGTCTTCGTTACGGGTGGTACGGGTAGCCTCGATGACCCACTGTTCGCCTTCCCGTCGGGATTGCCCCCCTTCACGCGCCAGCAACCGGACCGAACCCGCCGAGCGCACCGATGTGGTAGCACTGACCCTGCCCTGCTGATTGACCGCAAATCCGACCAGACTGACGTTGCCATGCTCGGCCATCAGCTGGCCCCGCTGCATGACTTCCCCGCCACTGCCGACCTCCACCAGCAAACCCCTCAGTTTTGAAGCCGAACCGGCCTCCTGCAAATAAACCTTGTCCGCTGCCGCTGCCATGATGATCTGCCCTTCCGGGGCAGTCAGGTGACCGGCATTATCAATGGCGGGTGCTGCAAAAATCAGGCGACCATTTTCTGCGGCGGTGATCCGGGCACCCTGTTCAATGTCGATCCGGGTCTTGAGTGGCTGGCCGTCGCCATTCAGCAAAACGTTGCCGGCGGCATCCTTGCGGTACACCTCACCGTTACCGGTCAGACCGGCCCGACCGTCCTGGTCGACGACCTTGGTCACCCCCCGGCTGAAGGTTTCATCCGACAGGTTGAGGGTGCTGACCATCAGGGTATTGGTGTCGATGCGGGCCTCCTTGCCAAACAAAAACCCGTTCGGGTTGAGCAGATAGACCTGACCGTTGGCCTTGATGTGCCCCAGAATACGACTGGGATCGGCCTGCCCGATGCGGTTGAGGGCAATGGCAGACGCGGAGGGTTGCTCAAAGTGAACCGTATTCTCCCGCCCGACATTGAAGCTTTGCCAGTGGAGGGTAGCCCGGTCGGTTTGTTGCCTGATCTTGAGGGTATTGGCCGCAATCGCATAGTCCGCCCGCCCGGCGGTCACGAACGCGGCCTTGGGTACGGGCAATTCGCCCGCCGGAGCCTCCTGCTGTAACCCCGTCAGTGTCACACCGGCCAGGATGAGACGGACATGAAATGCCAGGGGCTTGAGGGCCGCCAGGGGTTGCGTGTGATGACGCATCGGCAAAACTTTTTCAGAACTCATAACCTACCCTGAAATCCAGACGTTGATCACCCGCATCGATGTACTGGGTGGAGGACATGGGGTATTCCCAGTCCAGCTCACCCACGATGTGCTTTAACCACTGTGAGCGGAAACCCACCCCGAAACTGCTGAGATCGTATAAACGGGGGGTACCCGGTGCAGGACTCTGCACCCAGGTACGGGCCACGTCGAAGAAGGTCAGGAAGCGGAGTTGATTCATGCCGCTCAGCTCCAGAAAGGCCAGATCAGGACTGTGCCATTCCAGGGAGGCCATGACCCCGTCATCCCCCAGTGCCTCGGTTTCGTGGTAGCCCCTGACGGTTTGCCAGCCACCCACCGAAAACTGTTCGTTACTGATGAGGGGGGAATCGGCTACCTGACCCGACAGCCGGGCCATGAGACGCATATCCCGGGGCAACACCTGTTTGTGTTTGAGATCACCGGCGACATAAAGGTAATCAGAGCGCGAACCCTCGCGCTTGCCGGTACCGTTGATACTGTCCCAAAACTCACGCTGGCTATTACCCAGACCCCGGATCGAGAAATTGGCTTCGAGGTTGAACTGGCTGAGAGAGCCGTCTGCAAATTGATAGCCGCCACTGTAAGCCGCATAAAAGGGAGAATAACTGATGGGGGCATTCTGGGTATCCGAACCGAGCAATCCGACCGACTGGCCAAAATCCTTGTAATCCCACCCGACGGTCAGGCTGTGCATGAAACGATCAGGGGCGGGCAGTGGCTTCACCAGACGCAAACCGTAAATATCACCGGTACCCACCACATTCATGCTTCCGGTCGATGCCACGCTGCTGCTGGTCGATTGCAAGCCAATCCCGTAGAACACCAGGCGGGAATCAATCGCCTCGATCGGCATGACGTAAGTCCCGGCCCACACTTCCAGATTGTCATAATTTTCCGGGGCGGTCTGGTATTGCAGGGACACGCTGTGAAACCGCTGCCAGAGATTGTCATAACGCAAGGTGCCCACTGCACGCAACCGCTCGGTATTGATGCTGTTACGGGCATTGATTTCCACTCCGCCATGCAGGGGCAGTGAATCATCGACCTGTAGGTCGACTTCCACCGTACCCGGTGTGCGCCCGGCCCGCATGACCGGCGTGATCGAACGATCCGGACTCTCGCCGCCAACCTGGGCCAACTGGGTCTGTACCTCAGCGGTATTCAACACGGCACCCTCGGCCAGTGCCGGAACCTTGTCCCGTATGCGACTGGGCAGGAAATAGCGGGAGCCGGTGACTTTCAGGCGATCGACGGTTCCCTCATTGATACTCAAAAAAACCACCCCTCCCTCGACATCCTGTTCCGGGATGTCCACCGTGGCAGCAGAATAGCCGGCCGCGTGGTAAAGCTTTTCCAGTGCGGTACGGGCCTGTTCCACATCGGCGAGGGAACGATCCGGCCCCAGGAACGGATACACCGTTTTTTCCAGGGTGCGGTGATCCATCCTGGAACTGCCCTCGACCCGAAACTCCAGGATATCAAATTGCGCAGTATCCTCTTCAACCGGGGGAGTGACGGAATCCTCTGCCATCACCCAGGGTTGGGAGACACTCAGCGATATCACCAGCAGGGAGGAACGAAATAAAAAACCGGGCCGTTTAATCATCAACATGGTGCGATAGATTCAGGGATTGGACGGTGAAGACGGGCGTTGTACGACGACCCCCACGGAATCACAGACTTGTGGTTTCTGACGGGAAGGCTTGATACAGATACGGAGAATGCCCTGGGTGGTTTGAAGGGCGGCATCAGGCTTCCATTGCCATTGCCGGGTACCGGCCAAGGTGCGGGCGATCAGGTCGAAAGGCTTGCCATCCCTGGCAAAAAGGATACGCGCCCCGGCCTGTTCGGGAACAGCCTGCAACTGCCAGGTCAGCCACTGGGCCTGGCCCTGCAACCATACCGTCGGTGCGGTCAATGTCACACCGACACCTTTGGGTTGGGCAATCAACTCAACCGTATCCTCGGTGCGACCCACTGCATTCGAGGCCATCAGTTTGAATCGATACAGGCCTGGCTTTGGCAGGGTTACCCGGGCCTGAACCTTGTGTCGATCCTCGATGGCTACCGGAACCGGGCCTTCCAGTTGTTGCCAGAAATAACTGACCGGCCCTGACCCCCGGGTTGCGCTGCCATCCAGCAGGGTGGATCGAGCCAGCAGAACCGATTGATCAGCACCGGCTGAAGCCTGCACCGGAACCAGTGCCTTGCCGGGTTCGGCATACACGCTCACCGTATCAATGGATTGGGCTTCCCCGTCGGAAACAGTCAGTCTGAAGTCGTAAATGCCGGGTTTGGGCAGGTTCAGGACAGGCGTGGCCGTATCGGCCGCCTTGATTTTTACGGTGGGACCGGATACCTGCTCCCAACGGATACTCAACGGTCGAGGCCCCTGGTCGGGATCCTGACTGGCAGAACCGTTCAATCGTACCGTTCGGCCCTGACCAAGCAGTACGGTTTGGTCTTCCCCTGCCCGGGCCACTGGCATCCGGTTGGGAACCGGCCTGACCACGGTCACCCCGACCGTATCCTGGGCCGTGGCCAGTCCATCACCAACCGTCAGTTCAAACAGGTAAGAACCTTCCCGAACCGGCGTGAACTGCGGGGTTGCCGTATCGCCGTTTTGCAGCGTGACCGGTGTGCCGCGCAGTTGCCGCCAGGCATGGGTCAATGCCGCCGGACTGGCATCCGGGTCACGACTGGCCGATCCATCGAGCGTCACCGGCTGGGACAAAAAAGCCTGCTGATCAGGCCCGGCATCGGCCCGGGGAGATTGATTGTCGGCGGCATCAAGTACCGTGATGGTCACGGCATCGACCGAATCGGCTATGCCGTCATTGACCAATAACTGAAAGACATAAGTGCCCGGTTCTGACGCGGTAAAAACCGGCGTTGCAAGACTGGCATCACTGAGACTGAGCGGATTCCCCGCAATCTGGCTCCAGTCATAAGTCAACGGCAGGGGGGCATTGTCGGGGTCCAGGCTGCTTCGCCCATCCAGGGTGACCTGGCTACCCACAATGACCGAGCGGTCATCGCCAGCCCGGGCCACCGGCGGCTGGTTGCTGGTCGCATCGCTGACCGTAATCGTGATCGGATCCTCTGCGGTGGCCGCTCCATCACCCACCGTCAACAGGAAGCTGAAGATACCCGGTGTATCTGCCTTGAAACTGGCTGAGGCTGTATCCGCGCCTCCCAGAGTGACCGGTGTGCCGCTGATCTGTTTCCACTGAAAACTCAACGCCTGAGGCCCGTTGTCCGGGTCGCTGCTCTCAAAACCGTTTAGCGCAACCGTGGTTCCCTGCCCGGCTATCCGGTCTTCGCCGGCCCGGGCCACCGGTGGCAAATTACCGCTACCGGCGGTAAAAACCAGAACGCCATCCGCATTCAGCACCCAGTACCCCAGGCGGGTAATCTGGCCGGTTTCTTCACCGGTCTGGTTGTTGACATGGAAAAAAGGCAGCGGCTCACCGGGTTTTCCAGTCGTGTTCCCCCCGACCAGGCCGCCCATTTGTTCGCCCCAACGGCCTTCTTCAAAATAGGCCTGATCGCCGGGCACAAACAAACCGGACAGATTTTCGGTGATATCTTTGGCGTTACCGGTGAAAGGACGGGGATTGAGCAGGCCGATGTAGGCCTCGAATATCTGTTTACTGGCATCGACGGCATTGAAACCGGAATCGAAAATTCCCTCTCCGCTGGTCGAGGTGGCCAGATACCCCCACGATTCCAGATTGGAAAAATCTTCCTGCAGGG
>Ga0172372_10008067_pt1 | contig 14030 bp, 9 predicted proteins | sample LakKiv5m_2_FD_114544 | JGI IMG/M metagenome (GOLD analysis project Ga0172372, IMG submission 114544) | Freshwater microbial communities from Kabuno Bay, South-Kivu, Congo - kab_092012_9.5m | ecosystem: Environmental > Aquatic > Freshwater > Lake | place: Democratic Republic of the Congo...
TAATGCTCTAAATGGTAATAACATTTCTTTGGGTTTTGATGAGATAGTCTATCAAGAATCGAGCGTGTCTGGTTGGTATATGGGTATTCAAAACCCACAATACACAATCTATAGTCGTAGTCAGGTAAATCCAGTACAACCCAATATATGGGCAACTAGCGGAACTTCTGATACTGAAATTTTAAACTTTATAAACAGGACAACCAATGTTGGTAACGTACCATTTACATCGGTTGCTGAAGCTTTTTATTATGTGGGTACTAAACCTGAAAACTTTATAATAAGAGACAGTTACCCAAATATTACGTTACAAGATTTAGTTTTAAATTATGATACTGGTGAGATTATGGGTTATCCATGGTCGGGAAATACTGTTTATGATTTATCACAAACACAATCACACGCTACATTATCAGGTTCACCAACATTTAACCCATCTTACGATGGCGTACTCGAGTTTGACGGTGTAAATGACTTTTCTTTCGGTCCTAATTTGGGACAATTATCTGCGTTCACTGTTAATACTTGGTTTAAGTTAAATTCAATACCTTCACTTTCTGAATATCCTGCAATTGCTACTGAAAAATTTGTATCCAATAATTTAGGTTGGGCGATTGGTTTTATTGACACTCCACATAATGGAGGTATATGTGGTGGGTTCTATAACAACGGTTGGTATCGTACTCCGAGCTTTACACCTTCAATAGATACTTGGTACAATGTAACTGTAACTTATAATAATAGTGTTTTGTCAATGTATGTTGACGGAAATTTATTTGGTTCAACAAGTGTTAGTGTTTCTGCGGTGACTTCAGGTTTAGGGTATTATGTTGGAAGAAGATGGGATGATGATAATTTTATAGATGGTGAAATTCAAGTTGTTCAAGTTTACAACAGAGCTTTGAGTAGTGGTGAAGTTTCTTCAGGTTATACACAATATAATTCTAGATATACTGCAATAACACCAACACCAACTGAAACTCCTACTAACACACCAACACCAACAATAACTTCGACTTTAGCTGCAACTATCACACCAACACTTACAGTAACTGAAACTCCAACGAGTACACCTACAGTTACTGAAACTCCAACACCAACAGTAACAGGGACTTTAGCTGCAACAATAACTCCTACACCAACAATCACTGAGACACCTACAGAAACACCATCAGTTACAACAACACCACAGTCTACGGTCACTACAACACCAACTTCAACAACTACGGTTACTCCAACAATATCTGAAACCCCAACAAATACTCCAACACCTTCATCTAGCCCAATACCTGTAACTGGGTATGGGTATAATTTAGTAGTATTACCTTACAATTTCCCAACAAGTGGTAATACTATAATGACTCAACAAGGGACTGGCTCTTCAGGAACTACAAACCCTAACGTATTCACATCACAATTCAATGGTATTTATTTCAATTCATTTGATAATACATCAACAGATAGGACTAATTATTTCTCAGCATTTACAGGTGAGAGTGTGACAATAATATTGACGCAAAATGGTGATTCGGCAATTTACTCTGGTGATACAAACGCATTCCAATCATGGTCGTTTACTGGAGGTACGGGTTTTGTGTTCGGATATGGTATAAATCAACCAGGTTATTCTTCAGGTACGACAGTACTAATTCAATCAGCTACAACTCAATGGGTTACAGGACAAACTGTATATATTAGTGTTGAGATAAATGGTAATGTAACACCAACACCTACGTCAACCGTAACTGCTACACCTACTGTGACTCCTACTCCAACGAGCACTCCAAACGTAACAACAACACCTGCAGTTACTGAAACACCTACAAATACACCAACACAGACGGCAACTCCAACGGTTACCCCAACACAATCAACAGTTTCTTATAATATTCAATTACCGGTTAGTACGAATGTTTATGGTAACTTCAGTAATGATTTAACTGCTGCGTGTAATAGTCTTGAGTGTTTAACTTCCCCATCATCTTGTACTTGGAATAGTGGTAACTCGGTCTATAGTAATAAACCAGATTATAACAGTCTTCAAGTTGGGGACATTTTCTACACTACATCATCATTAACAACCGTTGCGACGAGTATCAATGGTTACAGAATACTATTTACGACACCAAATTTCTCAATAGTAAACATTGTGAATGGAGTGATTGATTCATTTGTTAGTTGCACAACACCAACACCTACGTCAACCGTAACTGCAACACCTACTGTGACTCCTACTCCAACGGAAACTCCTAATGTAACGACAACACCTGCTGTTACTGAAACTCCTACAAATACACCAACATCAACAGTCACGAATACACCGACAGGGACACCCGACGGAACACCTAGTTTGACACCTACAATTACTTCAACGGTGACTCCAACGAGTACATCAACACCAACAGGAACACCTGATGGAACGCCGAATTTAACACCAACAATTTCACCGACAAACACTCAAACAAGTACATCAACACCGACAGGAACGCCTGATGTTACAACAACACCTGCGGTTACTGAAACACCAACAAATACGCCAACATCAACAGTTACAACAACACCAACAGGAACTCCATCGGTTACTGAAACTCCTACAAATACGCCAACATCAACAGTTACAACAACACCAACAGGAACTCCATCGGTTACTGAAACTCCTACAAATACGCCAACATCGACAGTTACAACAACACCGACAGGAACGCCTGATGTTACAACAACACCTGCGGTTACTGAAACTCCTACAAATACGCCAACATCAACAGTTACAACAACACCTACTGAAACACCACAATCGACTGTAACTCCAACAGTAACTACAACACCTGCGGTTACTGAAACACCAACAAATACGCCAACATCGACAGTAACATCAACACCGACAGGAACTCCATCTGTTACTGAAACACCAACAAACACTCCAACATCTTCGGTTACTGTAACTCCAACAATTAGTGAAACACCTACTAATACACCAACACTCACCGCAACTGTAACACCTACAATAACAGACACGCCAACCAATACACCCACTCCGTCGGTTACTGTGACACCAACTATAAGTGATACACCAACTCAAACACCTACATTGACCGCAACAGTCACACCAACTGTTACAGATACCCCAACTAATACGCCAACACCTTCTGTTACGGTTACACCTACAATTAGTGATACCCCAACTAATACACCTACATTGACCGCAACAGTTACTCCTACGGTGACTGACACACCAACTAATACTCCAACTAATACTCCAACAAACACTCCGACATCATCTGTTACTCCTTCTGTGACACCATCAATTACACCAACTAATACACCAACAAACACTCCAACATCATCAGTTACTCCATCAGTCACTCCATCGGTCACTCCATCGGTCACTTCATCAGTTACTCCATCGGTTACTCAGACACCTGCATCAACAGTTACTCCGTCAGTTACAAGTACACCAGCATCAACAGTAACTCCGACAAACACGCCAACAAGTTCAGTTACTCCGTCAGTTACAAGTACACCGGCATCGACTGTAACTCCGACAAACACGCCAACAAGTTCAGTTACTCCGTCAGTTACAAGTACACCGGCATCGACTGTAACTCCGACAAACACTCCAACACCTTCAGTTACAGAAACACCCGAACCAACACCTGCAGTGACTTCAACTCCAACTCCTACACCTACAGAAACTACACCAATCTATTACTACACGGCTTATTTAATTGATTGTTGTGCAAGTAAAGGTGAAAGTGGCGTACCAATTAGTACATTAGGTTTTACATTGAATACTGGTGATGTGATTGTTGTGGATATTGGTTATAATGAAACTTGTTATTTTGTTGAAGGTATTGAAAGTACAACACCACAAAGTAGTTTCGTTGTGTCTGAAATAGTTGCTGGAGGATGTTCAGCATCTAAGTGTACTGGATATTGTCCAACACCAACGCCTACAGTAACACCAACTCAAACGGTTACACCTACAATAACACCTAGTAATACTCTAAATTACATTTACATTCAAGATAGTTGTTGTGATGACCCAGGACAAATTTATGAAATTACATACCTCAATTCTCAAATAGGTAATGTACCAACAATTCCAAATGAGGTTTGGGCATTATCAGGACAAACAAGTTTAGCTGCTAGATGTTATACTATTGTTAGTCCTCCTGAAGGTAATTATGTTACATTATCATTAAATGGAACATTCTATGGTCAGGAATTAGTGTCTTACCAAGATGATGGTTTACCATATAGTACGGATGGTAACTGTGGAACTTGTAATACCGATGTAAGTTGTAAAACCTCAGTGACACCACCAGTAACTCCAACAAATACAGTTACACCTAGTGTTACAAAAACACCAGCAGTTACACCCACAATAACACCTACCAAAACTAAGACACCTACTCCAACACCAACTAATACTAAAACACCAACACCAACGCCTTGTGTGACTTCACAATATGTTCACACGGTTAGTGCTTGTCAAGTAGGAGCAGCAGATTGTACTAAAACTTTAGGTTACATCAAAGTCAACGGTAGTAATGTATTCTCTTGGGGTACGGCTGCCGTTACACAAAGCGGTAATATTCAAATCAATCCTGGTGACGTAGTTGAACTTAGTATGACTGCAATTGATAATTCTCCAGCATGTCTCCCAACAATTCCATGTTCTGAAGTATCTGCAGTTATTAGAGTTGGTGGTGCTTCGGGAACTATAATATTTAGTGAAGTTACTTCATCACCAGAATGTTCAAGTGGTGACGGAATGATTGAATACACATTCACAGCTTCGGCATGTAATTACTACTTTGATTTAGATTCGTATTGTAGTTAAAATAATGTCTACTTTTGATATTCTTTTTTTAAATTTATAAAAAAAGAATCAAAATGGAAAAACCTCAGGTTATTAATGTTCACGAATGTGACGGATGTCATGTACCCAAAGGATGGGGACACGAGATTATTTTTGAAAACAATGAAAAGTATTGTGGTAAGGTATTAGTATTCAAAGAAGGGGCTCAATTCTCAATGCATTATCATATGATAAAAGACGAGACATGGTACGTCGAAAGTGGTGAATTTTTATATAGATGGATTGATACTGAAACCGCTGAAGTTCATACAGAAACTTTAGTTGTGGGTGATTCAGTGAGACAAAGACCGGGTCAACCACATCAACTAAAGGCATTAACTGAAGGTAGAATCTACGAAGTTTCAACAACACATTTTGATAGTGATTCATATCGAGTTTGGAAGGGTGATAGTCAGGGGTAATGAAAGTTTGGGTTAACGGAACATTTGATATCCTTCACTTAGGTCATATAGTATTATTACAACACGCATCGACATTTGGAACTGTAAGAGTTGGTATTGATTCCGATAGACGTGTAAAGGAACTTAAAGGTGATGATAGACCTGTAAATTCTTGGAACGACAGGTACATTATGTTGAAAGAGTTAAGAAGTGTTGATGATGTTGTTGGTTTTGACTCAGATGAAGAATTAGAAAATCAAATAAAAAAATATGAACCTGATTTTTGTATTATTGGTTCTGATTATATGGATAAAAAAGTGATTGGAGGTCAATTCTGTAAAAGGTTACTTTTTTTCGATAAAATAGAAGGATATTCCACAACTAAAATTTTGAATCATGGTTAATATATTAGTAATTGGTGAAACTTGTGTTGATAGGTTTGTTTATGGAAGTGTAAACAGAATCAGTCCTGAAGCTCCCGTACCCATTTTTATTCCAATTGAAACCAAGGAAAACTCAGGTATGTCAGGTAATGTTGTTGAAAATTTGAAGGCTTTAGCGGATGTTAAAATTACTCACATAACAAATGAAAATAAAATTACTAAGACTAGATTTGTTGACAAAAAAAGTAATCACATGTTTATGAGGGTTGATGAGGGTGATAATCAAACATACAATAGTATTGATGTCGGTAAATTAATTAGGTCTTTAAATGAATATGATATTGTAATCGTAAGTGATTATAATAAGGGATTTATTGGGGACAAAGATTTGATTGAGATATCAAAAAACTCTAAACTATCAATTATAGATAGCAAAAGAAAACTATCACAAGAAATCATTCAATATTTCAATTTTGTAAAACTGAACAAGAGTGAATACAATAATAATATAAAACTCAACCACACAGGTTTAATTGTTACTTTGGGTGATGAGGGTGCCATGTTACATGATGGTAAGATTGTAAAACAAAAAAACCCACAACAAACAATAGATGTTTCAGGTGCTGGAGATACGTTTGTTGCATCGTACATCTTAAAGTATTATATAACTAAAAATGTTATTGAATCAATTGAATTCGCTAACGAAGTCTGCGGTGATGTGGTCAGTAAAAAAGGTGTATCTTTACCTGATGAGAAGTTTAATCTTTCTTCCCAATTTTCTCATAAATCTTAAGTAATTTAATAGAATCTTCAACTTCCTTCTCAAGTTTTTTCAACTCTCTTGGGTTTGAAGATTTTTGAGATGCTAAGTATAGATTTTCCTCAGCCTCCTCAATTAAATGCTTAATAGTTTTTATAAGTTTCATACCTATAAATATTATCTTAATTTTGATAATACCTTTACAAAGGTGATGTAGACCATATTTTTTTGTTTATAAAAACTTAGAAAAACTATGGCAAAATCAAAAACACCAACAATTTTTATACAGATTGCTGCGTACCGTGACCCACAATTAGTCAAGACAATTGAAGATTGCATTATGAATGCCAAAAATCCAAAAAATTTGAGATTTGGTATATGCAGACAATATCACCCACAAGACGGATTTGATAATTTGGATGCGTATAAAGACGATAAAAGATTTAGAATTATTGATGTCCTTTGTGAATACAGTAAAGGTGTTTGTTGGGCTCGTAATCAAGTACAACAACTATATGAAGGTGAAATGTATACACTTCAAATCGACTCTCATATGAGGTTTGCTCCAAATTGGGATGTTGAAATGATTGGAATGATTAAACAACTGCAAGATATGGGTATCCCAAAACCATTACTTACTAGTTATGTTTCATCTTTTGACCCTGATAACGACCCACAAGCTCGTGTTCAAGAACCGTGGAGAATGGCTTTTGATAGATTTATTCCTGAAGGTGCTGTGTTCTTCTTACCTGAGACAATTCCGAGTTGGCAAGAATTAGATACTCCTGTACCTGCAAGATTTTATTCTGCACACTACGCATTTACAGTTGGAGAATTCTCAAATGAAGTCCAACATAACCCTGAGTATTATTTTCATGGTGAAGAGATTTCAATAGCGGCAAGAGCTTTCACTTGGGGTTATGATTTATTTCACCCACACAAAGTTTTAATTTGGCATGAATATACTCGTAAAGGTAGAACTAAACAGTGGGATGATGATAAAGACTGGGTTAATAAGAATAATCATTCACATTTGACTAATAGAAAGTTATTTGGAATGGATGGTGAAACTCAAGAAGGTCATGAAGGTAAATATGGTTTTGGTAGTGTTAGAACACTAAGACAGTATGAAGAATATGCGGGTATCCTTTTTGAAAAACGTGCAGTACAACAAGAAACATTAGATAAGAAATATCCACCAAATCCAAGTATTGATTTTTATGGTGATGAAGAAATTTGGAAGAGTAGTTTTGCTCAAGTTTTTAAACACTGTATTGATGTAAATTATGCATCGGTACCTGAAAAAGATTATGATTTTTGGGTTGTAGCATTTCATGCTGAAAATGATGATACGTTATTTAGAAAAGATGCTGATAAATCTGAGATTCAAAGAATGTTGAATGACCCCGATGGTTATTGTAAAGTGTGGAGAGAATTCCAAACAGCAATAAAACCAAAATATTGGGTCGTTTGGCCACACTCAGAATCCAAAGGGTGGTGTGAAAGACTCACGGGTAATTTGTAATGAAAACTGTATATTTTGTAATTTCACTTCCACGAACTGGTACGAAATCATTATGTAAAATGGCTCATGAGTGTGGTAAAACATTCAGACATGCACCTGTTAATACATTTGATAGGGAATTAAATAATGATATTGTATTTTTTGCGGACACACCATGTTTTGTACCATCGTTTATTGAAAAAGTTTTAAAAATCGAGGACATAAACCCAAAGTTTATTTATATTGATAAAAACTTTTCAGAAATATTTGAATCATGGAAAAAAGTAAATTTATATTTAAATTATACGAGAATGTTTAATCAATTCTTTGACAAAGAAAACAGAAGTATAATGCATCCAAATTCAGTAACAGATTTCTTATCACTCCATGAGTCTCTCAATGAAACATTTATGGATGAAAATAACTTTGACAGTCTATTTGAATTACACAAAGAAAAAGTAATCTCAATTGTTAAAGAAAATAATAAAGAATTATTGATATATAATTTTCAAGATGGGTGGGACCCATTTTGTAATTTTTTAGAGTGTGATGTTCCATATAGTAAAATACCACACCTCAATATTGAAACTATGTTTGAAAAAATTTTATAATGGCTAATATATCTTTTTATGGTTCACATAATTCTACAGTTGTTGTAGAGGATAATGGTAAAATATTATGTGTAATTGAAGTTGAGCGTTTTCTAAACGTAAAAAATGCGGGATACGCTCAGTATTTGGTATCACATACAAGACCATTTTTATTAAAAGAAATCTGTAATTGGATTGAAAAAAAATACGGTATTTCTGAATATGAAGATTGTTATTATTTAAACACTGACACTATTGAGGGTTCTAAGAAAGTTCACTATGAAAAACTAATACCCGCTAAAAATTACGAACAACTTTTACACCACGCATCACATGCTGCTTGTGGATTTTATCAAACAGATTATCAAGAGGCTCTTATAGTCTCTTATGATGGTGGAGGAAATGATGGATTTTTTAACATATATCATGCATCAGATAGAAACACAATTAATGAAATAGCTAGATTGGGTATTGACATGGGATTTCCTTACATGTCGTTTGGTGATTACCTCAAAGACATAAAACTCGAACCGGCATTGAATATTGGAAACTTAGTTTATTCAGGTAAAATTATGGGTTTGTGTTCTTATGGTGAGTTGAGGGAAGATTGGTTACAACCAATAAAGGACTTCTATTTGGCGAAACCTGATGGTAACAACTATTTGGGATTGTTGAAATTACTTAGTGAACAAATTGGATTAGAATTTAGTAAAACAAATAGACTTGAAGGAAAAGATGCTTGGGATTTAGCTAAAACATCTCAAATCGCATTTGAGGAAGTTACATTAGAACTGATACAACCATACTTGGAAAAATATCCAAACATACCTCTGATTATGGTAGGTGGATGTGGATTAAACATTTTGTTTAACACTCGACTAAAACAAGAATTGGATAGACCTGTATTTGTTCCACCGAACCCAAATGATTGTGGTATCGCATCAGGACTTTTGTTGTCAAAATTGAAACCAAAAAATGCGATTGATTTAACATATGCTGGTATTCCTATATTAGATATTGATAATCTTTGGTCCATATTAGAAAACCATTGGAATAGTCAACCACTGGATGATGACAAATTAATTGATTATATTATTAGTGGGAAAATTGTTGGTGTTGTTAGAGGTAATTCAGAACATGGGCCAAGAGCGTTAGGGAATAGAAGTATCATCTGTGACCCAACTAAACCAAATATGAAAGATATACTGAACGCTAAGGTTAAACATAGAGAGTGGTACAGACCTTTTGCTCCTGTTGTTAGATTAGAAGATGTGTCAAAATATTTTGAATTTGAAGGTGAGAGTAGATGGATGGGATTTTGCCCAAAAGTTCGTGAGGAATGGAGAGAAACTTTAATATCAATCACACATATTGATGGTACTGCAAGAGTACAAACAGTAACTGAAGAGCAAAATCCTTGGTTGTATAATTTGTTAACTAAAATGGAGGAAAAAACAGGTGTTGGGGTATTACTCAATACATCGTTCAATGTTGACGGTAAACCAATTTTATCAACTCTAAGAGATGCTTTAGAAGTTTACAATAAAACAGAATTAGATGGATTAGTTCTACAAGATTATTTCTTACACAAATGAAAACAAAATTAGTTACGGCATTTTATACGGACATAAAAGGATTTCCATTTTATGGTCACGAAGCTTATGCTAGACATGAAAGATACCTACACTCTCTTAGAACTATTGCAAATACTAAAAATGAAATCATATTGTATTGTAATCAAGAACAGTTGGAACTACTACAAGAATATTGTAACAGTTTTCAACTTGATAATGTTACAATAAAAGTTTCTAATCTGAGAGACTATCCAATGGCGGGTAAAATGGCTGAAATAAAAGAGAAAACAGACAATTTCAAAATGTATCATGAAATTGATTGGAACAAATTTTATTTATTAGAAAAAGAATATGATGAGACTTACGACTATATCTATTGGATTGATTGTGGATTATCGCACCCTGGTTTATTTTTAGATAGATACAATCCTTATGTTGACAAGGTAGATGGATTATCCAAGACGTGGGAAAATTATTCTTATGTTGGATTATTTAACGAGAGTTTGATTCCTAAATTAAATTCATGGGTCGATGGTAAATTGATAAATTGCTCTATTACTTTGTTTTTCCATAGTATGATATATGCTAATGAAATACTTGATAAAAATTTTAACGGTAGGTCAATATCGGTAGGTGGAATCTTAGGAGGTAGTGTAAACTTGTTAAAATGGTACTTCAGTGAATTTGATAAGTTAGCCAAAAAAACACTGAGTAAGGATTCAATACTAAATCATGAGGCTATGATTTCATATATGGTTATGGAGAACCCTGAAAAATTTACAACATGGGAGTTTGATACATGGTATCACGACGATTATTGGAAAAAGACACCACAGTTCAATGTGGATTCAATTAAAAATATAAGACACTTTGTGCATCTTTTTGATAAAATTTTAAATATATGACAGACATTTTTGATAGAGTTCTACATCATTATGGTAGAAAAGGAGAACAACTTTTTAGTATAAACATTGGTGCGATGGACGGAGTATTGTTCGACGAGTTAATAGGTTACACAAATTCATACGATTTCAAAGGATTATATGTTGAACCAATTCCTTATTTATTTGAAAGATTAAAAAATAACATCGGTTTAAATGGTAATTTATTTGAAAATGCCGCAATCTCTGAAGTTAATGGTACGATTAAGATGATGACCATAGACCAAGAGGCTATTGATGGTGGTTTAGTTCATTCTTGTTTCTATGGTATGAGTGCGGTATATCCACCTAAAAATGGATTAGGTAGTGAAGGTGATAGAGAAGTTGTTGAAAAATATGGAAAATTAGTTGAAGTTCCGTGTATCACACTTGATACCCTTTTTGAAAAACACAATATTACTTCGTTTGATGTTTTAAAAATTGATGCTGAAGGTCATGATTATGAAATTTTCAAACAATTAGACCTAAATAAATTTAGACCTAAATTAATAAGATTAGAATGGGTAAATTTAACAGATGAACAAAAACAAAATATATTAATTCATTTGCAAAATCAAAAATATTATCATGAATTTGTAGGACAAGACATGGTTGCCACACCAATTGAAATTCTTGATAAGTTAAATTCTCAGAGTCTTACTCAAATCAATGAAATAAAAGAACCTAATCGTTCTGGTGTTACTTTAGTAACTGGTTTGTGGAATATAAAAAGAGACACATTAACTGAAGGTTGGTCCAGGTCTTTTGACCACTATTTGGAAAAGTTCAAACAACTTTTAGAGGTTGACAATAATATGATAATTTTTGGTGACCCTGAATTAGAATCATTTGTTTGGAGATACCGTGAAAAATCTAACACTATGTTTATGGTTAGACCTCAGAGTTGGTTTAAAGGGGAATTTTACGACAAAATTCAAAATATCAGAACTAATCCTGAGTGGTATGGACAAGCGGGATGGTTGAGCGAATCCACACAAGCTAAATTGGATATGTATAATCCTTTAGTTATGTCAAAAATATTTCTTCTCCATGATGCTAAAATTATGGACCAATTCGATTCCAAATATATGTTTTGGATAGATGCTGGTTTAACAAATACGGTTCATCTTGGGTATTTTACACATGATAAAGTTTTGGATAAATTACCAAAATATGTAAATAAATTTTCATTTGTTTGTTTTCCATACGAGGCGAATAATGAAATACATGGATTCAAGTTTAATGAAATAAACAAAATTGCGGGTCAAAAAGTTGAGTTAGTTGGACGTGGTGGTTTCTTTGGTGGACCGAAAGACACCTTAAGTGACATTAATTCAATATATTATGGTTTATTACAATCAACCTTAAATAGAGGTTTAATGGGTACAGAAGAGAGTATATTTTCAATAATGGTATACAAACATGCTGACATGGTAGACTATTTTGAAATCGAGTCTAATGGATTATTTGGTAAGTTCTTTGAGGATTTAAAAAACGATAGACTTGAAAGAAAAAACAAAAAAAATATTATCACTGAAAATGATAACCTTGATGAAAACAATTCGGCATTATATGTTATCACATTTAATAGTCCAAAACAATTTGAAACGTTAATTGAATCAATGATTCAGTATGATAGCAATTTTATAGATAAACCTAAAAAATACTTATTAGATAACTCGTCTGATTTATCAACTACTGAAAGATATATTGAACTTTGCGATGAGTTTGGATTTGAACACATTAAAAAAGATAATTTAGGTATTTGTGGTGGTAGACAATGGATTGCTGAACATGCTGATGAAAATAATTTTGATTTTTATCTCTTTTTTGAAGATGACATGTTCTTTTACCCACACCAAGGTAAAGTCTGTAGAAATGGATTCAATAGATATGTACCAAACTTATATAGGAATGTAATTGAAATATCTAAGAAATATAATTATGACTTTATAAAGTTTAATTATTCTGAATTTTATGGTGATAATGGGGTACAGTGGTCGTGGTATAATGTACCACAATCATTCAGAGAGTCACATTGGCCTGAAAAGAGTCAGTTACCGGTTCAGGGTCAAGACCCAAATGCTCCACGAACCAAATTCAATAACATTAGAAATCATAATGGCATTCCATTTATCGATGGTGAAATATATTACTGTAACTGGCCACAAGTTGTCACTAAAACAGGAAACAAAAAAATGTTTTTAACTGAAAAGTGGGCACACCCGTTTGAACAGACTTGGATGAGTTACATATTTCAAGAAACAATAAAGAAAAATATCAATCCTGCTATGTTACTATTGACACCAACTGAACATGATAGATTTGAATTTTACGATGGTAGTTTAAGAAAAGAATCCTAAAAAAGGGACTTTATAAATACTTATACTAGAAATTAAATTAAATGCCAACAGGAACCGTTACTTATCAAATTTGCGACAAGTATTTTGATTGTGGTACTGTCAAAGAACTTATTGACTGTACTAATTCATCAATTTACTATGTTGATGATTTGTTATTGTCGGGTAATACACCAATCACTACGGGAACCACATTTGTTGGTAATTTTAATTTTAGTGCTGGTACATCAGGATTAACCGCAGTCACATATGTAAGAGAACTTCAAGGTTCTTCAACAATAACTATAAATGGTATTGTAAGTCAATTAGTGGATTGTTCGGCGTATTCACCATCACCATCACCAACACCGACAAGTACGATAACACCTACAGTTACTCCAACACTAACTCCAACACCAACATCGTCATTACCTGCTAGTATTGTGTATGTATTCTCAGCTTGTACGGGTAGTAATAGAGTTGTAGTACAAACACAGCCAGTATCTGGTGTAACAACAACAGGTAAAACAATTAACTATAGTGGAACTTGTTGGTCATATGTGGGAGCGTTTACTGCTCCTTACTCATCACCATCAGGATTTATCAGAACTGATTATACGGGTAACTATTTTGGAACACCATCTACAGTTTATAACTCATGTTCAGCATGTGTAGGAGCACCTGTACCATTACCATCA
>Ga0172372_10008068_pt1 | contig 14028 bp, 19 predicted proteins | sample LakKiv5m_2_FD_114544 | JGI IMG/M metagenome (GOLD analysis project Ga0172372, IMG submission 114544) | Freshwater microbial communities from Kabuno Bay, South-Kivu, Congo - kab_092012_9.5m | ecosystem: Environmental > Aquatic > Freshwater > Lake | place: Democratic Republic of the Congo...
CTTGCGTAATGCTTTTATTCTTTCTCCATTGACGATAGCGGTAGCAGACATAATATCCCATTCTTTATTTGTAATTGTTATGGTATTTATACCACGAGAACGACAGCCGAATCTAGTTTTTTTAATAATATCTCACTATTTGAATAATATTGATTGATATTATATCTGTATCCTGCGTCAAACTATCACGGACGCAGGTCTAAGACCGAGTTGATGCCCCTCTGTCCCATGAGGTGTGGCTCCTCGGTCTTAGTTATTTTAGAAATATATCTGTATAGATATGGTCTTTACACCTTGATTACATCTAATTGACCTGTCACAATTATATTCCAGAAGGAGGCGAAATGAATAAGACTTACTATCAAGGCTTTGTTCGCAACTGTCTGAATGAGTTGGCTGAAATAGACCAACAAATAAACTTACTTGACCCTGTTGGAGATAAAGATAAAATTACTTATCTAAGGGAAGAGTCGCTTAAAGTGCAGTTAAGAGCAGATGTATTTTGTAAACGCACCTTAGTTATTTGAACTTTGGTCTTCCAAAGCCAACAATGGCAACAGGTAGGTTAGGTTTTAATTTACTTCTATTGCTCTTTTGATATGCCCTAATTTTCAAACAAACTTCGCCACCATTTCTTTGATCACCCTTCTTGTCTGCTGCTGTATTACCCTCTACTGTTGTTACAGTACCATCATTATTATCTTTGACCACAATACCAACATGAGAAATTCTATCTACGCCATCACCGGGAAAATCAAAGAAAACAATATCTCCTACTTGGGGTAAAGCAAGTTGAGCACTTACCCAAGTTTTATTTTTTTGAAAGGCTTGCGCTCCTGCCAAAGTAGAAACGCAATTAGGAACTTTTACTCCTGCTTGGTCAGCACACCACATAACAAATGAACCACACCAAGGCAAGAAATTGGCTTTGGTGAATTTGCCATATTTTGTTTCATTATCTTTTGGTCCTTCAATAGTTCCAACTTCAGCCAACGCTATTTCAACCAAGCGTTCAGGTGTTCCTTGTTTTGCCGCCATATTACTTTCCTTTGATAATTTTGTTTTCTAGGGTCTGAGTATAATACAGAAATGGTGCGCTTGTATAAGCATCGTTCTTGGCTGCTATCTCAAGTGCTTTGGATATTGTTGCTCCTGCCTCCAGTGCTCCAATAGCATAGGGTGAACCTGAACCAACACCATAGAATCCAGTTCCATCAAGAGTTACGGACATATCATCTGTTATTTCGAAGACCTGCCCTCCAATAGCAATGAGAAAATTAAACTTGATTTCATCATCTTCTCTGTCCCACTTGTATTCATTTTGTTTGAAACAAGCCTTTAATGAAGGTATAACCTTCGCAATGATGAAGCGGTAAATATCATTCCACTCAACTCCTTTGGGAGAAGGTGGTTTCCAAATATGTTGCGCTATATCGCAAGGCGCACATTCACCCGAACCAGCAATAAGAAATGGACCACGCTGAGTTATCTTGACCATTTCGCCATGTCTTTGAACTCGACCATTATTAGATGTAACTTGACTATCAGCCCCAAAGATAACTTTATCCTTTTGCTGGATTGCAATTATTGTGGTCATGGCTCAATAATAAAGGCTAGAAAGAAAAATCGGCTAAGCGACCCAAGAAGGGAAGCCTAGCCGATATACCTTTTATTACTTTTTTGTTACTTTTTACTTGACCTTGACTTGAGTTTCTTACCAACCTCACTAGCCAGCACCTCTGATACTCGACCAAATGCTGGGTCTTTTTTATTAGCCCATCGCAGTGCTGTTGGTATTAGAGAGCCCCAAAGTGCATTGGCTACGAGAATCCATTCAGTTGAACTGAATTCAAGTGGTGAGGAAATACCCTTGGCTTGTGTAACAACCATAATTGCTGCAATAACCTGACCGAGCAGGTTTCTTAAATATGATTCAATTGCTGCATTATTTAACTTCATACTACTCCTTTGCGGCAATCACTTTTACTAAGTCGTAAACATCATCGAGCCTTTGCCCAATGCTTGACTGCCTTTCCTCTAATCTTACTATACGGTCAGCAATCGAAGACCCCCCATTGGGCTTGAGTTCCATCAAAGTATCTTCTATGGGGCGAAGTCTTTCGTCTATGAATACCTCAAGACTTCTTTTCAATGGTTTATACACAACCTTTGCTCCTAACGCTAACAGACCCAAAAATGCTGCCGTAGTGGCAGCAATTAATTCTAAATAATCTTGCACAGACATGGTATAAAGAATACAACAATATTGTTGAATTTTCTGGTCAAGCCAAGTCGCCTAACACCACAATGTCGCCATTATTCACGATCATGACTACTATATCTGAAACTTGTGGTGCGTATGAGTGCAGATATCTTACCCCTGTTATTGCTGTACTTGAACCTGAAATTTTGACACTAATCCTAGTATTGCCATTAGTTTTGGCTGTGACTTCTCCAAAGTGTATTGATACTTTGTTATTTTGGTTAGCAATACTTTTGACTATATCCGCAAAGTTCAAGATTATGCTCCTATCACTACTTGTTCGCCAGTTGCTATTACTCTAACAGTTCTTGCGGTTGCTGACATATTTCCTTGTGGAGTAAGGGGTATATCAAGTGAATCTATGATTACTAATCTATCTACTTTTGAGCCATTAGATTTAACATAAACTACATCTTGTGCGTCTAAGGTTGGATCTACTAGAGAGTCCCAGTTTATTATCTCTTGGCTACCTATGTAGATATTTAGTAAGTTAATTGCTGCTCGAACTGCCTCCGCTTCAGTAGCAACTAAACTAGTTTCGATAAATACTGGAACTTCGCCAAACACACCAAATCTATAAGTCGGACTAGCAGGGTCTTCGTCCCAAACTTCAACTCTTATTGGGGTTGCTACTTCACTTCCTTCTATTGTATAAACCACACCATTGTAAGTAGATTTAGTTGAGATAGTTCTATTCAGAGAAGTAACTGTTGTTCCACTGCCTTCTATGAAGGTTGCTACAACCACAGAGCCATCAAGAGTAGGAAACTGTTTCATGACTGCTACGCCATTTGGGTCAAAATATAAATCAAATCCAACTAACTCTGCTATCTCAACTGCGTCTTTCCATGGGTCATTGTCTTGCTCTGTTCCTAAAACGATTTTAGTAATCGTCACATTTGTGGTAGGAAACGCTGTTTCAACATCAGGGTATCTATCTTTTAATAAATCTGTAAGAGCACTCTCTAAAGTACCTGCCGTCATCTCATATGCTTCAGTAAATTTGGCTCTTGAAACACGAATAGACCTATCTTCACCTTTGAGTTTAATAGTTACGCCTTCATTAGTGTCTGTTATATTTACTTCAGTAATAACAAATACGCCTAGTGGTACATACTCTTGGGTTTCATCATAGTATTGCACACCTCTATAAAGTCTTAGTTCATTACCAAATGGTGTTAATAAGTCAAAGTCATTATCTGGAACTAAATTAGTAGTTTCTCTGTCGGTGATAAGAGTTACTTCACAGGTTCTTCTAACAGCAGAGCCAGCATCTACTTGAACTGTGCCTTCTGATATATCTATTGTTTGTAACTTTTGATCGCTTGCCCATATTTCGGCTTTTGATATAACGATATGATCAGTAAGTATTGCTGCTTTAAGAGCACCACTCGATGAATACATTACTCATCTACCTCAACATATGCCAACTCTATATCTCTATGTATGGTTGAATCTTGCTTGCTTTCTGCAGTAAAGGTTCTTGCCGTAATTCGAATATACTTTTGATTTTCTAGTGGGTCTTGAACAAGTATTGTTCCTTGATAATTCAGTATAGGATAAAAGTCGTCCCACTCTTCTTCGGTAATTGTTTTAATAGAGTAAATGCCATCTTCTCCTTGTAGTGGTCCAGCAACCACGATGGGTTTAGTTGCGCCCAATGGTCGGAATATTGTGTTAGGTTCTTCAATATTGGTATCTAACTGGGCTAATACTCTTATTGAACCTAAGTTGATATCAGGGTCTTCAACTGCCTTGAACCACCAAGTTTCATCATTGGTGATTAGCACTTGTTGTACTGTGCTCCATGCACTAGGAAATTCATTACTGCTTGAGTCAACGCCTACGGCTCTGGCTCGATAATAAGCAACAACACCTCTTGGTGCTTCGTAATCAACTGCTGTTCCAATAAAACTTGCGTTCGGTGTTATATTTCCTCCATCACGAATTTCGCTATAAATTACTCCGTCATCATCAGACCTGTGAACATCAAAGTATTGGCTAACCAAAGAACCTGTAACTGCTGCTCCTGTTACTGTAAGAGTTGCTTTACCTAATGAACTGTTCCATGCTGCTGAAAGAGTTGGTACTGTTGGAACTGTATTATTTAGCACAAATCCGCTAAAAGCATAATCTGAGAAAAAAGGAGAACCATTTACTACCTTCGCTACTCGAACATATGCTCTATATGTTGCGTTAAGCAGTAAATCTCCTACTACGGCAGTTTGGTCTGATGAGGCAACTTGCCCTGAGTCGTAAGTAGCAGTAGAAGTGGAAGCACTAAATCCGCCAGCACCATATTGGGCTGCTGTAAATACTTTTATTTGATAATAGGCTTGAGTTTCATTATCTGTATCTGCGTACGCCCAAGTAACATCGGGGGCTGCAGAAGTTGTAATCGTTCCTGTTGGAGCAGAAACTGTAACTGTTGGTTGAGCAACAATGTCTATATCAATATAAAGTTCATAAACACTACCTAATACTCCTGTGTCATTATATTCAGTAAACTTTGCCCTCAATCCGTTAATAGTTGTTTGCGACCAGTCTTCACCATTTGGGGCAGCAGTTTGCCATGGTCCAGTAAAAGTTGTAATACTTGTGTACTGACCTCTAATAGCAAGTGCTGAGTGAAAGTAATTTTGATTATCGGCTCTTGAACCCAAGTAAACATTTATTCTACCTGCTGCTGTTGGGGTTGAGACCCTCGCTCTAATTCTAACTCTTTTAACTCTTTGACTTGCAGTAATAGTAGTTGTTCCAAAGTCTAATAATGCACTTGCTTGACCAACAATACTTGTAGATTTAGAAAAGAAAGTGGCGTCTGAATCATCACTAGTTGCAGCATGTAAAGAACCAGAACCACCTGAAATAGTAAATAAAGTAGAACCTGATGCTGTTGCATTTGGACGGACTGTTGTAACTGCCATAATTAACGACTTCTCGTATTGACTGCTTTATTTACGGCATTGGCAATAGTAGTTGCTGTAACTGTTGGAACAACTTTCGGTGTGGAGATATTGACTGTGACTGGTGGTCTAGCGTTCATAACAGGTGAACCATAAAGATTCAGTGACTGAGTTGATGCAAATGCTGTTCTTTGAGCAGGGGTACCGATTTGAGGTGGTGGTGTCACTGGTTTGGCTGCTCGTATAATTGGTGAAGTAATTGGCGGACCATAGATATTGCCAAATGTTGGCATAAGTTTTGGATCAATTTTAGTTTTACCACCTGAGGGGTCAGTTGGTTTGAACCTATTATCTATGGTTGGTTTTGGTGGCTTCTTGCCGCCTTCGCTACCAGCCTGACCAAATGGTGTTCCTACTGTTGGTCCATCACCACCACCACTTGGTCCGCTTGGTTTAGTATCTTTTGGTATCGGGTCACATAAATCTAAAGCATTATTTATATCATCGGCTATGCTTTTGGCTGTACTTACTAATAGTGCTCTTTTTGCCTCTAGTGCCTTAACTAAATTCATAGCCATATCTGTTCCCACTTGACCACCAAATTCGGCAAGTGGCTTGAGGACTGATTCAATATCATCTTTAATAGCAGTCATTTGAGCAGTGATGCTGTCTACTTCGGCTTTAGAGCCAGCCACAAATGCTTGGGCTATGGCTACTGCATTACCATAAAATACAGTACTCATGTCACTACCGAACTTTGTAGCCTGTGTATTTATTTGGCTATAAAGACTATTTATCTGCTTAATTTGTTCTGCGCTTGCAGTAGTTAATAATTGAGCAGTCTCACTTGCTGCTTCTGGACCTGCTTCAAGTAGTTGCTGAATATATTCCTTGCTTAATCCTGCTGCTAATAATTTCTCTATATTTTTACCAAAATTGACTACTTGAGTTAATCTATCTGTAAGTTGTTTAACTATTGAGTCAACGCCTTTGGTGGCTTTTCTAACTTGGCTAATTACCAAACCACTACCAGTTTTAGTAACTTTTAATACGGCATTAGTGTCAGCATCAGATAATGTAATTAATGCTTTAGCAAAATCTTTGATACCTTTACTTAAATCTCTTTGGAAGGTGGCTTGTTCTTCTAATAATTCTTTTAGGTCTTCTTCGGATTTCTTAAAGGCTTCAACTGCCAACTCTCTCTTACTGGCAAGTCCAACTAGTAGTTTCGTTTGGTTTTGCAAGAAGTCAATTATTTGACCCTTGCCTCTAGGGTCTAGTCCTGTGAATCTTTCTTTGACCGCTTCAACTAGTTCATCATAGGTGCTAATAATTGAATCAACAGTTGCTTCTGCACCACTTAATGCTTTAGCAATGGCACTTGGTTGTCCAAATGGTTGTCTTAACAATTCGCCAAACTTTTTCATGGCAGATTCTCTTGCGTCTAATGCGTCTTGATATGCTTTCTGTGCAGCCCTTAGTTCTTTTTCAGTTTTCGCTGCTGCCTTATTAGAAGTGCCTAATCCTGATAGATCGGGCATACCTGCTACTGTTGTTTCAACCTTTGGACCTTTTACTTTCTTTTTGTTAAGTCCATCAAGATTGTCCGAAAATCCTTCAACTGCGGAAGCAGCATTATCAAAGAAATTACCTATTCCGTTCGTCATATTCTTTAAGCCTTCATAGGCTTCTTTTGCTTGCGGACTAATAAAAGATAGTAACTTGAATAATATCTTGGCTGGACCTGTAATGATATTTGCTAAACCTTCAGCAAATACTCCAAATGCTCTTATTAAAAATCCAGCAACTTTCAGTCCTGCTTTACCTACTGCAATCATTATTTTTCTGAATGCTTCAGACCTATTCCATAACAGCATAAATCCTGCGGCTAATAATGCTACTGCGCTGACGATTAAGCCTATTGGGTTCATTCTCATGACCATATTTAAGCCTTTGAAAACTTTAGTTAATTTGGCGGTAGCAATTGCTTGTGCGCCAGACAAAGCGAGCATTATTTTGTGCACAGCATTAAAGACTTTAACTTGAACAATATATGCACCAACCGCAATACCTAAGGCTATGATTGCTCCAATAAAAACTTGGAATAAAGCAGCATTTCTTTGAATAAATCCACCTATTGCTCCAAGGACTTTTATGAAACCAATTGTGGCACCTATCGCCAACTTAAAAGCAGGAACTAACAAACCTGTAAATATAGGTGCAAATACTGTCGCTATTGCTTGGGCAAAAGTTTTTATATTGCCCAATAAACCAAATATAAAATTAGCAAACTTTTGAATACTTGTTCCATCAGAAAATATTGCTTGAAGTTTAGTTACAACTGGAGATAAAGTTGTGCTCAGTGCATTAGTAACATTTGTTATGACTGGTTTAAGACCTTGACCTAAGGCTTCTTTAGTATCATTGATTGCTAATAAAAACTTTCTTTGAGCAACAGCAGCAGGTCCTCCAGCCTCAGCAGCGAAATTTCTATAAGTTGTTCCCAATACCGAAACGATGGCTGCTGCTCTTTCGCTCTCAGTTCCAGACTTAATCATCTTTTTGGTTTGTGCGTCTAACACGAAACCTGTTTTAGTCAAAGAGCCAAACTGACCATTTAGTGCTTGGGCAAGCCCATTGGTCATGCTTCTAAACTCATCGGCACTAGCACTAGCACCCTTTTCAGCAACTACATAATCTAAAATTGCTGGAGTTAATTTAGCAATGGTGCTGCCATGTAAATCAAAAGTCGCTAATTGAGATTGAACTACTGTTATATTTTGTGCAGATATACCTGTTAATGCTTCAAGGGCTTTGCCTTGTTGAAATAATAACTGTATTCCTTCTTCAGTTGCACCATTGGTATTTAATAAAAGTTTTCTTAATCTTTGTTGTGCTGCGCCAGCCACATTGGCTGCTTGAACTGAATCTTTACCTAATTTTATTGCAAATGTAGTGAGAGCAGTGGCGGCAGCAAATACTCCTAGTTTGAATTTGCCGCCCAAAAAGGAAGAAGTTTTATTGGCAGATGTTTCTACCCGACCAGTTGCCTTTGCGGCTTGGTCCATAGCAGTTGTAAATTGTTTTGTATCTGCTTTAAGACGAGCAAGTAATTCAACAACAGCCATTTAATTTCACTTCCTTCTTCTAGCCTCTTGTTCTTGCTCCCATATCCGCAACCGCTCTAACGCTTCCCACTCAGATAATTCATAAGCGGAAATAGCCTTATAGGTTGAACTGCCGTATAAAAGTTCCTCGACAGTTCTACCAAGGCGTTCTGCTAGTTCGAAGACGAATCTTCGGTAGCCGTTGCGGAGGAATCTTTTCCCACCTCATCGGCACTTTCTTGTGTGAATCCCGATAACCTCATACCAACTGCTGCTAAGCGATCTAATGCTGTTGCTGCTTTGGCAAGCAAGGCTCCTCGGTCTGCTGGCTTAAATATTTGTTCGCCTTTTTCTACATCAAAAGATGTAGCAATTACGATTTCTGGATAAACAAACTGGAGATTAACTCCGCCTTTATTATCGATTGCTAAATCCATAATACGAGTGCGTTCTGCACCTGTCATACCACGAACTTCTACTTTAACGCCCCACTCTGGAACTTCCACCAATTCTGATGGAATATCTTGAGCGGATAAGATTTGGTCTCTAATGGACACGATTTCTCCTTTTGGTCTCGTTGGACTCGGTTATTGGGATTCTATTACTTTTAATTGTTATGCGTAAGCACCACGAGTTACTGCACCTGTTATTTGGAACTCTGCAGAGTAGGAAACAATGTCACCAATTCCTGCTGAGGTTTCATAAGAGGTCATTAGGCACTCACCTGTGTACTTAGTAAATGTAGATGTTGAGCCTTCAGGACCATACTCAAAAGAAACTGAGTCTGACTGTCCTAATATTGCTGCGAGGTGTGCATCTACTGTTGCGTCAAATGAACCTTCAACGCCAATAGTTTGATTCTTGAAACCAACTACATAAGAGCGGTCTGATGAACCAAATGAGGTTGTCTCTAAAACTTCTGCTTCTCTTGGAAATGAAACAGAGTTAAGAGTATTGCTAATGTCGGTAAGTGAGCCAGCAGAATTATCTACTTTGAATACTGCGGCTTTACCATGTCTGAATGTAGGCATTTTTTATCTCCTTGAGAAAGCGATACTGAATGTAATTGAACCTGTACCAGCAGAAGGTGTAACTACTGCCCTCAGATAACGATTAACAGTAGTGCCTGTGGCAACTACTTTGCGCTCTGAAGTTTTAGTACTGATTGCGACTGTTGCGAAAGTGGTTAAATCAGCAAATGTTGAGTTATCAGCAGAGTGTTGAATTTTAGCCACTGTTGTTGCCGAGCGAGTATTGGCAGTAATGTGTAAATGAGCAACTCCACCATTTGCTGATGAAGCACTATTGTCCACACTTGTGCCTGTTGAGGTAGCGGTAATGGCAGATTTACAACCTAGCCAAACACCATAATCTAACCCACCATTTGCTACCGCTTCGCCCGAAACGGCAACAACATCTGTAAGTGGACTACTGATTTCATATGAAGTTGAGGCGGAGTCCACAAGAATTGCCCGACCCCCAACGCTTGTACTATCTGATGAAGTGCTAATAACTTTGTTTGTGGTATTTCCTAATGCTGCTTGTAGTTCTTCATCTACTGCATCGGCAGTTCCATCAAATAATCCTTCAAAGGATATTGCGCCGTCTGAGTGTCCGACTATGTAGGTTCGGTCAGATGAGCCAAAGGTTGTTGTTTCCGGAGTTTCTATTGCGTTGGTGACTGAAACACTATTCAGGTAGGTAGTTAGTTCAATTTCATCTGCGAATAAAACTGTATTTTTACCGTGGCGGAAGGTAGGCATTATTTCTCCTCAACTGGGCGTTGGAATGCAGTTCCATCTTGAACGAAACCATCGCCATCTATGTCTTTTGCGTTAGGGTCAAAACCCTCTTCGATTTTTACTTCTTTGATTTCTACTTTAGGGCTTTTACTCTTACCATCAGCGAGTTCAATAAGACCTTGGTCTAATAACCATTTGGCTGATTTTTCTGGAATATCTGAAACTATGGTGCCTGATTCTACTCTTTTATCAGGAGGGTAATCTATCCCTGTTAATGCTCGATACTGCGTCATTGTGTCTCCTTTGGGCAACACAGACCCAACTACATTTTGCCTCAATGGGCTCTATAAGTAGTGGGGTCTCTATGGACTCGGTTGCTTAAGATTAGCATGTTTGTTGCGTATATTGCTACTACAACTACCTAAGTATGGATATTTCCGTAACTCTAATTTCAGGATACATGCAGAAAGTTAAAATACCAACATCTGATCTTTCGCCCGACATTTCTTTCCACCAATCACTTCCTCCGTCCATTGCTGGGGCTTGAAGCCAAACACAACCACCCCAATCCGCAACTCTGAAATGATGAAAATGTCCACTAACTAATACATCTGCTCCACCTACATGTTGGCGACCTAATGACTGTCCCTCTAGCCATCTTCTTAATCTACCTTCTACTCCTTGCCCACCTCTTCTTGCTGCGTGACCATGAGTTATACCCAAGACCCAACCAGCGACCTCTGCTGTAATACTTAATCTGTCTTTCGGTATAGCAAACTGAATATGCCCAAAAGCCTCTTGATTAGTTTCAAGAATTTCTGCCACCTGCTCAACTATGGCTACATCATCATTGTCGTTTAGGGTTGTATAAGACTTTCCTGTGCTGTTTCTATTTTCGCCATGATTACCGCCTACTGCCAATACTTGAACTGTCGGGAAATACTTACCCCACCTCATTAAAGCATCTCTAAATAATCTTCTTGCAATTTTTACTTGGTCTCTCCTGTCAATTTCAACACTAAAGGTCTGCTGGGCGTAATGTCCTACGCACCCTTCTATTGAATCGCCAGTCCATAAAACAACTAATTTGCCAATAGGTCTTTTAAGTTTTGCTAACTCTTTGATGCGAACTTCTACTTTATCTATGGAGTTCAATATTCGTTCAATAGTTCCTTTCAATCCATCTCCATCTGCTTTTCCTATCTGCCAATCTGAAAGCACTACTACTAAAGCACCTTCGCCAACAAAAGAAGTTTTAAGATTTGGCTTGTATTTCTTTATCTCGTTTTCTAACTTTGTAAAATCTTCTTTTTTGTTATCATCTTTTACTTGAACTACTTTGCCTTTCCATTGGCGATTAAGTGCGCCATCTGGATTACCCCAAACATTAAACAAAACAGGTTCGACTACTCTAAAGTTTTCTGGATCAAGTCCCCATATTTTAAGTATTGCGTCCCAGTTTGGTGCTTCTTCTAAAGGTAATGCTGTTGTTGTTATTGTTCCTTCATCACCATTCCAAATAACTCCTGCTTGCCACTCTGCTCCTATTTTATTTAATCTAGGTTCACTGGCTGGATTATTAGAAGTCTTAAGTAGTCTGTCCATTTCATCATCTAAATTGGACAAGAACAACCTCCACCATTGGCTCTTCTTCTATGTCTACGCATAACTTCTGCGCTTACAGAATATCCATGTGCTTTTAATAAATTAACTAAGTCTAAAGATAAAACTTCTGGATTGACCATCAACGCTACTAACTTATTTCTTGTTGGCTCTTCTAAACTTTCTAAAGTTCTTTTAACCGAACAAATCATACCATTGCCTTTTTTGGCTGGTATAAAATTATCTATTGCTTCATCTAAACTAAGCGAGTTGCTGATTTGTGGCTTTGCATCTTCCACAATTGAGTTTCCATGGTCTTGTGAGGTATTCCGCGAGAATGCGATTACATCTCCAACATCTTGGGATTTCGTCACGATTACTGCCCCTTCCGTAGATATCCTTCTTACTCTCTGACGGCTCCAAGTCTATACCCCAACATGGCAATCCAAGTTAAACACGACACGAGGTCTTTCAAGTTGATCCACAGAAAGGGGATAGAAACTTCCAGTTGGCTCAACTCTCAGTATTGTTACGCCTGAAGATGTAACATTTGTTATGCCTGAAACTAAGGTTCTTAATGCTTGTGCCAAATCTCTTGCGGTTGCGTAATCATCTCTGGCAGCCCTCACAGATATTTGAACACTTGGTCTATCTACCTGTATTGCAGTAGCCCCAAAGGTCATTAGTGGTCCACTGCCTTGATTCTCATAAATACATACACAAACATCTGGAGTATCTGGCATCTTTGATAAGAATAGATTAGTTGCTATTGTTAAGTCACCTCTGTTGGTATCGATATAAGCCCCCAGAGCCTCTAATACGGTCGCCATTTAGATACCCATAGCCCTTCTAACCATACCCAATAATCGTTCGTCCATGCCCCTTATACGCCTTCTGGCTGGGTCTTCTAGGAACTTGGCTTTCTTTCCGGGCTGATGTCTCATTTCTAAATCTTCATGAACATAAATTGCGTAATCTGCGGCAGCCCCTCCGTATGTAATATCTACTACTAGTTCTCCGCCCTCTATCTTAGGCAACCCAAGTTGCCCTGAACTTCGCAATATACCTGTATCTACAGGAACTTCATCTTGGCTTTCTTCAAATATAACTGCTGCTTCTTTATAGAGAGCCTGACCCAATGTATTAACGGCTGCGGGACCACCCAACGCAAGCAGTTTCACGAGTTGTTTTGTACTCATACTCATTTCATTACTAGCCACCGAGAGAACCAAACCTTACTTTAGTATGATGAACTGTAGCAGTTCCGTTTGCGCTATAACTTACCTTATCTACGCTAAGTATTCTAGGGTCTGCATTATTTCCCGGCAAATCTAATCTGTCACCAACTTCAATATCAGCGTCCGAAAGTATATAAAGAGTTCCTCCTTCAACAACTTGATTGCCTTGTTCGTCACGAGTAGTTGCAACATCTGAAATTACACGACAAGAAAAATTGGTGCCTGAACCACTTATTGATTTCGAGCCATAGTTATTAAGAGTAGTTGCTTTATAGACCGTAATAGTATCGGTCATGTCGTCTAGCCAGTGGTTGGGCTGTCCTGCTATGTAGGTCATAATGCCCCCAGTTTATACTGTGTAGTCGTGCATTCCTGTATAGAAATCGGTCTTATAGGTAGTTACTGTTTTATCAGCAGTCGCCATAATTGCTGAAGCGTTGATTTCTACTGAAGGTGGATATAGATCAAGTTCTTGGGCTTTTAATCTTTTAGCCAGTTCTCGAAACTCTTGAGCCGAAGTAGCGTAAGATTCTGATATAGATAAATCGCCAATGCTCCTTGAATAATTTGTTTTGTGAGCATAACTAGCAGCAATAATTTCTGCTGCGTAGGATGCTGCTCTATAAATGTTGCCCCAAGTATCAAATAGATATGTTATTTCTGCGTCATGTAAGTGAAAATCAGTAGAATCGGTATCCCCAATTAAGAATCTTATCTTATCTCGATTACCTGAGGTCGGGTCAACATAGGTAAATGCCATTACATACCGCCGAGCATGAAGGAGGTTACTCGAGCATGGTTTTCATTCGTAGCACTTGGCACTATCTGAGAAGTCAAAGCAACTGTGCCATCTGAATCAGGCAAAAGGATAGTTCTATCTGCTGTCGGGTCAACCGCTTGGAGTGTAAGTTCATATGAATCAGCAGTAGCACCTTCAAAGATTACGGCAGTAGGAACTGTTGGGTTGGCAGTAAATGTTCCACCGCTTTTGAGAATGTAATCATCTAACTCGGTATCAACATCTGTCGCGAGGTTCTGAAAATCAACAGCGATATTCGGCGCATCAGCGTTTTGTGGGTAGCGTAGCCCTTTAGTTGTAGTACCTGCCATGATTTACTCCTTTAACTATGCTAGTTTAGCAAACAAGTCTGCTACCGCATCAGCGACAAC
>Ga0172372_10008071_pt1 | contig 14022 bp, 12 predicted proteins | sample LakKiv5m_2_FD_114544 | JGI IMG/M metagenome (GOLD analysis project Ga0172372, IMG submission 114544) | Freshwater microbial communities from Kabuno Bay, South-Kivu, Congo - kab_092012_9.5m | ecosystem: Environmental > Aquatic > Freshwater > Lake | place: Democratic Republic of the Congo...
CCGGATGACCGCATGAAGTTCGACTACACGGTCACGATCCCCGCGGGCAACACCAAGCCCGTGCGGCTCTACCGCCTCATCGACACCGACGCGATCGGCGATCCGATCATCGACCCGCTGAAGGATCCGGAGCCGACCGTCAACCCGTCCTACACGGGCTGAGCTGGGCCCTCGGCTCGGTCGAGGATCTCCGACATCTCCACCACGCGTCCTTGGTCGATGCTGCGGTGGGCGGCGACGCCCACCGCAGTCGACCAGAGACCGTCGGTGAGCGTCACCGCCGCCGGCGCACCGGTGCGGATGGCGTCGAGCAGGGCCACGTGCTCGAGGTACGACGCGCCGTGGTGCAAGCCGGCATGGCGGATCGACTCATCGGCCACCGGTTCGGTGCGCACGTTGCCGTAGCCGTCGGCCCGGCGCCCGATGCGCACCACGCCCTCGGAAACGAGGGCCTCGACCTTTCCGGCGTCACCGACCACCGAGATCTCCTGCTCGTTGCGGCTGGCCTCGGCGAACATGCACAGGTCGAGCACGGCCCTGGCCCCATCCTCGTACTCGACGATGACGAACGCGTTGTCGATGATGTCGGGTGTCTCGCCGTCGTAGCGCTCGTCGAGGTGGTTCACGTCCTGGGCGCCGCTGGCCATCACCCGCACCGGGCGTCGACCGATGACGAGGTTCATGAGGTCGAAGAAGTGACAGCACTTCTCCACCAGCGTGCCTCCGGTGTTGCGGTTGAAGCGGTTCCAGTCGCCGACCTTCACCAGGAACGGGAACCGGTGCTCGCGGATGGCCACCATGCGCACCTCACCGACAGTGCCGGCCCGTACCTCGGTCAGCACGCGCTGGGTGGGGGGCATGAAGCGATACTCGAGGCCCATCCACAGCACCCGGCCCGGAACGGCGGTGGCCTCGGCCCGTTCGATCACCTCTCGGCAGTCGTCGATCGTCGTGCACAGCGGCTTCTCGACGAGCACGTGCACACCGGCGTCGAGCACGTCGAGCAGCACGTCATGGTGGGTGTGATTGGGTGAGGCGATGACCACCACATCGCACAGGCCCGAGTCGAGCAGGTCGCGATGGTCGGCGAACGTCGACAGCGTTGCACCGTCGCCCACGGCCAGTCGGGCCCGGTCGAGGCTGTCGCGATGGGGGTCGCTGATCGCGGTCACCACTGCGCCGTCCAGGTGGGTGATGTTGGCGATGTGCTCGCGCCCCATCATCCCCGTGCCGATGATCCCGTAGCGCACCACGTTTTCCTGGTCGGCACGGTCGTCGCGGCCGTCGGCGCTCTCCGTCACGGAAGTAGCGTACGGCTCGTGGTGCCGACGCCCGATTCCCTCCCGCTCGACGGCCCTCGCGCCATCGCCGGCCGGTCGGTCGGTCCGCTCGGATTCGGCTGTTGGCGACTCACCACCGCGTCGACCGACGAGGCGGCGCGACTGGTGGAGGGCGCCGTCGATGCGGGCTGCACGCTCGTCGACACCGCCGACGTCTACGGACTCGACTGGGGTGGGAGTGGCTGGGGGAGCTGCGAGGAGCGACTGGGTGCCGTGCTGGCGGCTCGGTCGGGTCTTCGTCATCGCATGGTGCTGGCCACCAAGGGCGGCATCGTCCCCGGCGTCCCCTACGACAGCACCGCCGCGTACCTGACGGGCGCGTGCGAGGCCTCGCTACGGCGGCTCGGGGTGGAGCACGTCGACCTCTACATGATCCACCGGCCCGATCTGTTGGCCCATCCGGCCGAGGTGGCCGCCGCGCTCCTGACCCTGCGCGAACGAGGACTCATCGGCGCGATCGGCGTGTCCAATCACACGCCAGCGCAGATCGCCGCGCTCGAGCACCACCTCGGCGAACCCGTCGCCGCCGTGCAGCCGGAGTTGTCGGTCGCCGCGCTCGGCGCCGTGCGCAACGGCGTGCTCGACCACGCCATGGGCCACGACACCGCAGTACTGGCCTGGAGTCCGCTGGCCGGTGGACGCGTCGCCACCGGCGAAGGTGTACGCCCGGAACTCGTCTCGGTGCTCGATCGTCTGGCCGCGGCGTACGCCACGACGCGCGAGGCCGTGGCGTTGGCCTTCGTGCTGGCCCACCCGGCGCGACCCGTGGCCCTGCTCGGTACGCAGCGTCTCGAACGCATCGCCGCTGCCGTCGACGCGCTCTCCATCCCGCTGACCCGCGCCGACTGGTATGCCATCGTCGAGGCCTCCGAAGGCGTGCCGTTGCCATGAGTCGCACCGGCGCGCCACTGGAGATGGCGTGGTTCGCCGCCCTGTGCGACGACGACTACGAACAACTCGGCGTCGTCGACGAACTGCTGCTCAGTTCGCCCGAGCACTGCGGCGACATCGTGCGCGCCGCGGACGAGGTCGGGTTCGATGCCATTCTCATGCCCTCGGGTTATGCGTTGGGCATCGACGCCGTCACGTTCACTGCGGCGATGGCGTCGACCACCCGCAGCATCCGACCCATCGTGGCCGTGCGCATCGGCGAGGTGTGGCTCCCCACACTGGCCCGTCAGTTGGCGACCCTCGATCGACTGCTCGACGGTCGCCTGATCGTCAACATCATCTCCAGCGAGATGCCCGGCGAGTCGTTGGGCTCTGCGCCCCGGTACACGCGTACGCTCGAGCACATGGGTGCGTTGCGCACCCTGCTCGATGGGCGTCGGCTGGAGGCGACGGGGGAGTGGCTGCAACTCGCCGTCGATCCGCCGCGGGTGACGACGGTGTCGGGGATGTGCCCGCCGCTGTACTTCGGCGGACTGTCGGAGGAGGCCCGTGACGTGGCGGCCCGGGAGGCCGACGTCTACCTGATGTGGCCCGACACCATCGATGCGGTGGCCGCACTGGTCGCCGACATGCGCGCCCGCGCCGCCGGTCACGGTCGCCAGTTGGGTTTCGGGTACCGAGTGCACGTGGTGGTGCGGCCCACCGAGGACGAGGCTCGCGCCGCGGCCTGTCACCTCATCGCCGCCGTGGATGCCGAGGCTGGCGCCGCCATCCGGGCCCGATCGCTCGACAGCACGTCGACCGGGGTTCGGGCCCAGGCCTCGTTGCGCGAGTCCAGCGACGACGACGGCTACGCCGAGCCGAATCTGTGGACCGGCATCGGTCGGGCCCGCAGCGGGTGCGGGGCGGCCATCGTCGGCTCGCCCGAGCAGGTGGCGGCCAAGATCGAGACCTATCGGGAGCTCGGCATCGACACGTTCATCCTGTCGGGCTATCCGCATCTCGACGAGTGTCGACGGTTCGCCGACATGGTGCTGCCGCTGCTCGAACGCTGAGCGACCTCAGTCCGGACGGGTCCATCTCGCCCGCAGACGGTGGGCCGCCATCTTCGGGCGGCGATCGCGGGTGAACACGCCCTTGCGGTTTCCATCGACCCGCACGATCGACGGTGAGGTGGCGAAGTCGGCGAAGTTCCACACCTGTTCGCCGACCACAGCGTCGATGCGGTCGAACGAGGCCTGGTAACGGTCGAGCAGGTCGGCCTGGAACTCCTCGCTCCATGGTGCGTCCATGGCGCTGTGCAGGCCGACCATTGTGTCGGCGCCGTACTCGGTGACGATGATCGGCTTGTGATGACGCTCGACCCACTGGCGCAGCTCGGCTTCCAGCCGATGTTCGGCGGCATCGAGATCGCCGTGGTCGACGTACCAGCCGTAGTACCGATTGAGCATCACCACATCGGCCAGTTCGGTCAGTCGACACCGATCGGGCGGCGCCAACATCACGTTCGCGAAGCCGACGGGTCGCGTCGGGTCGGCTTCCCGGGCGGCAGCGAAGGCCGGGGCGAAGAAGGCCACCGACTCGTCGGTGTGCGACTCGGGCTCGTTGGTGATCGACCACAGCCCGTCGAGGGTGCGTGCGTCGCGGGTCACCGATTCACGAGGTCTGAGCATGCGTCAGTATCGCCCATGCCCTTCGGGCGACACGGGTGTCAGTCGAGGAGGGCGAGCAGTTCGGCGGTCACCGCATCGACTGCGTCGCTCATTCGACGCAGTGGTTCACGAGGGTCCCGATGCCCTCGATGGTCGTCTCCACGACATCACCCGGAGCCAGGAATCGGCCGGTCGGCGCGCCCACGCCGTCGGGTGTGCCCGTGAACAGGAGGTCGCCCGGTTGCAGGGTGAGGATGCCCGAGAGGTACGAGATCAGGGTGGGCACGTCGAAGATCAGATCCGAGGTGCGGGCGTGCTGGTGACGCACTCCGTTGACCAGGCACTCGAGTTCGAGGTCGTCGGGGTTCTCGAAGGCGTCGGTGGACACCAGCATCGGCCCGATCGGTCCGTAGGTGTCGCGGGATTTGCCGAGGTCGAAGTGTGGGGGGCGGGCGGCGAACTGCAGGGCCCGATCGGAGATGTCCTGACCGGCGGTGAGTCCGACCACATGTGACCACGCGTCAGACGGGTCGATGTCGCGTCCGCCTCGACCGATCACCACCACCAGTTCCACCTCGTGATCCGCCGTCGGCGCCGCCAGCGCGATGGGGGCGCGCGGCCCGACCAGACAGGACGGGAACTTGGTGAACACCAATGGCGTGGGGGGAGGTTCTGCTCCGGACTCCTCGGCGTGCGAGCGGTAGTTGAGGCCGATGGCGAACACGCTGCGCGGCGCAGGCACGGGCGGGCCGACGCGACCGGCACCGAGCGCATCGACGAACCGGCCATCGGCCGAGGCGTGGTCCAGCCCGCTCGACAGGGCATGCAGCTCGTCGGACCGGGCCAACAGATCGTTGACCGATCGGCCGGCCAGCCCGCCACCGATCCGGTCGATGGCGTGCCATCCGTCGGACCCGTCGACGAGTGCGGGGCGGCCATCGATGTCAGCGAGACGGAAGGTCATGTCGGACTCCTCATCGGAGTGCCGACTGTAACGGTCGAAGTAGCGTCGGCTCGTGCCTCTCCACCGCCTCACCTCGATCACCATGGCGGTGCCCACGGTGGACGACACGGCCGCGTTCCTGCGTGAGTTCGGACTGCACGACGACGACGGTGGTCTGGCCACGCGCGACGGGGGCCGGCAGGTGGAACTGGTTCACGGACCGACCCGCCGGCTGCTGCGCCTGGGCGTCGGCGCCCAGGACGGTGACGACATCGCCCGCCTCGCGGCGCGGGTCCGCGCCTGGAGCGACGACGCAGTGCTCGATGAGCGGGCCGGTGATGATCCCGTGCTCATGGTGCGCGAACCGGCCACCGGCTTGGTGGTGGAGGTGACGGTGGCGCCGCCGCTCGCCGATGGCGTCGCCCCGCCGGCGGTGAACGCCCCCGGCGGCGTGGTGGCCCGGCGCGATCGTCCCACCGACTCGGTGCTCGCCGACGGTGGCGTGGAGGTCTCGAACCTCACCCATCTCGTCTACGGCTCTCCCGACCAACCGACGACGCTGCGCTTCTTCACCGAGGCCCTCGGCTTCGAGGTCAGTGACGAGGTGCCGGGCATCATCGCCTTCGCCCGGTGCGGTGAGGTGCACCACAACCTCGCCGTCCAGGCCGCACCCGTGGCCTACGTGCACCACATCGCCTTCGAGGTCGACGGGGTCGACGAGGTCGTGCGCGGCGGCACGGCCATGGTGGCCGCTGATCCGGAACGGCAGGTGTGGGGCGTCGGCCGACACGCCATCGGTTCGAACTGGTTCTGGTACCTGCGCGAGCCCTCCGGGACGTTCATCGAGTACGCCGCCGACATCGACCGCATCTCGCGCCAGGATCTCTACCGTCCCAAGGAGTGGTCGGGTCACGAGTTCATCTACAGCTTCGGACCACCGCTGCCGGCCGAGTTCCTCGAGCCGCGCGATCTCGCCGACCTCATCGCCTCCACCTGAACCCGAAGGAACACCGATGTCCATCGACGCCCCTGCCGATCCCACGCTGCTGGTGGCCGACTCCACCACGCAGGAGCGGCTGTTCACCACCGCCCGCACGCCGAAGAAGTTCACCACCGAGCCGGTGACCGAGGCGCAACTGGCCACCGTGCGCGATCTCGTGCAGTGGGGACCGACCATGACCAACGCGCAACCGTTGCGCGTTCTGTTCGCGCGGACCCCCGAGGCCCGCAACGTCGTGCTCGCCCATCTGCTGCCCTACAACCAGGAGCGAGCAGGAGACGCACCGGTGCTGGCCGTGTTCTGCGCCGACCATGCCTTCGAACGCAACATCGAACGCATCTTCCCGGGAGCCCCGGCCGTCGCTGCCATGTACGGCAACGAATCCTTCCGTGATCGCGTCGCCGATTCCCAGGCGTGGATGCAGGCGGGGTACTGGATCATCGGTCTACGGGCCGTGGGCCTCGATGTCCTCCCCATGATGGGATTCGACACCAACGGCATGGACGCCATGCTCGAACCACGACAGGAGTCACTGTTCGCTGGCTCACGACTGCGATCGATCATGGTGGCGGCTGTCGGCCATGCCGCCCCCGATGCTTACCCGCCCCGACCGCCGCGCCTGGAACGCCACGAGGTCGTGGCCGACCTCTGAACCCGGAGTCCACCGGACTGGCCGGGCCACCTAGGTTCTCGGCGTGGGACAGGAGCTGTTGACCGAGCTTCCGTCATCGGCCCGTCGGATCCTTGCCGCGCGGGCGGTCACCGGCGATGTCGGCGCCCCGGTGGTGGCTCGCATCGCCGGTGTGCATCTCGCCGAGGTGGAGGACGCTCTCGGCGCGGCCCGTGAACTCGGTCGGCTCGATGGCGACGGTGACCTGCGCGCCGAGATCGCTGCTCGACTCGTGGAGCAGTGCCCCTCGACGAACTGGTGGCCATGGCCGAACGAGGTGGGCGTCTGTGTCTGTCGCTCAACGATGCGAGGTCGGCCGCCGATCTCCTGCAGCTCGCCGTCGACCTCGATGCATCGAGGGACGATGTCGACTTCGGACTGCGCCTCTGCGATCTCGCCGATGCGCAACAGGCGCTCGGCGACGTGGGCGCAGCCCGGGATCTCTCTGCCAGAGCGTTCGTCCTGGGCGAGCGGGCGACTGATGCCTCGCTGGCCGTGCGCGCCGCGATTGGTCACGCCCTCCCGGTCGAGTGGTTCCACGGTGACGATCGATCGGCGTCGAAATTGGCCTGTGCCGCCGCTCTGCCGCTGCGGGCTGAGCAGCGTGCTGTCGTTCTCGCCGCTCGTTCGATGGTCGAGATGCGCGTCCCGCTGATGACCGGGGGTGACCAGCAGGTCGCGTGGGTGACCCGCCCCACGGTGGCCCGGGCGTTCGCTGACGACGCCATGGGATCGGTGGGGATCTCGATCAGGCTGAGCAACTGCGGATCGAGGCCGCCGACATCGCACTGGTCGTGCACTCGCCGCGGTGGCTCAGCGCTGATCACGCCATCCTCGTGCAATTGGTGCAGGGGCGCACGACGGCCGTGGCCCGCGCCATCGAATTGGGGCTGATCGTTCCGATCAGTTGAGCAGCGGGTCGCGGGGCAGACCGAGGATCCGCTCGCCGATCTGGTTGCGCTTGATCTCTGAGGTGCCACCGGCGATGGCCATGGCCCGATGCATCAATTGCATGAAGCCGGCGATGGTGCCCGGTCCCTCGAGGTAGGCGCCGTCGGAGCCGGCCAGTTCGAACAGGATCGACGCCGCTTCTTCGATGTTCTCGGCGCCCAGCAACTTGGTGACCGATCCTTCGGCCCCGGGCTCACCGCCGGCCACTGCTCGCTGCGCGCTACGCAGGTTGAGCGTCTCGCAGGCGACGATACGGGACGTGGCTCGTCCGATGCGCGCCGTTCCTCCGCCGAGTCGTTCGGGATGGGCGTCGAAGGGTCCGATGAAGGTGCTGGGCGAGATGGTGACGCCCCCGTCACCGCTGCCGATGCTCACGCTCTCGTTGCCGAGCGTGCCGCGTGCCACCGTCCAGCCGCCGTCGATGGGACCGACCACGTCGTCATCGGGCACGAACACGTCGTCGAAGAACACCTCGTTGAACTCCGCCCCACCGTTGACCATGCGCAATGGACGGATCGTCACTCCCGGTGCGTGCATGTCGACGACCATCGTGGTGATGCCCTGATGCTTGGGCGCATCGGGGTTGGTGCGCACCGTGATGAGACCCCAGGTGGCCAGATGCGCACCGGTGGTCCACACCTTCTGACCGTTGAGCAGCCAGCCCCCGTCGACACGCGTGGCGCGGGTCTTCACGCCGGCGGCGTCGGACCCGGCATCGGGCTCGCTGAACAACTGGCACCAGATGAGTTCCTGATTGAGGGCGGGCAGGATCCACCGCGCCTTCTGATCGTCGGTGGCGTACTGCGTCAGCGTGAGGATGACCCAGCCGGTGATCTGATAACTGGGTCGCTTCACGCCGGCCCGGGCGAATTCCTGCTCGATCACCAACTGCTCGATGGCGCCAGCGCCGCGGCCCCAGGGTGCCGGCCAGTGCGGTACGGCGTACCCGGATTCGACCAGGGCGCGCAGCTCGCCCTCGGGGTGTGACGACGCGGCCTCGATGGCGGCGCGGGCCTCGGCCCGGAACGATTCCGCCTCGGGTGGAAGTTCGATGGCGCGGGTCAGGGTGACGCCCCGTCGCAGCAGATCGGTGACTTCGGAGGCGGGCCCGGTGCGGCCGAGGAACGCCTCGATGGCCAACGCCCTGCGGAAGTAGAGATGCGCATCGTGTTCCCAGGTGAAACCGATGCCGCCGTGCACCTGGATGTTCAACTTGGCGTTCTCGGTCGCTGCCTCCACCGCCAACGTGGCGGCGATGGCACAGGCGTAGGTGAACTCGTCGGGGTCGTCGTTCGCCACCCGCGCCGCGTCCCACACCGCGGCGGTGGCCACCTCGGTCTCCACCAGCATGTTGGCGCAGTGGTGCTTGACCGCCTGGAACATGGCGATGGCCCGACCGAACTGCTTGCGGTCGCGGGCGTAGTCGGCGGCCATGTCGGTCACGGCCCGGGCCACGCCCGTGGCCTCGGCGCCGACGATGAGGCGGGCGGCGTCGGTCAGGGCACGAGCGCCGCCCGGCACGATCGTGGCCGCGGCGGCGTCGAAGGTCACCTGGGCCGAGCGCCGCGTCGGGTCGATGTCGGTCGGTCGCGTCACGGTCACGCCGCTGGCATCAGCGGCGACGATGGCCAGATCGTCACCGGCCACGACCACGAACAGGCCGGCCAATCCGCCACCGAGTACGTCTCGGGCGTTGCCGGTCACGGTGCCCCCCGACGCGACCACATCGGTGTCGAGGCCGATGCCGGCCGGGGTGGAACCGTCGACGAGTCCGGGGAGGAACGCGGCACGCACGGCGTCGTCACCGGCGGCGGCGATGGCGGCCGATGCCGCCACCGTGGGGACGAACGGTCCGGGGGCCAGGGCGATGCCGAACTGTTCGACCACGACCACCAGTTCACCGAGACCGGCGCCGGATCCGCCGTGCTCCTCGGCGATGTGCAGCCCCAGCCAGCCCAGTTCGGCCACCTCGCCCCACCAGGTCGGGAGGGTCTCGTCGGATGACTCCAACAGGGCTCGGGCCGCCGCGCGGGCGCCTCGTCCGTCGAGCAGATCGGCGGCCACCTCGGCCAGGGTGCGGTGGTCCTCGGTGATGGCGATGCTCATTGGTGCTCCTGCGGTCGTCGGTGTCGGCGAGCGTAGCGACGGTCCGCCCGCATCGGCGGTGGTGCCACGATGGGCCGATGAAGGTCGATGCCATCGTGAACCGTCCACTGTCGGAGACCGCTGAAGCCGCCCGGGCCGTGGAGGCAGCGGGGTTCGACGGGATGGTGTCGGTGGAGATCGCCAACGACCCGTTCCTGCCCGTGGCGCTGGCCGCGCAGTCGACCGAGCGCATCGATCTGCTCACCGGCATCGCCGTGGCCTTCGCCCGCAACCCCATGAACGTGGCCGTCATCGCCAATGACCTCAATCGCTTCTCTGGCGGTCGGTTCGTCCTCGGCCTCGGCAGTCAGATCCGGCCGCACATCACCAAACGTTTCTCCATGCCGTGGTCGGACCCGGCCCGACGGATGCGAGAGTTCGTGCTGGCCGTGCGGGCCATCTGGAACTCGTGGAACACCGGTGAGCCCCTGGCCTTCCGCGGCGAGTTCTACCGCCACACGCTCATGACCCCGATGTTCGACCAGGGACCGAGTGACGTGCCCGATCCGCGCGTCTTCGTGGCCGCCGTGGGCCCGGCCATGACGCGCACCGTCGGTGAGGTGGCCGACGGTCTGCTCGCCCACGGGTTCACCACTGCCTCCTACCTGCGCGAGGTCACATTGGCCAACCTGGATGTGGGTCTGCGCGCGTCGGGTCGGACGCGGGCCGACATCGAGGTGTCGGTCCCGGTGATGTGTGCGGTGGGACGCGACGAGGCCGAACTGGCCGAGCGACTCCCGGCGCTGCGTCGACAACTGGCCTTCTACGGGTCGACGCCGGCGTACCGAGGTGTGCTCGAACACCACGGCTGGGGTGAACTCGGCGACGAGTTGAACCGTCTGTCGAAGCGGGGCGAGTGGGTGGCCATGGGCGATGCCATCGGCGACGACGTGGTCCGCGAATTCGCCGTGGTGGGTGACGCTGCGACCGTGGCCGCCGAGATCCGCCGTCGATTCGACGGTCTGGTCGACCGGGTGCAGACCGGTCTCGTCGACGAACCCCTCCCGTTGCGAACCTGACGCCAGTGCGGTCGGTCGGTTCACCTCGACGTCCTACGCTCACCACATGAAGGTGCTCTTCGCCGCGGCCGAGTTCGCGCCGGTCTCGATGGTCGGGGGATTGGCGTCGGCGGCGTCCGGACTCGTCGGCGCGCTGCGTGACGCCGGAGTCGACGTGCTCCCCGTGCTCCCGGACTACGAGGAGTGGGCGCTCGCCGAGGAGTCGTCGATCGAGGTGCGAGTGCCGGAATGGGCCCGGCCCGCACGCGTCCGTCGAGGACGGCTCGTGGGCGTCGGCGACGTCGTACTCGTCGACGTTCCGGGAATCTCCCGCTCGCATCCGTATCTCTCCGAATCGGGACACGGTTGGCCCGACAATGACCGACGGTTCTTCGCATTCTCGGCGGTCGTCGCCTCGCTGTGCGACGAGATGGATGTGGATGTCCTTCACCTGAACGACTGGCACACGGCCACGGCGCTGGCGCACGTGCAACCCGCACCGCCGACCGTGTACACGATCCACAACCTCGCGTACCAGGGTGTCAGTGACCGCGGATGGCTCGACGCCTTCGCTCACCATCGCAACGCGTTCGACTGGAACGGCGCGTGCAATCCGGTGGCCGGAGCGCTGCGTCTGGCCGATGCGATCGTGGCCGTCAGTCCCACCTACGCCGAGGAGATCCGCACCGCGGCCGGAGGCATGGGCCTCGACGGACTGCTGCGCGATCGCGCCGACGCGCTGGTGGGGATCGTCAACGGCATCGATCTCGACGTCTGGGACCCGACCTCCGATCCGGCTCTGGTCGAGACGTTCGGGATCGACGACACCTCGGGCAAGGACCGTTGTCGCGACGACCTTCGGGCCGAGGTGGGGCTGGAGGATGCCAACGACGTGCTCATCGGCATGGTCACGCGTCTGACCGACCAGAAGGGAGTCGATCTGGCCCTGGCCTGCGCTCCCTATCTCGAGGGATTGCGCGCCCAACTCGTCGTGCTCGGCAGTGGAGATGCATCGCTCGTGCGGAGGTTGCACGACGCCTCCGCCGCCCATCCCGGCCGGGTCGCGTTCTGTGACGGGTACGACGAGGCGCTGTCGCACCGGGTGTTCGCCGGGTCCGATCTCCTCCTCATGCCCAGTCGTTTCGAGCCCTGTGGTCTGGCCCAGATGCAGGCGATGCGGTATGGCACGATCCCGGTGGTCACCGACGTCGGAGGTCTGCACGACACGGTCAGCGACGCCGATCGCGAAACGATGGGCACGGGCTTCGTCGCCGCTGAGCCGACGCAACTTCCCGTCCTCGATGCGTTGCATCGGGCGGTGCGGGCCAGTCGGCACCGACAACGCCGGGATGCGATCCGACGCCGGGGCATGGCCATCGACTGGTCGTGGAACGGCCCGGCCCGTCGGTACCTCGACACCTACGAGGCCATCCTCGGTCGCTGATCAAGCACCGATCGGACACTCATCGGACACGGGTGAGGTCATCGTCGGTACCATCGGCGAAATGGCGGCCGAGCCGAAGGTCCTCGTGATGATCCTCGCCGGGGGTGAGGGGCGCCGTCTCATGCCGCTCACGCTCGACCGGGCCAAGCCGGCGGTGCCGTTCGGGGGCAGTTACCGCATCATCGACTTCGCGCTCTCGAACTTCGCCAACGCCGGCTACCTCAAGATCGCCGTACTCACCCAGTACAAGAGCCACAGCCTCGACGTGCACATCACCAAGACGTGGCGGTTCTCCGGTCTCCTCGGCAACTACGTCACGCCCGTGCCGGCGCAGATGCGTCTTGGTCCGCGTTGGTTCTCGGGATCGGCCGACGCCATCTATCAGAACCTCAACCTCATCAGCGACGAGGACCCGGACATCGTGTGCGTGTTCGGTGCCGACCACATCTACCGGATGGATCCGCGCCAGATGGTGGAGCACCATCTGGTGTCGGGCGCAGGGCTGACAGTGGCCGCCATCCCCGTCCCACTTGCCGACGGCCCGCAGTTCGGAGTGATCGAATCGGCGCCGGACGGTCGGATTACCCGGTTCCACGAGAAGTCTCCGACGCCACCAGCGATGCCGAGTGATCCCCATCGATGCCTTGCGTCGATGGGGAACTACGTGTTCGACACCGATGTGCTCATCGATGCGGTCACGCCCAGACCGGGTGCGTTCGATCCGGCGGACATGGGGGGCGACGTGATCCCGTCGGTCACCGATCGGGGCATCGCCGGGGTCTACGACTTCTCGACCAACGAGGTGCCCGGTCAGATGGTGACCGAGCGGGGGTACTGGCGCGATGTCGGGTCACTCGACGCCTATTTCGACACGAACATGGATCTGATCGCACCGCTCCCGTTGTTCGATCTCTACAACGCCGAGTGGCCCGTGTACTCGCTGCAGCCGCAGCTGCCTCCCGCCAAGTTGTCGAACGGGTTCGAGGGCAGCTCGCCACAGGTCATGAACTCTCTGCTCTGTCAGGGTTCCATCGTCTCGGGCGGCCACGTCGATCGATCGATCATCGGGACGGACGTGTTCGTCGATGACGGTGCCGTGGTGACCGATTCCATCGTCTTCCCCGGTGTCCGGATCGGAGCGGGCGCGCGCCTGCACCGTTGTGTCGTCGACAAGAACGTCGACGTACCGGCGGGCGCGGTGCTGGGCGAGGATCGTTCCCGGGACGAGGAGTTGTACACGGTCTCCGACAACGGAGTGGTGGTCGTGCCCAAGGGATTCAAGATCCCCAACGATCGGGGCTGAGTGGCCCTCACCGCCGCCGAGCGGGTCGCCGCTGCTCGCCTGGGCATCTCCATCGACCACGTCGATGACGGCGGTGTGACGCGGTCAGCGAACGAGGCGGCCGTGCGGGCGGCCCTCGACACGCTCTCGGCCGCCGGTCCGGTGGCGGCGGACGGGGTCGAGGGGCCGATCGCCACCTGTGTCCTGCCGCCCTCGTCCGGTCCCGGTCGTCCTGTTCGAACCTGGGGCTTCGTGGCGCCGTTGTGGTCGCTGCGGGGCCCATCCGACCGCGGCATCGGGACGTTCGGTGACCTGTCCCTCGTCGGGGAGTGGGTCACGGCGCACGGAGGCTCGGTGGTGGCCACCCTGCCGATGCTGGGGACGTTCGCCGGCGAGGACAGCCCGTACCGACCGGTCAGTCGCCGGTTCTGGGACGAGGTGTACCTCGACCCGTCCCCGTGGGTGGCGGCGGAACCGCTCATCGGGTCCGCCGTCCACACCGTCGAGCGGGATGCCGTTCGCGCCGCGCAGCGGCGCGCGCTCGGTCCGGTGGCCATCGGCGATCCGACGATCGATGCCGGCGTCGATGCCGAGTTGAGGGTCTACGCCCGGTTCCGGGCGGCGGGGGAGCGACATGGTCTCGACTGGCGGCGATGGCCGTCGTCCTGGCGCACGGACGTTCCCGCGGATGCCGTCGATGCCGCCG
>Ga0172372_10008072_pt1 | contig 14021 bp, 20 predicted proteins | sample LakKiv5m_2_FD_114544 | JGI IMG/M metagenome (GOLD analysis project Ga0172372, IMG submission 114544) | Freshwater microbial communities from Kabuno Bay, South-Kivu, Congo - kab_092012_9.5m | ecosystem: Environmental > Aquatic > Freshwater > Lake | place: Democratic Republic of the Congo...
AACATCTTGCCAGACACGAACTAATGTTTCAATTAATGTCTCTTCAATGTTTAAGTTTTCAAATGTCTCATCAAGATTTTCTTTAAGATCCTGATATTGCTGCCTGAGTCTTACAATCTTTTCCTCACTACCCTGAGCTTTTTCAATCTTTCTTTTTGCCTTAAGTGTTTCTACAAACTCATAACCAAGACCAACGGTATTCATAACCCTTGCATTAATAGCTGCATAGTGAATTGCGCTTTGATCATAAAGACCAGCAAGAGTGTCAAGGTCATATGGTGGATTTACAATATCATAAAGCGAATAACCACTTACAACTTCTGGGTCAACATACTTGGATGCTGTACCATCTTCACCCTCGTGTTTTTTCTGAAGGCGGATAGCTTTCCTTTTCATTTTAGGAGAAAGGCTATCAATTCTTACTAAAGAAAATGGATCATTGGTTTCTACTTTTGAAGAAAAACCAGTATACGAAATATCATCAATTTCATTTTCAACAATATCATCCTGCACTAGCTCCATTTTCTTATCCATGTTATCTCCTGTTATTAAAGTGTTCGTCAAACATATCTTCAAATGGATCAGCAACTAACCCATCGGCTAATCTCTCTGCCTGATCGTCTCTTTCAGATGCAGAGATTTTTCTACCACCAGCAATCCATCTAACATGACCGCCATCTTCACCAGTCCAGTATTTTCCAGCCTCAAGAACTCTACGCTCAATATTTAGATCATACATAATACCTTCTGCTGAGAGCACACCATCACCATCAGACAGTGCTTGTCCTTCGGCAGTAAAATAAACACACACTCCATAAGAGCGCTCTGGAACCCAAATATTTTTATCTTTGATTAAATCTGACGACATAGGTTTAATTATACACCAGATTTAATCAAAAACAGTACAAGATTGTTCAGATGTCACCGAATTGGGCATGCACCCGTAGCGCAGTCATCCATTTCAATGCTCAAATCAACAGCATTTTGTTGTAGAGGTATTGAGAAGTCTAGTTTTGCAATAGACTTGTTGTATTCTTCCTCTGTAATCTCTTCATATGGAGGTAACGGAAAGTTATGATCAACATGGAGTAGGAACGAAACACTCTTTACAGATGCATCATAGTTCTTAGACAACCACTCCTTGATCAACGGGAGCTCCTCTTTGCGGTAATAAACAGTTACTGACACTGCATTATCAGCCCAATCGGTTTGCATTCTCTTAACCCATTCAAGTTGATCTACAGCAGTCATATTTGCTGCAAGCACAGCGTTCTCTGGTGACTTACATGGGAATTCAACAACATACCGAGTATGGTCTTCACGACCATCCAAACCAATATCCCAAACAACTTTGTATCCACGCCTACGGCATGCATCCACCAAAGGATCTACTGAGCTGAACCGCACCCTTCTTGTGTAATATGGAGCAAAGGCTGGGTGAATTCCAGGGGTTACTCCAGGAAGCAATGAGAGTGTTCCAGAGGGCTGAACAGTTGTAAGTCTAATAGATGGATTCCACCCATGCTCATCACTGTACGCCTTATCAAATGACTTCAAGTACTCATAAGCATCATTCAACCACGAAACTTGCTTTTCTGTTGCTTGCAAGATACCAGTGACGGACTGACCTAGACGACCATTTTTATGAACAATAGTATTTGTCTTTTCATATGGATAAGAAAGTCTAGTAATTTGTTTTTGAACCATATAAAGAAGTCTTGAGATTTCAAGCATCTGCGCAAGCGAATCAATATTTGGTAGAAAGATTGTTGATAGATTGCAAGACTCTCCATCCGACAAAGCAATTTCTGCGCATGGATTAAAACCCTCTACAGTTGGATCTGGCGATTTCTCTCCGAGTCTTCCAAATGTTCTTGCAAGCTTTCTGTTCAACAAACCGTATGGCTCACCTGTTCCGTCATACCCCTTCCAGAATTCTGGAACGATTTCATCGTATGCATCAGCATAGATACTGTTATTACTATTTGATCTCCATGCAGGAACATTTCCACTTCCCCAATTTTTTGCACGAAGGAACAACATATCGTCAGGATCGCCAATTGCAATTTGTGCTGAACGGCGTGACGAGCCAGAGATTACAATGCGACCAATGATGTTGCAAATATCCAACACATCAACTGAACGCAGTTTCTTCCCAACACGATTGTCAAGAACTTTGCCAATATCAACGAGACCTTCAACCAAAGCACCTGGACCTGAGGCAATACCACCGAATGTCTTAAGAGGTGCTCCATATTCACGAATAAGGATTGTTGAGTAAGTAAAAGATTTTCCAGTTACAAAATAAGACTCAAGAACTTTGTGAAGCAACTCTCTCCAGCCCTGTCGTGAATCAGGAACAATAAAATCAGCATCTGCTGTTCTTTCTGCTGTAATGTAATTTACTTTTTTAACCTTTGGCAATTCATGAATCTTTGCTCTTTCAACAGAGAAACCAACTCCACCACCAAGCATCAAGTAATCAAACAGAAGTTCAAAGTCCTCAATTTTTTCAATATTTGTATAAAAACAATTATTAAGTGAAGTTCCAGAAAACTTGCTTACAAGAGGTGTACCGAGCTGCCAGAGGGCTCTGCCAGAGACTGAGCAGCGAAGGTTGAACATATGGTCAAATAACTTTTCTGCTTCTTCTTGACTGAAAGGGACACCGATTTCAACAGCACCGTCAATAATTCTTTTAATGGTTTGAGTCCAACTTTCAGTTGCTTCAGATCCATCAATCTTGCGACTATATGTTCTAAGGAACACAACTTCTCCAAGACCCCCAAAACCCCAAGGCGGGGTCTTTGAACCATAGCTAGCAATAAAATCATTTGACAACAGTGACATCTACATACCTCCAAAAGTAAGAACAACTAGTTTAGACGCTGAGCATAGCAGAGTCAAAGATTAGTACCTAGGACTACTGAAAAGAATTTTGATAAAATTCGTAGCGGTTTAAAATTTTATCTGCAATTGATGACCATGACCACTCTGAGTGAATTACTCTTGCAGATTTGACAGCGTACTTTTTAAAATCATCATATTCATTAACAACATGTTCCATTAAATCAAGAAGCTGTTGAAAATTTGGACTAGCCCAATCTCCAGTGTCACAATCGTACAAATGATCTTGCCAATCAGCTTTCACAAAACTAGCTTCAAGAGGAATACCATATTTTGCAAAATCAGCGCACCCTGTTAGGTCTGTAACAATTGTAGGGAGACCAGTTGCAATTGATTCAAATGGAATCATTCCAAAACCCTCACCCATTGTTGGATAAACCATGCAATGGCATTTATGATACAAAGAAACTAAATCTTCAGTGCTAAAGCTTTCTGGAATTCCAATTATTTGGGGATGATTGTGAGCTGGGACAAGCTGATCATTAACATAGCACTCAGCATAACAAAATTTGTTATATTTAAGAACTAACTGAAAATCGGTGTTGCCATCATAAAGTTCAAGAAATGCATCAACAACCATTTGTGCATTTTTTCTTTTTGAATCTCCACCTACATGCAAAAAATTAAATTTACCAGTAAGTTCTCTTTCAACAATAGAAAACTCTGGGGAAATGCCGTGGGGAATGGTGAATACATTTGCATTTACATTGTGCTTAATATAGATATCTCTAATAAAATCAGATGTAGCCCAAATCTCATCACACTTACGCATGTTATCAATCCAGTGTGGAGGAATTTTTGTTGATTCCCAAGGTGTATAGCCAATATTATATTTAGACTTTAACTGATAATAAGTTGGCGGACAGAAATTGATGTGATACGGAATATCTTCTCTCGTATAAAACACAGCACATTCTTTTTCCTGAAGTGATTTGATTGTTGACAAGGCAGCATTGTAATACCCTTGGCTATACCAGGTGTCACCAGATGCATCTACATGATTTAGACTAAACCAGCTAATTTTTTTCATTAAAGGTGTTACTCTTTTTCATTCTCCAGAACAGTTTTGTCTGACGACATAGACAAACATTTTACACCTTTTTTTATCAACTTGTTAGCTGTTTCTTCAGATATTTCTGTACTGATTGGCATATTTGTAAAAACACATCTCGTTGCAGCTAAATAATAATCATCAAATCTTACGACACTAATATGTTCGGGATCAACTATTGCCGCTGGACCGTAATCATCAGATTCAACAACGGCAATAATTTGCATACTTCAACCTTATCACCTTTTTCGTTTTCAGCATAATGCTAGTATGCTAAGTATATAAGTATATATAGTTATTAAGTATATATAGTATACAGGGTTTTCTCGCATGCCCGCATGCGAAGCATACCATGAAATCTGAAAAAATATTTGCTGGAGGGCAAAATTTTTTATTTTTCTGATATCATTTCTCTATGTCAAATTTTATACTCTGGATTATTTGGATGTCGGTATCTGCTCTTGGATTAAAGTACTCTGTAAGTGAAATTCTTAATAGAGATATTGCTTTTTACTCAAGTTTTTTAATAATGCTAGCATACCAGTGGATTAGGTTTGCAAAACCAGCTGAAGATATTAAAAAAGTTAAGGATACTAAACTACCTCCACCAAGTGTTAAAAAAACTAAATGAGAATAGTTAACTTTGATTCTGACACTAATCTAGAAGATATAGAATCTCTTCAGATTATTATTAAAGCCATTCCTTTTGAGGAAAGTTATGTTCCTGCTTTTGTAATCATGTCTCCAGAAGATAAGTATTCAATGACAATTGATGAATTGAATGCTTTAATGGATGGAGTAGAAATAGCAAGAAATAAAATTGATGAAATTATTACATACATCCTTAGAAAAAGAATGTATGGAAATGACGGAGATGATGTAGATGATTTTGGGACAGGTAATTAAAGACTTTCCTTATCCAACAAGGACATGTCCATATTGCAATAAAAATCTTGTTGTAGTTAATGCTGTGCATTGGCATGAAGATAAATATCAATACAAAGCACTGTATTTTTGTGCATATGCTAAATGCCCTGTTTATGACGAAGGTGCTAAAAAAGCATATGCAAGAATAGTTTACTCATCTGAAGATGCTGCTGCATATTTCTGGAGAGTTCAAATACCAGTTCAGCGCTGGGAGCAGGCTGATGTTGTGAGTATTTATGAATAATATGGTAAGATTATAGATCATGCCAGTTAATAAATGTTCTGAAGGCGGTAAGCCTGGTTTTAAATGGGGTGACTCTGGGAAATGTTATATATATACGCCTGGAGATGATGCTTCAATTAAAGAAGCAAAGAAAAAAGTTCTTGCTCAGGCTACTGCAATTGGTGAATTTAAGATTTCTAAAGAAGCAGAGGATGCAATTATGGAAGTCATTAATGATTCTGTTGATTTGCTTCTGATTGAAAAGTCTCTAACGCAATGGTTTAGAGAAAAATGGGTAGATATCTCTCGCCCAAAAAAAGGTGGTGGATTTGAGCCATGCGGAAGGTCAGACGCAAGCTCTGGCAAGTATCCAAAATGTGTTCCAGCATCAAGAGCAGCAAAAATGACACCAGAGCAAATTCGCTCCGCTGTTCAAAGAAAGCGTAGAGCAGAAAGCACTGAGACGAGAGAGGACAAGAAGCCAATCAATGTCTCAACAGATGTTGAAAAGGCAACAAGGAATGTTCCAACAGACCCAGCCTTATATGCAAGGGTTAAAGCTGAGGCAAAAGCCAAGTTTGATGTTTACCCATCTGCCTATGCAAATGCATGGTTGGTTCGTGAATACAAAAAAAGAGGCGGAGGATATAGAACGGTGAGTAAAGCGTTTGATGTTTCAAAGATCGCAGAGGATCTTGCAGAGGAAGAGGCAGCTCTTGCTGATGCATTAATCGCAATTGCTCTTAAATTTGGTAAATTTAATGAAGACGAGACTGGTATTTGGGCTGGCTATGAGAGCGCAGAGGAAAATGATGCCAAGGATATCGGTGTCAAATGCTCAAATTGCGTTCTGTATGAGGGAAATGGTGTCTGCAAGGTCATTGCTCAAGAAGTTGAGGAAGAAGGTATGTGCAGATTTGCGATTATTCCTGACGGAATAGTTGAAATGGAAGACGAGGAAGATCAAGAAGACGAAATGGAGGACTAATATCCTCTTGAATAATAAATATGATATGCTTATAAGCATATCTTTGATATAAGGAGAGTTATGAAGTACACACAAAGCATGAATAAAATGATTGAAGATCATGTATCAATGAAGTCTTGGCATGAAAATATGGCTAAATCTGCTGCTACACAGTTGCAAGACCATATCAAAGCTGCTGCATGGCACGATTCGCAATCAAATTTGATCAAAGGAATGATAGAAGTTCCGCTTGATCCAGAAAATAAGCCAGCAGCATCAATTCCTGCTGGTTCATACAGTGCAAACACACCTTCTTCACCAAAGCCATCGGCAACAGAAGTCCCTCTTGACCCAAAAACTGTTAAGAAAAGCGATTTGGTTGCGGCTCTTTCCTCTTTTGAGGAAGAATTCGGTAAATTTGACATGTCAGTAGAGGATATTGCAAGCTTTTTGCTTGCATAATCAGTGACAGTTGATGGAAGCCGTAATTGTTGCTCTAATTGCTGCTGTAGGAGGAATCCTGGCAGCTCTAGTTCAAAAGGGAAGAGAAGAAAACAAGAAAGATCATGGCGTAGTCGCTTCTTTGCTAAAACAAGTTCATAATGAAGTTGTAAAAGTTGAAGATAAACTAGATAGTCATATTGAATCTCATAATGTTAAGACTGAGGTTGCACCAGTAGTAAAGAAAGTAGAAAAAAAAGTATCTACAAAAAAATAATTTAAACAGGCATTTCTGGGTTTATAGTATTCCGAAAGGTTATTGTAAATGAATGGGGATGCCTGTTTATTATTTTATAAATAATCTATTATCCCGTTGATTTCATTTTTTAAAAATGCTAAAGTGACTGTACCTAACGAAAGGATATGTATGTCAGAAGAGAATATCAACGAAGAAGAGTCTGGTTTTACATCAACAAAAGAATTTGATGTTATTTTTAATAAACTTATAGCATCAGTTCCAGTCTCTAATCATAGAGAAGCAGCTTCTGTTATTTACGGTCACTACAGAGGTTGGTCTCCATCAAAGACCATTAAGTATTACAGCATTGATGAACAAATATATTCAAAATACGCTGAACTATTTAAGTTCAGAGAAAAGGTGGTAAGTGAAATGACTGGAAGAAAGTCAAAGCAAGACAATATTGTTAATTTCCTTAATGGAAATGTTGGAAAGATTATTACACCTGTGCAACTTGCAACAGATGTAGATATCTCACTCCCAACTTTTTATAACTTCTACAATGCAAACCGTTCTTACTTTAAAAAAGTAAAGCGTGGACATTTTGAAATTGTTGATCCAAAGGTTGAGCGAGCAAATAGCTAGTTATGGAAAAAGTTGTAGTTGTGCGAAATACAAAATCATGGGAATTTTGTGCGGAAGAAGCCGTAAAAGATTTATTCTGGTTTGTAGATAGGTTTGATATAACTGGCATGACTATGGAGTGTGGTACTTCTCAGAAATCACGACTAAGTAATTTTTATTGGGATGGTTTTAACATCACTTTATCTGATGATCATATTGGTAATATTAAAAATATTATTGATTGGTGCATTGATAATAAAACATGGGAAAGCGATCCTCATTATTACACAGGCGAGAATGATGATAAGTTGATGTATTGTCGGCAGTACCATAGTTGGCTATGGTCAATGATTGGTGCTGTCGCTTTACATTATTGCAAAGTAAATGGTATTTCTTTGAATAAAGAAATGCTTGCATCTACATTAATTAAGAAACAAAAAGATTATGGTCCAAAAAATATTGAAAGATTTGGATTGAATGGTCTAACAATTAGATTGCACGACAAAGTTGCAAGATTAGAAAATCTTCTATCTAAACCAAAAGGAGTTACTAATGCTGTACCAAACGAGAGCATTTATGATACATTGCTTGATATTGGCGGCTATGCTGCGATTGCACTAATGTGGATTCGTGAAGAGTTCTTGTTACCAATGGAAAATAAATGAGTAATCAAATGTGGTCATGGCTACTAGCGGGTATGGGAGTAGCTGGTATGTTTTTTATTGGCAAAAAAAGATGGGAAGCATTTTTATGGATGATATGCGTTGAGTGCTGTTGGATATATTATGCTATTATTACAAAGCAATATGGTTTTATTCTTGGATCATTTGCATATAGTGTTGTTTATTTAAGAAATGCTTTTATGTGGAGAAGAAATGACAGATAACTTTTATGACCCAAAAAAAAATTATAACCCCTGGGCTTTAGAAAAGTCTTTTGAGGATTGGATTTTACTTGGAATAGATAATGGATGGATTAGTAAACCAGTTTGCTCAACGCATGATGGTTTACCAACAACTCATGAAGAAGATCTGGAATGGGAAGATGGTGGAGATCCATGTATCTATGCCGTTCGCTTGTTTGCAGATGATGCTGAAAAGAAAGCTGTAGAGGATAATTGTGGTATATAAGATGGCAAAGCAGCCTGCAAAAGTTGAAGAGATGGATGCATGGGTTGTTCGTTATGTAAATAAACTCAAAAATATGATGGGTCTTTCTCACTGGACAATTATGATGCAGGCTAAGCCATCAAGCGCAGATGCGCTTGGAGAGACAGAAGTTATACATGGTCAACATTTAGCAAAAATGTATTTACATAAAGATTTTAGAAAAGATAAACCAGAAGATCTTCGTGCAACAATTGTTCATGAATTGCTTCATTGTCACTTAGCTGTTCTAGAAGAAGCTGTTCATGAAGTCCTTAAGCCAGAACCAGATGATGCAAAAGCTAAGGCAATTCACAAAATGGTTATTTCATTGATTGAATATGAAAATGAAAGAATCATTGACAGCCTTGCAGAGTCAATGGGTAAATGGATGCCAACTCCAGATATGCCTAAGCCAAGAGTTAAAAAGAAAGCCGCTAAGAAGTCACCAAATAAAGCAGTAAGAAGAAAGTTGTAGTAAACGCCCCTTTAGCTCAGTTGGCAGAGCAAGGGACTGTTAATCCCTGGGTCGTAGGTTCAAGCCCTACCTCGCCAGCCATTAAGGAGAATTATGGAACAAAATATGGAAGCTACAATATATAACCCATTTGCAACGCCTATTTATAAATCATCAATAGGGAGAGATTTTACTCAAGAAGAACTACAATTTCTTTTTGACCAAGCTCACGGCGCTGATAGATTTGATGGTGTTTGGGTTACTAACGATAGAGAGATTCTTGAGAATGAAATTCTTTCTGATATTAAATACAGAATACAAGTAAATCTTGATAACTATTTTAAAAATGTCTACGACACATCAGATGATGTAGGTCTTGCTTTGACATCATCATGGGTAACAAGGTTAGATAAGGGCGATCATCATCCACCCCATGCTCATCAAAACAGTATTGTTTCTGGAGTCGTTTATGTTTCTCTGCAGCAAATTGATGGAACGATGTTCTTTAGACCTGGAATTAAAAAGTGGAGTTTTAATCTAAGAGAAGAGAATTACTATAATTCAGACACATACGCTGTTCAGGCTCAGGTTGGTGATATTGTTCTATTCCCATCAGAGCTTATTCATTTTGTTCCAGTGATTACTGAAGATGTGACACGAGTTGCTATTTCTATCAATAGTTTCTTTCAGGGCACAATGGGAGCTCCAGTTCCATACGGAACATTGATTTCTATTAATGATAAAAAATGTGGTAAAAACTGTAAATGCAAATCATAGATAATTATGTTTCTATAGAGGAGCAGGGGTATCTGTATGATTATTTTACGAACCCCCAAGTTCCTTATAGGTTCTACCGTAGCCATATCTACCACGAGGGAGAGATGTGGAGTCATGCACCAATGCAAATGTCACATCACCTCTACGAATCTGAGTCTGATATCGCCTCTAATCACCTACCAGCAATTGGTAAACTTGTTGGCAATCTGGTAGACAAGTTCGGCAATATTAATCTTTTGCGGGCTAAGGTAAATGTAACTTCCCCATACCCCCCAAAGATGAACTATGAATCCCAAGTTCCTCATGTTGATTTACAGTATGACAATGGAGACCAAGTTGATCACAAAGTTCTTCTATATTACATAAACTCCTCAGATGGACCAACTTACTTTTTTAACGAATCCTATGAGCTCCAGGACACCATATATCCAAAACCAGGGCGGGCTATCATCTTTGATGGTAACAACATTCACGCAGCATCAAATCCTGTCCATACCCCTTTTAGGATGGTTGTCAATATTGACTTCCAAACATACAGATGAACTATTTTATTTGGGCATGGTGGTTATTTAATCTAACCCTGCTATTCTTAGCAGATATGGCGTATTATATTCTCGGAATCATTCTCTTGTGGTGGGTGGCGAAATCAGGACTAAGCCGCAGGCATCGTCAAGATACTCTTGTTCGGCATAGACTTTTTCAAGAGCGTTTTTATCAAGAGCGTCTTCGTAGCGAAAGAGATCGCCAGAATCAGTTCTTGGGTGATTAATTGTCTATATAAAACCCAAGTCTATTGATATCTTTAGCTTCAACAAACCTCATGGATTGTGGAGGGTTAATCTCTTCCCCTTCCCACACAGGTATTGCTACATTGTTACCGTACACAAAGTCGGGGTTGCCTCGCAAATGTATCTCAATAAGTTTGCCTCTGATAAATTCGCAATTGATTGTTTTGTAAAAGAGCGGTATCTTGCCCAACATTTGAGGTTGCGGAATAGATGTTTCTAGCTTCTCCCATTTTATAAATTTTGAATGGGGTGCATTTGGGTGTGGAGTACCTTTAACAGTCAACACAGGCTCGTATAGGTGGTAATCAACGCTAATGTGATCCCCCGTGAAGAACTCACACCAGAACTCTCCAGGATGAAGTTCAAGTGTGCAGAAATCCAGCCAGACCTTGCGAGCACCTATACCCATACCCTCAAAGTTTGAGATTGGTCTTACCATATAAAAATCGGGTTGGGGAACGGGCATACCCCTTGGTCCACACACATGTCCAGCTTTCTTTGCAACAATCAGTTTATCAAAAACCCATAGATGGTCATTGTTGGCAATTGACCACATATCATAATCGTTACAGCAATTAGCGTTATGCACAATCAATTTTATCATGAGTGGCTCCGAAAGTACTAACAACAACCCCGCTATAACAACACCCCGTCTGCATTCCTGCCGAATAGTGTACAATGTATGAGCTATGCCACAATATGATTACAAGTGTTCCAATGGACATATTACCTCTGAGATGAGATCTATTCTGGAAGATAGTAAGTTAGAATTTTGCCCCGACTGCAACGCTACGCTAAAACAAATCTATTCCCCGCCGATGATTGAGCTTAAAGGTAGTGGATTTTACCGCAACTCCCGAAAATAATCTACAATATGATATAATTTCCTTGGCACCCTAAAAGTGTCAAGCGGCAATCGTGATCTACACTATCACCGAGAGTAGAACGAACTTCGCTATCTTAGGACCGTTATAGTTAACCCAGCGCCTCCCAGCCTGGAACATTCTAAGAGGAAAGAGAGACCGCCCGCAAAGCGGTCTCTTTTCTTTTCTAAGCTTGCTTACAACTCTTCTCCCGCATTTTAAACCCGCCCCCGCCCATTTCCCGCCCACACCATTTTTTAGAAAATTTGAGCAATGCAAAAATTTTCACTTTTTTGAAAATTTGAGTATATAAAAAATTAAGGCAATGCTATGCATTATACGCACCCCCAAACATATGTTCGGGGGGGTCAATTACCGATCTAGGCATTTTTTGATCTAATTCCGAAACATTTTTTTGATCTTTTTCTGAAACCCTTATGCCATAAGGGTTTTACGAGATCTAATGAATTGCAATTTTCTGATCGGCGGACTATCGTTATTTTTAGCGGTGATCAACGGGATCACCCAAAAAGATAAGGAAAAAAAATGGCAACAAAAAAAGCAAGTGCCAAAATAACGGCAAAAGTTTCGGTAGATACCGAAATGAAAAAAATCAGTAACCAAAATGCAAAAAATGCAAAAAATGGCGTAAAGCAATTTTACACCGACAATGGTGCAGAATTGTTGATCGCAACAATGGCAAAAATCTCGGGAACGGGAACAAAAATAATTCCCGCCGAATTGCGCAAGGCTACCAAAAACAACGGTCAAGCCCGCCGTCAATGGTGCATAGATAACAAAATGCCAAAACTAAATTGGCTTGCCGTTCAGAAAATTGACGGAGTAAAAAACGGCAAGGCTACCCATGCCAAGCGACCTGACAATTCCATTCGGGCAAGGGTAAAATCTCAAGCTAAAAATCTGACTATTGCAAAAAAAGTCGGATATATTCGGGTGCTTGATGATTACACCGCCCGCAAGAACCCAACACACCCCGACCAACAGGCGGTGTATGTCTATCGGATTGCTTGATCCGATAGATCGGGAGGGGGGCAACCCCCTCCCAAAACCCCAAGCCAACCTTGCGTTGACACACTCTCATTTTTAGTGCGTATCTCTCTTTATGAAAAGTTTTTGCAAACACCCGTTCGGATCCAACCCAAAGCGACCCCCCGCTTTGGGTTGATCTGCACCAAGCCAACCATGCGGTAGCCTGTGTGTAACTTTAGTATAGATATTCTTTATGAAAGTGTAAAATTACACGAGTGTAAAATTACAAGCGGGCGGGTGTGGAGCTCCCCAAGAATGTAGGAGATCACACCCGTTGCAAAATCGCAACACTATGTACCATTTTTAGTACGCAATTGTAATATTACACGAGCACTTGTTGCCTTTACGCAACACCAATTCCGTTGCACTTATGCAACACACTTGTTGTGATTATGCAACAACGCATATAAAAAAAATACGGGGCATCTCTGCCCCGTATCTTTACTGCAACGCCTAAGCGTTACGCAATGCGATACAGATATACCTTGTCAATGTCTGCATGCTTTGGATTACGGCTTGCAGTGTAAGCGTCTATCACACGGATATAGCCGACACGCTTTGCAGTTGCATCTACTTTGGCAAGTGAGATAAGACGAGCCCGCACTGCATTATCGGGGCGGTCGCCTTCTACCTTGTGCGTGACATCTGCACGAGATACCACGACTGCACCATTGTCAATGCACCACTGCCTACGAGCCTGTGCGTTGTTCTTAGTTGCAACACGCAACTCAACTGGGATTAGCGGTGACTTGACTACCAATGCGAGCAGTTGCCAAAACGCAACGGCTTTGCTGTCGGAATAGTGTTGTTTCACGCCTTTGCGAGCGTTAGCACCACGAGCCTTATCTACCTTCTTTGCAGTAGCCGAAACTGCAACCTTCACTGACACTTTGGCTTGCGCCTTCTTTGTAGCCATTGGACTACCCTTCCGTGAATACTGGGCGGAATTACCCAGTGCCCAAATACTACTACCCTGTAAGACCAGGTGCAAGTGATTATTTATTCATATCCTTGCATAATTATTCACTCAATAATTCATCTCTAAAGTTACACGGCGAACCCCTATATCCGTGTAATATTACACCAGTGTTTGTATTACTGTGCTGTAACATTAGTTTAATATTTCTTTATGAGGCGGTCAGGCAGGTGTAAGTTTAGGCGCTATGCTAAACTTACACCTGCTGTAATATTAGACACCATGCCTTTATGTGGAGTACATATTTCTACTTGTAACATTAGAAGCTTGTAACTTTATGAAAACTAATATTACAGACCCCAAAATTAGTGTCAAAAATTGCCTAAAATTACTTCTATTATTACACGAGGATTTGGTATGCTGTTTGTGTTGGTAATAACGCCAACCAATAGCCCGAAGGGTAAAATTACATGGCAACCGAATTCCAAAAAAAGATGTATCTACTCAATGACAATTTGTCTACTGTTACACAAATTTTCACCACTGTAACTTTTGACATATTGGAAATTGACTTTGACTATGTGACTAGCAACAATGACTACGGCACTAGCGTTACCAACCTTGCAAAATTACTTGACGGTAAGAAT
>Ga0172372_10008073_pt1 | contig 14015 bp, 9 predicted proteins | sample LakKiv5m_2_FD_114544 | JGI IMG/M metagenome (GOLD analysis project Ga0172372, IMG submission 114544) | Freshwater microbial communities from Kabuno Bay, South-Kivu, Congo - kab_092012_9.5m | ecosystem: Environmental > Aquatic > Freshwater > Lake | place: Democratic Republic of the Congo...
ATCGTGGCCATGACCGGCGACGGCGTCAACGACGCCCCGGCGCTCAAGGCCGCAGATATCGGAATCAGCATGGGTAATCGGGCCACCGATGTCGCGCGCTCCACCGCGAAGCTCGTGCTGCTCAAGAATGATTTCTCAGGCATCGTGCATGCCATCCAGGAAGGCAAGCGCGTGCTGAAAAGCCTGAGCCAGAGCTTGAGCTACTTGATCGCGTTTCACATTCCGATTGTGGGAGTGGCGCTGTTTCAGGCTTTTTTTCTGGCCGATCCGATCCTTGCACCCATCCATATCGTGCTGCTCGAGTTGATCGTGCACCCGATCTCGGCGTTTGTTTTTGACGAGAATGGGGTTGAAACCAAGAGGCCCGGCAAAAGTCTACTCTCGGTGGGCAGCTGGTTTGGGGCAGCCCTGCGCGGCATGGCCCTGACTGCGGGCGCACTCCTCTTGCACCGCTTTGGTCCGGGCACGCCTGAACAAAATACGAGCGCTTCCGTACTGCTCCTGGTGCTTTCCAACACAGGCCTCTTGCTCGCCGAGCGCGGGGGGATCGCAGCCTTGGGAAAAACTGCCGGGCGCGGACGCACGCTCGGCGCGATTGTCACCCTCTGGGCGCTCGGTGCAGTCTTGAGTTCTATCCCGTCCATATCAGAGCTCTTCAAAATCAAGCAACCCGAGGCTTGGCTCTTTGCAGCCCTGATCGCCGGAGGTCTTGCACCCGGACTTTTGGTTACCCACCGCTCAGCGCACGCGAAAAACAATCCAGCCTGACTCCTTGCGACTATCGGATGCGGGATCGGCGATCGCTTCAAAGAGCGCATCGACCGAAGTCCAGTGCGGCTCATACCACTCGCGGTCCGGATCAAGCACAAGCACGCTCTTGGTCTTGGCGTCATAAGCCGCAACCGTCGCGACGTGCGCACCGCCTTCCGGATCCCCCGTGATTCGGCCCTGCAGGTAGCTAAAGAAAATGAAATCATCCGAGGATTTCTCGTTCTCAAGCAGCGCTTTTTCAAAATCCGCGCGCGCCCGCACCCGATCGGCCTGATCGATCACTCGGAGCTGCACGGCCTGAGTGGATGGTATACCGATCTTGCGTGCGGCATTGCCGAGCACTTTGGCCAAATTTGCATTGGCGAGCGGCTTTTTGGTCATCAGCGTGAGCAGCGCCTTTTTGCCGCCCAGAATGGCCTTTGTGTAATCGGGGTCTCCCGCATACTCGCGCGCAAAAGACTCGAAAGTCAGGAGCTTGTCGTCGGCCGCAAGATGGCCGTGCGAGCGCGCGGCGTTGAGCAGCATCGTCATGTTGGCAGCCGAACAGCCGGAGGGGGTTGATTGCGGGATATAATAAGGGATCAGACGAAAGAAATCGGGAGCCGGATTCTCTCGAAAGTAGGCCCAGTGCGTCTGTGCCGAAAGCGGCTTGGCATCAGGCCCGTACTTGGGGGCTCCTGAAACCGACGCAGGTGCGAGACCAAGCGCAAGGATTCCGATCGTCAAGAATGGAGCCACATATCGATTCATATGTCCTCAAGCCTACCCACACCCGGACGGATTGAAAAGGGCAGTACTCGATGCAGCCTTCGAATCCGGAAAATCGACGATCAATGCCGGTACTCGAGCCCGAATCCCACCTCAATGTCGTGAGCGGAGGCTTCATGCCTGCCCGAGACCTTGGAGTCGATCCGGCCGGTGCGCATCCGGTTTTCGAGCCAGATGAGGATCCGGAAGCGTTCGTCAGGAAGCCGGGCCGAAAGCCACGCGCGCGTGAGGTGCGCTTCGTCCTCGAGCGGGAAGTCATCTTGGACTCGGGACTGATAGCGATCGAGCCCCTCGATGGAAGAGTAAAGGCTCGACGCGTGCTGGACTCCGAATTCAATGACATCCCACTCGGCACGCACTCCCGCGCGCGCAGTCACGCCAAAGGCATAATAGTAGTCCTCGAACTCGAGCACCGATTTGGTGAATTCACGCACATCCGCCTGCTTGCGGTAGGTCTCGACCGCAAGCGAGTGCACGGCCGCGAAATCCCCCGAGACTTCGAGCCGCAAGCGCACTTTGAGCCCGCCTGTGAAGCACAGAAGCTCCATGGAGGTGCCAAGCACGTTGACCGCTCCGATCTGATCCCAGCTCCCGTCGGCAAGCCTCCGGGCCTCATGAGTGTAGGAGGTCGATGGCGATATCAAAAAGCTATAGCCACTCAGGGGCGCGCCCTCCCCGCCCCGCAGCCGCTGATGGTGATATCCTGCCCAGGCGGCATGAATATAGGCCTGCACCGACTCAAGCCCCTCCGACGAGACTCCTGCATCGAGCAGCACGCGAGTCGCAACCGTGTCCCAGTGCCAGCGATCAGCCCGCCCCTCGCGCGCATACCCGGGCAGAGTCACCGCTTCGTGCAAGAGCCGAAGATCCAGCACTCCGCCGCCCACGTCCGGCAAAGCCCCACTCTGCAGCCGCTTGTAACTGCCACCACCGAGGAAAACCGACGACTCGCGGAAAACTTCCGCCGGAAAGCCCAGCGCATCAAAGCTCTTTGCACGGGGCGCAGCCCTCCGACTCCACCAATGGTCGATGGCCGAGGGACCTCCAAAGATGGCGAGCAGGAACTTATGGAACGCATTCCCGCGTGACCGCTCCACCAAAAGCCTCAACTGATGAAAGACCTCACCGATCGCGGCACCGGCAAGCGGCGTGAGGATCATATCATTGATCGAAAAGACTTCGCGGTACTCGACCACAAGCTCCCAGATGGTAGACCCCGCAAAACTGAAAAGCAGCGATTCCAGCGCATTGAAGCCATTGCCACGCGAGAAAGCAAAGTAGAACGAACCCGCAAGCGGGTGCAGCGGGCTATTGGTGAACAGGACGTTGGTGTCCATACGGATGCCTTCGTGGATTTTCTTGCGCAATCCACGCGAATCCAGAGTGAACTCCCAGTCTTGGGAATTGAATTCCTTGTCCCAGTAGTACCAGATCGCACCACTCCCGAGCACGGCCGCAATCTGAATGAGGGCCTTGGCCGTGCTGCGATTGCGACGGCTTTCCCGGAGGTAAAGTTCGAAAGCAGCGTCGGTGGTGAGAATCCGATCGGAGCGCATATCCCGGTACTCGCCCTGGGCATCAAGACGCACGGACTTGGAATCGAGACTCCCGCGCGAGAGAATGAGCTCCTTGAAGAACGGCGCCCTGCCTTCAAACTCGAAGAAGTGATTCAGGCTGCGCTGAATGGCAATGCGTGCTCCCGCGTCCGATTGAAACACCTGATCTGCATAGGTCCACTGGATGCCCTCGAGCGGGAGGCTCTGAGCGAGAGAAGATTCCGTGAGCGCGAGGGTCGCCTGCCTTTGTCGAGCGGGAAGCGAGAGCTTGAAAGAATGTGCGGCCTTTGGAGCTTGATCCGAGGCGGGACTCGCACCGCATTGCCCGAGTCGCGCTCCGGGGCGCGCATGATCCAGGAGTCCGGGCAGCCAGGCGCACCAGTTCCGGATCAGTTGGATATCTGTCTTGGCCGGTCCCCCCTCGATGACAAAGTCGACAATCGGGGTTTCGCGGGCTACTTGGCCCAACTCAAAAGCACTCTTGCCATTTGAGATCCCGGGTCCCGAGGCCTGAGCGTCGCATGCGACAACCAGGACTCCTGAAAGCAGCCAAAAACAGGGGAGATTCCGGATTTTTTGAAGCGACAGCATGGACAAAGGCCTCCTTGCGGATCCGCAAGGATTAGCCTGCCGGAGGTCAGGAAAGCCAAGTGATATCAGGAACTGCAAGGAGCCTGAGCGGAAACTCATTCTCCGCCAAAGTGAGCGGAGGGTAGCCTCAAGGACTCGTCGACTTCAAGGCTACGCGATCTACCCTTAATTCAACGGGTAAGCGCTTTCAAAAACGACTTTGGCGCCCTGGTCGCGGGCGACCACTTTGAAACGATTGATGCTGAAGCGGGGACCTGATATCTCCGCGCGCTCCGCTCCCGCCACCGTGACCGACATCGGCACCGGAAGTCGCTTCTTGCCTGAGGGAACGAAGCTCCACCCTTTAACTTCGAACGGAACCGGCTTGCGAGTTGCGGAGTGCGCGGGCTTGGCGATGGTTTTCCTGGTCTTGGGATGGAGCTCGTAATCAGGACCACAATGAAAGACCACGGAGCCCTCGCGGGGCTCAAGCTGGAGCACGTCCACACAGGGAGCGACCGCAAGCTTGACCCAGTCTTTTTGGCGATTGCCCTTGAGCTTGGACTCCTCGATCGCATGCAGGATCGGCTCATCGCCCTGCTCCACTTGCCACTGCGAGAGCACTCCGATGGCAAGCTTTCCGTCGGGAGTTTTCATCCGATAAATCCCGGATACCTCCCGGCCCTCAAACGTTGCCGCATCGAGCGAAAGCTCTTCCGAGAGTTTTTTATCCCCCGCCTGATAGCGCTGCAAATAAGGATGCGGAAAGGCCGGCATGCCTTTTTTAAGCGCGCTTGCGACCCAGATCTCTTTTTGATCGAGAAGCCCGACCGTAGTGTAGGAGCGGAGCTCCTGTGTTTCGGAGCGGAGCTCTTCGTTCGCAGCCAGGATCGTGGATCCCGCGAGCAGCGAGGAAAACCCAACCAGAGAGAAGACTGCAAGACGGAAGACCGGACTGCTTTTTTGACTCATATCAAAGTTCCTCTTCCTCATTTTCCACTCGAAGCTCCGCCACCGAGATCCCGCATCATCTCATCGATGGCCTTTCGGCGTGCCGCTTCGCCATCCTCAGGCTTGACCGCACTGTCACTCACACTGCGCGCCCCTGCGGAAGGGACGCCCGCAGCACCAAAGCGACCCACATCCTCACCGATCACGGTCTCCAGATCCGCAAACTGATATCCATTGCAACGGAGAGCGTCGATCCACTCCCCCAGATGCTCGACCGTCGAGGAGTGAATATCATGGAGGAGCACCACGCCACCCCCCTTGGTGCAGGCCAATTGCAGAAACTCCTCGAGCGTCGCGTCTGGATCCCCCTTGTGCTCGTAATCGTGCGGATCGATATCCCAGAACAAATGGCGTCTGAATCCCAGAGCCTCGAAGGCCGCCTCGGACTTGGCGATGCCGGAACCCTCGGGCATCCGGTAGATCCGGGACAAATACTCGCCCATGGGTTGGCCGTCCATATCAACGCCACGACCCGCAAAGCGTGCTTTTTTTGCGTAAGCGGCAATTGCTTCGGGCGCCATTTTTTCATGGGCCCGATGGTACCAGCTGTGACTACCAATCACATGACCTTCCGCCATGGCTCTCTGCACGACCCTGAGGCGCAAGCGGGCCAGGGTCTCCGAGAGTCCATCGCATTCCCGAGCCTTGGGTGGATTGGGAGCGGGCCCCGTGCACGTGTTGGATCGAGGCTCCACGCGCTCACCCATGATGAAAAAAGTTGCCTGCACCCCTTTGTCCCGCAACGTGTCGAGGGCTACCGGCGTGGTCACAGTCGCTGGGCCATCATCAAAGGTCAGGTGCAGGGGTTTTTTGGGTTTGCAGGTCAATCCCTCGCCTTGGACAACACGTTTCCAGAGCTCCTTGTAAGGCGCACAAACTGCGGCTGAGGGCACCGGAGCATTGCTCGAGGGGACCGGATCGAGGGTGCGTGGCGGCAGCCCACGAGTCGAGGTGGGAGTCGCGCTCCCTGCTCCCGCTCCCGGATCCCGTCCCGCCTGCACGTCGGCGATCACCTGCTTGCGCTTGCTCGACAACGCCTCGTAGTAAGCGACCCAATCCTGATCGGTGAGCTCCCCGGCAGCGATGCCGGCCCTGAGCGCATCGATATCACCAGGAGGCACCCCAAGTCCCTCGATCTGCCCTCTGAAATAATTGGCATTGATCTTGGCGCAAGCGACTTGCTCGGAAAATCCTTCTTCCGGACAGTCCACGGCGCAATTCACATCGCGCACGGCTCGCAGGTAGATCGGACTGATATCCTCAATGCATTCCAGCCTGCGCGCCTTGGAGTCCTCGTCCAGACCGGGACTTGCAAAGGCACAAGATTGCTTGAGGGTTGCGAGCTGATGGTTCTCCTCGATGGCTTTGGCCAACCCCCGGCACTCGGGCCTGGCCCAGGCTGAGTTGGGCGAACCGCTCAAGCCGATCGCAAACAGGAAGACTGCCTGGTGCAGCCTCGGATAGTACAGTCGGTTCATCCGTGAACCCCCTCGCTTTCCCTAGGCTAGGCGGAGTGGCGGGATCGTGCAATGAGCAACCCTGCCGTCTACCAGCCGTACCCGATCTAGAATGCCACTTTTCTGACGTCCACGCATACGCCTCTCTTATCGGACCCTGACGATCAAGTCCGACAGAGGCGGAGCTAGTCGATATAAGTCATCAAGACCGATGCATTCGGGTGCGAGCTCATGAACGCCATAAATTCCGAGATCGACTTTCCGGAAGGAACTCGAACGAAGAGTTGCTCAAGATTCCCGAGCTGCAGGAGATTCTCCCAATCCTCGACCGGCAACCGTTGTGCCGCAAGACGTTTGAGACTTGGAGCATAGGCCACGAGCGGAAAGATGACTCGAATCGGAGTTTCTTGAATCCTCACCTCTTCGAGGGGAGCTCCCGGCGGCAATGAGCTCAGCTGCCCTACTCGCGTTCCGGCGAGATCAAGCCAAGTCAGTTTCGAAAACTCCTCAATCCCGGCAAGGTCCGTAATCGGATTGTAGGCGATACCGAGGCTCTCCACGGGGCCGACTCCTCGCAGCGATATCAATTCCGTGAGCAGGTTACGAGAAAGGTCCAAGTGCCGAAGCTTGGGTAGGCGAGCCACTCCGAAAACCCGGATATCGTCGATACGATTGGCGGAGAGCACGAGATGCGTGAGGTTGGCCAGGGACTCAAGCCCCTCCAAATCCCGGAGGTTGGAATGCTGAATGGACAATAATCTCAACTGTGTGAGCGTCCTCAAGGGCGCAAGCGAGGGAAGATCGGCACCTGAAAGACTCAACTCCTCAAGCGAGCGCAGTCGCCCCAGGAATTCGAGCTCCGAGGAGGGAGCAGACGTGCTGAGCCGTAGAACTTGCAATGAACTCAATCCAGCGATCCACTCCGGATTCAGCACAGGATTTCCGGAGAGATCCAGCACCCGGATATTTCCGAGTCCGGATAGAAAATGGATATCCGATACACCGGTGGAACCGAGCCAAAGTCCCTCGAGGTGAGTCAAGCCGGCCAGAAATCCAAAATCCGACAATCCAGACAGCCCCATCAATCCGAGTTGCCTGAGATTCGTGAGCCGGCCGATTGGGGTACCGTCCACGATTTCGGTCTGATTGAGATGAAGCACTTCAAGAGCCGGCAGGCTCGCAAGGAAGGAGGAGTCCCGGATCGGATTCCCCCCAAGATTCAACCTCCGAAGCCCGGTCAGCGTTGATATCGGATCCAGATTCACAATGAGATTGAGCTCGAGATCCAGGTAGTTGAGTTGTTCCAGCCCGCGCAAAGGCTCGAGGTTGGAAATGAAATTGCTGCGAGCGATGAGCCTCTGAATGCGGGCATCCGGAGGGAATTCCGGAAGGACGACAAGCCGGGATGAGCTGATCTCCAGCTCCAGCAGGGAGGGCAAGCGAGCGGCAACCGGCAAACCGAGGACATCCGAGTCCTGAATCCTCAAAACCTCGAGGTGATTCAGGTTTTCCAGCGGCTCGAAGCCCCTTTCCTGGATGAGTATACTTTGATGCCTCAACGAGAGGACTCGAAGGTTCTTGAGCAGGCCCAGCACCCTCATATCCATGGGTTCGCTCACTCCCAATTCCAAGACATTCTCGAGCACGAGCGCGAACGAAAAGCAGTCACTCTGTCCGGAGATCGCGATCAGCGTGTAAAGAGTGTCCTGAGTGAGTCTGCTCCCGATACGATCTCGATTCAGACACAGCACTTCGAGCGGGCTCGGAGGAGAAACGGGTTGCTCTGCCCGCGCGAGCGGGGACTCAGCAAGAACGGGAACCAATACCCAGGAAAGAATAAAAAGAACGCATTTCAGGACATGCGCGAGCGGGATAGACTTGAAATTCAAACTTTTTCTGGGCATGCCGAACGCTCATTAGCTGCGACATATCTAGGATTCAAGGACCGACTGCGTGAAAATGAATTTATTTCATCGAGTGACTTCTCAACTGATAGCAGGGTTGCTCCCGTCTCTCTTACCAGCACTTGGAGCCCCCGCTGCATTCGCCGGGGATGGCGTCGGATATAACGGTCCTATCCTGGATGGACCCTCCATCCCTTCCGAGATCGATGTCGGTATTTCCGGGCAAGCGATGGCCCGTGCCCAGTCCCGCTGCCTGCTCGGCACAGGACCGAGTGATTGGGGTTTTCTTAGAAAAACACTGGCACAAATCAATGGTGGAACCCCCGCGTTCACGCCGAACTCCGAATCGATCACGTTGAATCTGATCAGCTCGCTCGGCAATGAAGGCTTTGTGGGGCGCAAAAGGTATCACCGACTCCGTGCTCGGGCACGTCTCGCAGTCGGTGAATTCATGCTCGAGCAAGAGGCCGACGCTGACGCCAGCCTGTTTTTTCGCACCTCCGATCCCGCATTCCCCTCCTTCTACCTTTTGGATATCCCCAAGCTTCCCATGATCTCGGAAATTGGCTTGGAGCTCGGTCCGTACGCCGGCGGCCGTGTGACCGAACGGGATATGCTCCATCGCGTTTTCATCGGAAATGCGTTTTGGGGCTTTGCGATCCTCAAAGACATGGGGAATCTCCGGCTGCCCACCGGTGAATATTCAACCTGTCTTTTATATTATATGGCCGATCCGGAGGCGGAAGCCGAAGACCTGACCTTGCCCACGCCCACGGATCGTCTCATCGAAATCGCGGAAAATCCTCCGATCTCCTGCCAAATCACCGGCGACTCCGAACTCAATGCGGCGCTCGGAAACCTTTTTGAATCCAGGCGCGCCCTGGGACGCGGCATGCCTCAAGAAGCGCGATCCGAGTGGCTGAGGACCGATACCCACTTCATGATTCAGGCCCTTCAGAAAATCCGCGATCTCTATTTCAGCGGGAGATTCACGGCAATTGACTACCAAAATCTTCGGGAATGCCTGGCATCCTTGCCGGACGGCCGATCGGTTGACCGACTCCTGAGTCGCGTCATGATTGAACAGACCTACACCGACCTCCATGAAGCCAGCACGGGCTCCTACCAAGAGACCCTCAAAACGCTCGCTTTTCAGTCTGATATCATGACGGAACGCCCGGTCGCCCGACTCGACCATTTCGCAAGGGGTCCGGAAGATGCTGCAAGTCACTTGAGTGCGGGCACGCACCGAGGACGCGGAAGCATTCAGACGGACTTCACTTCGATACCGCCTCATGAGCTGAATTTCATTCTGTTCCATGAAACCGCTCATGCGCTTGATGAAGAACTGATGAGATCCATCGCCCCATTCAAAGATCCGATCCAGCAGCTCAGGATTCGGCAACTCCTCGCCGCTCTTCCCGAGGATGCACGATCGGACGAGTTGCCGCAGCCCCTCAAGGAGGTCCTCACTCCTTGGTTGATCGCTGGTTTGAATCGGGGCTTGTGGGCGGAGTACCGGGCATGGCGCGCCACCTTTGCACTCTATCGGTCCGGAGTGCAGGCACGCATGGGTAAACCACCCATCCCGTGGTTCGAAGAGGTCATGACCGCCATCCAACTGGCGCAAGAGACTCCGGAGGGACGCGTGCTCTCCTGGGAGACACACCTCTACCGCTACTTGGACTCCCACTCCAAGGATCCCGAGGACGGCATTTTTGCACACCCCGTCGTTCGGCAGGAGCTGTCGCGTCTTCGCGCAGAGGCTAGAAACTCGCCGCATCCTCCCTATGCCGGAGACTTTCTGGGTCGTTTCAGGGATTGAACTCGAGCCCCCGCTTGCCTATCGATTCAGCCTCGACTTAAATCGTTCGCATGCGCCTCATCCATTGTTTAGTCCCGCTTCTAACCCTCCTTGCGTCCCCCGCTCGTGCAGAGAGCCTGTCAGCGATCCGGAATCCCGCAGAAACCTGGCAGCAGGCCGCCGCGCGCGAAGGACGCCTGCCCGGCCTCCGGACGAGCGGCACCAAAGAAGCTCCCGTGCAGGATGTGGCCGAAGACTTCTGGGATTTTGATACCAGCGATGTGCCCCTTTGGACCACGCGGGAGGGAAAGCCCGCGGAACTCAGCGAACTGCAAGAACAGTTTACGGCAATCCGGGACGAGCGCATCCACGAGGATCCGGAAGACCCGGGGCGCAGCCGGCGCATCGCGTTTCTTTTCCCGGACGATGGCTGCCACCTGCGGGCCGCGCTTTTCAATCAATCGCTCGAGCGCAAGGGATATGCACGGGGATATAAGATTTTCGCGTTCGGAAACTTGCGCGTGCCCACCCCGCACCATCCCGATGGAGACGTGCTCTGGTGGTTCCATGTGGCACCGCTGTTCCGGGTCAAAGAAGGGCTTTTTGTCGCAGACCCGGCGCTTTTCTCGGCTCAGCCGGTTCCGCTCAAACAGTGGCTCAAGTTCCTCGCGCCCGAAAATGATATCACCAAGCTCCGCATGGTGAGCTGCGATGCGTATGCGCACTCGCCCCACTCGCGCTGCATGAATGGCTCGCAGGGCACGGAAGAAGGCGCGTGGAAGATCCACAACCGGGAGTTCCTGGGCTACGAGTGGCGCCGCCAGCTCAAGCTCGGACGGGATCCCGAAAAAGTTCTCGGGGATTTCCCACCGTGGCTCCTGCCTTGAGCCGCAAGCCCGCGGCGTAAATCAGAACTCCGAACGGACCGCCCAGAGGTCCTTGAAGAGCGCGTTGAACAGAGTGGCTTTGAGGTAATCCACACCTGCAGAGCCACCGGTACCCATCTTGCGACCGATCGTGCGCTCGACCATTTTGACGTGGCGGTAGCGCCATTCCTGAATGCCTTCGTCCAGATCCACGAGCCGCTCGCAGAGGGAAGCCACCTCCGGCCTCGCCCTATAGATATCAACCAGGCACGCGCGGAATCCTGCATGCTCGGGATTCGACTGCGAGATATCACGAGCGAGGAGCTCGGCAGGCACGGCAGCCCCCTGCAAGCTCAGGAATTTCAAAAACGAATCGTAGAGCGTGCGCTCCTTGAGGAGCCCCTCCAGGAGCGTGCGTTCAACGCTCCCTTCCGGATAGCGTGCCGCAAGCTGCGCGGAGCGATGTCCGAGCCGAAATTCAAACTCCCGAAACTGCAGGGACTGAAACCCGCTCGAAGTCTCCAGCCGCCCGCGAAACGAATTGAACTGCAAGGGGGTCATGGTCTCGAGCACGTCGACCTGCCCGACCGCGGTCTTGAGGATCGTGAGCATGCGCTTTAAACGGTCCAGTGCCGGATGAAGATTGCCTCTGTCCAACTGGCGTTGAACCTCTGCGAGTTCGTGCAAGAGCTGCTTGAACCAAAGCTCATAGACTTGATGGATGACGATGAACAAAAGCTCATCATGCTCGGGACCATCGGAAAGCGGGGTTTGGAGCTGCAAAAGTTCATCGAGTCTCAGGTAGGAACGGTAAGTGACGGCCATGGATTTGAAGCTCACCGACGAGCCGCGATCCTGTCAAGGATCACGCCATAGGCCGGCGCGATTCATCAGATGCCTTCGCAGTAGCGATCAATCTCGGAAAGGGTCTTTTTGAGCCAGCCCGGATGGGGGGCTTTCCGCAACGACTCCACGCTCGCGGATCCCGCTCGCACGCCCAGTTCCCGGAGCAAACGCTCGAGTGCGACCTGTCCCTGATATCGAGGAAGCTTCAGAATCGCCTCCATGGCGGAAAGGGCGCCATTGCCCGTGAGAGTGAAAGCGGGATTGCGCACCGAGGCCCGCATTTTCAGCCCCAGAAGTGCTCGTTCCCCCCTCGGGAACAGCCCGACAAGCGCGTCGAACGCTCGCTCAAGATCATCCCATTCCTGCGAGAGCTTGGCGGTGAGTTTCAGATCCTTGCGGGTCGCAAACTCGCTGCGAAAATGTTCAGAGAGCATTTTTGCGCCGACCCGCGACTCCCGATCCATTCTGAGTCCCGGATAATCGCGAAAAAAATTCCCCATCAGAAATACCGCATAACTGGCTTCTCCATCGGCAACCTTGCGTACGCCACGCAGGCACTGGCGAGTCTCGAGGCGCTCGAAAGCGACGAGCATTTTTTTCAGCGCCAGTGTCTGAGGCGAGGCGCCCTGTGCGAGGCAGCGTTTACGCAGTTCGGGTGAAAGCCCGAGCTTCCACGAGAAACGAGCCAGGGTTTCACGCTCGAACTCCCGCTCGAAAAGCTCAAGGAGCGGATCCTCGCCGTAATGGGACAGCGGTTTTTTCCGCCCATGGATCGCAAAGTCCCGGAGTTGGGCAAAGGTTTGCACGATCCGACGGGCCTTGCCCTTCTGCTCGCAGATCCGGGTGGAGAACCGCTCCACATCGTCATAACGATAGCCCGCATGGTAGGCCCCGAATCTGCGGATCGAGCCGTAGTCGATAATACCGCCATCGCACAGGATGTTGTCCCCGTCCCAGTCCAGCCAGCAAAAGATATAATCGCTCCGGAATCGCGCCGCCGCCCGCGCGAAATCGCCGGCCATCCTGCGAATCAGGATCTCCACCCACGCGTCACCCTCGAGCTCGAGGCGCGAGAGCGCGAGCCCGCCGTTGGCCACCTCCCGATCCGCGAGGTAGCGCAACATGCCGCGCACTGCTGGATGATTTTCCTGCCGCAAATGCAAAAACAAATGGGATGGCCTGAGCAGATTGCGTCCTGCGCGCACATTGATCGACGACCCGTCCGCAAAGCTGATCAAGGCGAGAGTGCGCTCCGTCGCCACGCCTTCGGCGTGTAGCACTTCGCTCATGAGCGCGGCTGCGAGCCCGTCATCCAGGGAGTTGTATCCGTTGCCATAGCAAACTTTGGGATCGCCCGAGCGGAAAAACTTCCCTTCGCGCGCGACAGCCGGACTCAGGCAGGTGGCCCCGGTCCCCGAGCTCGTCACATCCCAGGTGACGCCCCGATGGCGGATCTCACCGTTCCAGATTCCGCGCCCGTCGCCCGAGGTAAGGCCGGTTCGCGAAGGGTGCTGCAACTGCAGGTAGCGGGTCGCCATGTAGCGCCCCGGCTTGATATCGCTCCGGGGATACCGAATACCATTTTCGATATCCCACTCATTGATGATGACCAGACTGAAGGTGTCCAGGATCGCCCGCGAGAGCTCGGGCGTGAGAACTCCGTCCTGCCAATCCGCGGGGATCAACCCCATCTCGCGCGCAAGCGGGAAGTTGAAATAGAACACCCGGCCGCCGCGCCTGTGACGCGCGGAATACTCAACAAAAGCTCCGAGGTTGGCCGCCTTGAAACTATGCTCGCCATTGAGCCGTCCAAACGACTCGTTGAGATCAAACTCATGGCTTTGGGCCGCCGCAACCATCCTCATGGCCGTAATATCGGAGCGGGACGAGGAAAGGTTGAGGATTTTTGCAACCTGAGTTGAAATAAAAAAAGAGCACATTATGAAAAATGCCGATTTTCCGCCAAAAATCGATCCTCGCCTGCGACTCGTCCTCTATTCCGGTGGGCAGCAGCGTTCCAACCACGCGCTCCACCGTGAAGTCGCACGCCTGGCAGAAATGCGCAGACGCGAGAAGAACCCTCCGGGACAGAAAAGACCGCTCACACTCACTTACATTCCTTACATGGCCGAAGGAGCCGAGATTTATTTTGCGCGTGCCATGAGGCGCTACAGTGCCGCAGGCATCGAAAGGTATTTCATCCTCGAACCCGACACCCGTCCCGGCCGGGCCGAACTCGAACTCCTGCGGACGAGCGATGTGGTTTATCTGGCGGGCGGGAATACGTATGAATTTCTGAGTGTGCTCCGAAAATCCGGCTTGATCAAACCGCTCCGCGACTTTGCGAGGGCGGGCGGGGTGCTCGCAGGACTCAGCGCGGGCGCCATCCTCATGACTCCGAGTATCGGTCTTGCGGGTGTGCCCCGCTTTGACGCCGATGAGAATACGCCCGGGCTCCGAGA
>Ga0172372_10008074_pt1 | contig 14014 bp, 11 predicted proteins | sample LakKiv5m_2_FD_114544 | JGI IMG/M metagenome (GOLD analysis project Ga0172372, IMG submission 114544) | Freshwater microbial communities from Kabuno Bay, South-Kivu, Congo - kab_092012_9.5m | ecosystem: Environmental > Aquatic > Freshwater > Lake | place: Democratic Republic of the Congo...
CGGCTCTGAGCGGCGTGCGCGGCTCGTCGTCGCTCCCGCCCGCTGCACGTCCCGCTCGAACCGCGCCGCCCACGCAAGGCACCATCGCCGGCGATGCCGCGCGCCGCTGCTCCACAGCGCGCGTCACTCTCCGCGCATCCCGCCGCTCACCCCCCCAATCGATCCGTCGCTGCGATGAGGGCGCTGACGATGCCTGCTTCCATCGCGCTGTGGCCCGCATCGGAGACGATGTGCAACTCCGATTCGGGCCACGCACGGTGTAGGGCCCAGGCGCTCTCGGCGGGGCACACGACGTCGTAGCGGCCCTGCACGATCACGCAGGGGATGTGGCGGATGCGGTCGACGTTCGCGAGGAGCTGGTCGTCGCGCTCGAGAAATCCGCGGTTCACGAAGTAGTGGCATTCGATGCGGGCGAAGGCGAGGGCGAAGGTCGGGTCGCCCGTGCGTCGCACGAGATCGAGATCGGTGATGAGCGTGCTCGTCGAGCCCTCCCAGATGCTCCACGCGAGGGCCGCGGCGAGGCGCGTCTCCGCGTCGTCGCCGGTGAGGCGGCGATGATAGGCACTCAGCAAATCTCCGCGCTCCTCGACGGGAATCGGCGCGAGGTAGCTCTCCCACGCATCGGGAAAGAGGCGACTCGCGCCCTCCTGATAGAACCACTCGATCTCGCGGCGCCGCAGCAGGAAGATGCCGCGCAGGATCAACGCACTCACGCGCTCGGGGTGCGTCTGGGCGTAGGCGAGCGCGAGCGTCGAGCCCCACGAGCCGCCGAAGACGTGCCAGCGCGCGATGCCGAGGTGCGCGCGCAATCGCTCCATGTCGGCGACGAGGTGCCAGGTGGTGTTGTCGACGAGCGAGGCGTGCGGCGTGCTCCGGCCGCAGCCGCGCTGATCGAAGAGTACGATGCGATAGCGCGCCGGATCGAAGAAGCGCCGCTGTCGCGGATCGGTGCCGCCGCCCGGCCCGCCATGCACGAAGACGACGGGGATGCCGCGCGGATTGCCCGACTCCTCGAAATACAGCTTGTGCACGTCGTCGACGCGCAGCTTCTCCATGCGATAGGGCTCGATGGGCGGATAGAGTGTGCGCTCCGAGTTGCTCGTCGCCGTGCCTGCTGCTGCCCCGCCTTGCGTCTCGTCGCTCATGCCGTGTCGTCTCCGTGCGCTCGTGGAGCGCGCATGGTGCCATGACCGCGGCGCGCACCGCGCATCGTTGACGCCCCGCCGTCGCCGGGACTACCGTCTCTCCCCGATGCGCGCTTTCCCTTCGCGAGTCTTCGCTCGCCTTTCTTCCGTGTCTCTCGCGTGGGCTCTCGCCGCGTTCGTTCTGCTCTCTGCGGCGTGCACGAAGGACTCGCGCACCGGGCCCGGGCCTGCGCGTGATGCAGGCGAAGCGGACCTCGGCGCGCCCGATCTCGGAGAGATGCGTTGTACCTCGCCCGCGCAGTGCGACGACGGCTTCGCGTGCACGCTCGACGGCTGCGGCGTCGGCGGGACGTGCTCGCACACGCCGATCGACGCGATGTGCGCGATGGGTGAGTCGTGCGTCGTCGGCAGCGGCTGCATCCGGCGCGGCGGCACCTCGTGCACCGGCGACATGGACTGCGACGACGGCAACTTCTGCAATGGCACCGAGCGCTGCGTCGGGCGCACCTGCGTGATGCCGCTTCCGGAGACGTGCGACGACGGCAATGCGTGCACCGTCGACACCTGCGATGCCTCGCTCGATCGCTGCGTGCGCGAGACGGCGCCGGGCTGCGATGCGGGTGTCGCGCCGGGCGATGCGGGCGCCGGGCCCTTCGAGGCGCCGCGCGATTACGTGGGGCGTTTCCTGCTCGTGCCGGCGCAGAGCTCGGGCTGTGGCGCCGCGACGTATTCGATCAGCAGCGTGAGCTTCAGCGCAGGAGCGAGCGCGCTGACGGTGACGGCGGGGAGTTTCCCGCTCGCGCAGTCGCCGGTGCCCGCGGGCGCGACGTTCGACGCGACGTACACGCAGCCCGGCTGCGGCACGTATCGCTTGCAGGGCACGTTCTCGAACGCCGACAGCTTCATGGGCACGTGGGCGGCGGATTTCTCGGGCGGTGGTGGCCTGTGCGCGATCTGCCCGGGCATGAGCGCGACCGTCGTCGGCGTGCGGGCGTCGCGCTGAGGAACATGCGTGTACGCGAGGTGGTGAGTTCGTCCGTGACGGAGCGAGGAGCGCACATGAAGGAGTGTTTGACGATGGGCGTTCAGAGCATGTCGGTGATGCGATTCACCCGGCGAGCGCGGGTGTTCGCGTCGATGGCGATGTGCGGGATTCTGCTCGCGGCATGCGGCGGCAGCGATGAGCGACCGCGCCCGGACGGCGGCTCGCGCTGCCTGCTCCCGGCGGACTGTGACGACGCCATCGCGTGCACCGTCGACACCTGCAACGTCGCCGGGCTCTGCGAGCACAGCCCGCTCGATGCGCTCTGCCCGGCGGGACAATCGTGCAATGCGACGAGCGGCTGCCGCGCGGGGACGAGCTGCACCTCCAACGCCGAGTGTGACGACACCATCGAATGCACTTTCGATTCGTGCGGTGTCGGCGGGGTGTGCGGCCATATGCCGCTCGACCGTCTCTGCACGGGCGCCGGCGAGACGTGCGACGTCACGATGGGCTGCCGCCGCACGGGCTGTGCGTCCGACGCCGATTGCAACGACATGATCGCGTGTACGGTGGATATGTGTGCGGTCGGCAATGTGTGCATGAATACGCCGCTCGACTCGCTCTGCACGGGGGACGAGATCTGCGGGCGCACGGGCTGTTTCACGCCGATGCCCTGCACCGTCGCGGCGGACTGCAACGACGGCAACTTCTGCAACGGCGACGAGGTGTGTGATCCGGAGTTCGGCTGCCAGCCCTCGCTCGGGCCGCGCGACTGCAACGACCGCGATCCGTGCACCACCGAGACGTGCGACGTCGCCTCGGACCTCTGTGTCTTCACGTGTGCGGACGAGGACACGAGCTGCCCGATGTGCCCCGAGGCACCCATCGATTACAACGGCACCTTCTCGATCGTGCCGCCGCCCGCGCAGACCTGCGCATTCGGCATGGTCAATTACAACATCTCGACGATGCGCTTCACGTACGTCGGCGGGATTCTCTCGGTGATGGCGGGCTCGTTCACGCTCACGCAGCCCGGGCCGACGAGCCCGACGGGGCCGACGGGCGGCAGTTTCGACGTCTCCTATCAGATCACCGGCGGCTGCACGGAGACCTTCCGCCTGGTTGGGATGTTCAGCGACGCCAACACCTTCACGGGGACGTGGACCTCCACCTTCGTCGAGACGGACGGAATCTCGTGCACGCTGAGCGGCTGTGCGCCCATCACCGTCGCCGTCACGGGCACGCGCATCCCGTGAGCGCGTCATGAGCGAGTGGAGCGCACCGAGCCTGCAAGAGCACTTCGCCGCGCAGAGCATCTGTTTCGGCTGCGGCCCGGCGAACGCGCAGGGGCTGCAATTGCGCTCGTTTCGGGCGCCCGCGCCGACTGCGGGGCTGATTGCGAGCTTCACGCCACAGCCCTTCCATCATGCGTTTCCGGGCGTGCTGAATGGTGGTATTTGCGGTGCGCTGCTCGACTGCCACGCGAACTGGGCGGCGTGCATTCACCTGATGGATCGAGATGGGTTGGAAGCGCCGCCGTGCACGGTGACGGCTGATTTCCACGTGACGCTGCGCCGCCCCACGCCGATGGATGGGCCGCTTGCGCTCGCGGCGCACGTCGTGGAGTCGAGCGGCCCGCGCGCGCTGGTCGAGGCGACGATCACGGCGGGTGGCAAGGTGACGGCGAGCTGTCGGGGGACCTTCGTCGCGGTCGGCGAAGGGCACCCCGCCTATCACCGCTGGTAGGAGTGAGACGACGATGACGCTCAACCTCGCGACGATCGTGCGCTCGAGTGCGCGCAAATACCCCACTCGCCCCGCGATTCACGTGGGCGAGGCGACGATGGACCACGCCACGCTGCACGCGCGCGCGCAGCGTTTCGCGGGCGCGCTCGCGAAGCTCGGCATCGCGCGCGGCGAGCACGTCGCACTGATGCTGCCGAACGTGCCGCATTTCCCCATCGCGTATTTCGGCGCGCACTACGCGGCCAATCCCGTCGTCCCGCTCAACGTGCTGCTCATGGCCGACGAGATTGCCTATCACTTGGAGGACAGCGCGGCCGCGGCGCTCGTCGTGTGGGAGGGCTTCTACGAGCAGGCGCGCGCAGGCTTCGATCGCATCGCGGGGTGTCGGCAGCTCATCGTCGTCAAAGCCGACCCGAAGGATACGTCGGCGCCCGAGGGCGCGGTGAGCTTCGCGGCGGCGCTCGCCGAGGCCGAGCCCGTCCTCGAGCTACCCGACACGATGCCCGACGACACGGCGGTGATTCTCTACACGTCGGGCACCACGGGCCGCGCGAAGGGTGCCGAGCTCACGCACTTCAATCTCTTCTACAACGCCGAATACATGGCGACGAAGCTGTTGCCGCTCGGCCCGGACGACGTCGCGCTCGCGACGCTCCCGCTCTTTCACAGCTTCGGCCAGACGGCCGTGCAGAATGCGCTGCTCGGCCGCGGCGGCGCGCTCGTGTTGCTGCCGCGCTTCGACCCGCAATCGGCCTTCACGCTGCTCGCCAAGCACCGTGTGACGCTGTTTGCCGGCGTACCAACGATGTATTTCGCCATGCTCCATTTCGCCGACGCGGCGAACTACGATGTGAGCGCGTTGCGTTATTGCGTCTCGGGCGGGGCGGCCATGCCCGTCGAGGTGATGGGCGCGTTCGACGCGAAATACGGTGTGAACATCCTCGAGGGATATGGGCTCAGCGAGACCTCGCCCGTCGCGAGCTTCAGCGTGCTCGATCGCCCGAAGAAGCCGGGCAGCATCGGATTGCCGATCGATGGTGTCGAGTTTCGCCTCGTCGACGAGCGTGGCGCGGTGATCACCGAGCCGCTCGTGCCCGGCGAGATCGAGATCAAGGGCCACAATGTGATGAAGGGTTATTGGCGCAAGCCCGAGGCGACGGCTGAGTCGATTCGCGGCGGCTGGTTCAAGACGGGCGATGTCGCGCATGTCGACGCCGATGGCTTCTATTTCATCGTCGACCGCAAGAAGGACATGATCATCCGCGGTGGCTTCAACGTGTATCCGCGCGAGATCGAGGAGATTCTCTATGCGCACGCGGCCGTTGCGGAAGCCGCGGTGATTGGCATTCCCGATCCGCTGCACGGCGAAGAGGTGAAGGCCGTCGTCGCGCTGAAGCCGGGCGCGATGGCGACTCCCGACGAGATCGTCGCGTGGTGCAAGGAGCGCGTCGCCGCCTACAAATACCCGCGCAGCGTCGAGATCATCGCGTCGCTGCCGAAGGGCCCGACGGGCAAGATCCTGAAGCGCGAGCTCAAGCGCTGATCACCGCGAGCAGGGCGTCGCCCCACGCGTCGATGCGCGCGGGGCCCATGCCGTGCACCCCGGCGAGCTCACCGCGCGAGCGTGGGCGCAGCGCCGCGATCTCGAGGAGCGTGCGGTCGGGCGCGACGACGTAGGCGGGGACGCGGTGCTCCTTCGCGAGCGCGAGGCGTGCTTCACGCAGGCGTTCGTAGAGGGCGGCATCGACGCCCGCGGGCGCAGCGTTCTCGACGCGGCGCGCAGCGCTCGCGCGCTTGTTGCGGGCGCCACGCACGGTGCCTGCGTCGGCGTCGGGGAGCAGCAGCCGCACGGGGCGCGTGCCCATCATCGTCTCGTGCCCTGCGCGCGTCAGCAGCGGCACCGGATACTCGGTCGGTGTGATGTCGACGAGACCCGCGGTGATGAGGCGCCGCAAGAGCGCGAGCACCCACGGGCGCGGCCGGTCCTTCAGGATGCCGAAGGTGCTCAGCGCGTCGAGCCCGGCCTGCGTGAGCCGCGCGCTTTTTGCGCCGGAGAGCATGTCGGCGACGAGGTTCAAGCCGCAGCGCCCGGCGTTGCGTGCGACGCCGGCGAGCGCTTTGCGGACGACGAGCGTCTCTTCGTCGGAGGCGCCCGCTTCGGCGTCGGCACCCGCGGCGCCGCCGAGCCGCTCGCAGACGTCGCAGTGCCCGCAGCCACCGAGCGTCTCCTGCTCGTCGCCGAAGTAGCGGAGGATGAAGTCGTGGCGGCAGCTGCCCGCCTCGACGTAGCGCATGAGGTCGAGGAAGAGCCGCCACTGCCGCTCGATCTGCGCGGGCTCGGGCGCGGTGCCGTCGGGCGCGCTGCGCTCGAGCAGGCGACGGCGCAGGCCGAGATCGCTCGACGCGGTGAGGAGCAGGCCGTGCGCCGGATCGCCATCACGCCCCGCGCGGCCGACCTCCTGGTAGTAGGCCTCGATCGAGCCGGGCGCGTTCGCGTGGATGACGGCGCGGATGTCCGCGCGATCGATGCCCATGCCGAAGGCGTTGGTCGCGACGACGACGGCGATCTTCCGCTCGGCGAAGACGCGGCTCACGACGGCGCGCACCTCGGGCTCGAGCCCCGCGTGGTAGGCGTCGACCGCGTAGCCCGCGCCGCGCACGACGTCGGCGAGCTGTTCGGTGGCCTTGCGCGTCGCGGCGTAGACGATCGCGCCGCCCGTGGGCGCGGTGGGCGCGCCGATCGCCTCGCGGATCGCGCCGACGATGGCGCGCTGGCGGTCCTTCGCGGAGTCGACCTCGAGCGAGGCGAGGTGGAGATTCGGTCGCGCGAAACCGCGCAGCACGACCTTGGTGTCGGGGCCGTCGAGGCCGAGGCGCTCGAGGATCTCGCGGCGTACACCCGGGGTCGCCGTCGCGGTGCAGGCGAGCACGCGCGGCGGTGCGAGGCGCGCGAGCACCTCGACGAGACGCAGATAATCGGGGCGGAAATCGTGGCCCCACTGCGAGATGCAGTGCGCTTCGTCGATGGCGACGAGCGGCGGTGCGAGGCGCGCGAGGGCGTCGAGCACACCCGAGAGCGCGAGTCGCTCCGGCGCGACGTAGACGAGCTTGTACTCGCCCGCGAAGAGCGCGCGCTCGCGGCGGCGTCGCTCGTCGGGCTCGACGTTCGAGGCGAGGTACGTCGCCGGGATGCCGCGCGCGGCGAGGCCGCGGACCTGGTCTTCCATCAGCGCGATCAGCGGCGAGACGACGATCGTGGTGCCCGGCAGCTCGGTCGCGGGGAACTGATAGGTGAGCGATTTGCCGCCGCCCGTCGGCGCGACGACGAGCGCCCGACCGTTGCCCGTGAGCAGTGCATCGACGGCCTCGCGCTGCCAGGGACGAAAGGCCGCGAGACCGAAGCGCTCGGCGAGGCGCGCTTCGAGCGCGTCGGCGGGCGCCTTCGTCGGCGTGGTCGTCGGCGTCGCCCGGCGCGTCATGGGGCGCGTACTCTGCGGGACGTGGATCGCGCGTGCCACCGCGCGCGCAGGGCACCGCGCGGAGGGCGTGGTGTGGAAGGCGCAGCGGGGCGGCGCTGCTACGCTCGGCGCGCTCCGCATGGCGAAGGAAGACACGCTCGTCGTCCACGAGATCTACGCGTCGATCCAGGGCGAATCCTCGTTCGCGGGGCAGCCCTGCACCTTCGTGCGGCTCACGGGCTGCAACCTGCGCTGCAGCTGGTGCGACACGGCGCACGCCTTCTACGGCGGCACGCGCCTTTCGCGCGCGGAGGTGCTCTCGCGCGCGCTTGCGACGGGCACGCCGCTCGTCGAGCTGACGGGCGGTGAGCCGCTGCTCCAGCCGGGCGCGATCCCGCTGCTCACGGAGTTGTGCGACGCGGGGCGCACGGTGCTGCTCGAGACGAGCGGCGAGCGCGACATCGCGCGCGTCGATCCGCGCGTGCATCGCATCGTCGATCTCAAGGCGCCCGGCAGCGGCGAGTCGCACCGCAACCGCTGGGACAACCTCGCGCTGCTCACGCCGCGCGACGAGGTGAAGTTCGTGCTCGCGAGCCGCGCCGACTACGAGTGGGCGCGCGATGTGATCCGCCGCGAGTCGCTCGGCGCACGCTGCGGCGCGGTGCTGCTCTCGTGCGTGTTCGGCGGACCTGCGTCGCGCGACGTCGTCGCGTGGATGCTCGCGGACGCGCTCCCGGCGCGCTTCCAATTGCAGATGCACAAGTACATCTGGCCCGCTGACGCGACGGGCGTCTGAGTTCGTACGCGCGTGGCCCGCGCGCTCCGATGCGCAGATGCACGAAGCCCCCGACGGCGTGACCGTCGAGGGCTTTCGCGTGTTCGCGCGATCTCCTTGTTTTACAAGGAGATCACGCGCTCTCTCAGCAGCGGTCGCGGAGGCAGGCCATGACCTCGCTGCTGCACTCGCGACGCACGCAGTCGATGTCTCGGCACTCGCCGCCGATGAACGAGCCGACCGCGCAGTCGATCACCTGCTGCAGGAAGAACTGGCCGTCGGCGCACACGCTCGCGAGGCACGACGAGAGGCAGCTGAACATCGGGATGGGGATGCCCCCGCCGCCGCCGCCGCCGAAGTCGAAGCAACCGAACACGCAGATGAGGCCCGCCGAGCAGTTGCGCTCCGGGCAGGGTCCGCAGTCGCTCGTGCAGTTCGAGCAGGTCTCGAAGCCGCGCGCCATATCCGTCTCGCAGACCATGTTTCCGCAGACCGAGCAGGTGCCGCAGTCGGTCGCGCAGCTCGCGCAGTCCTCGCGGTCCGCGCAGCGCCCGTCGCCGCAGCCCGTGCAGCGACCGCAGTCGCCCGGGCAGGTGAAGCAGGTCTCCGTGGCTGCGTTGCAGGTGCCGTCGCCGCAGGTCGGGCACGCGTCGCAGTCGGGCGCGCAGGTGAGGCAGTCTTCGCCGTCGCTCGCGCGGCAGAAGCCGTCGCCGCAGGTGTCGCAGCGGCCGCAGTCCTGCGGACACGACGAGCACGTCTCCGTCGCGTCGCAGCGGCGGTTCGGGCAGGTCGTGCAGAGGCCGCAATCGACCGAGCACGAAGAGCAGGTCTCGCTCGGGCTGCAGGTGCGGTCGCCGCAGCGCTCGCAGAGGCCGCAGTCGGCCGAGCACGACGAGCACGTCTCCGTCGCGTTGCACGTGCCGTCGCCGCACGTCTCGCAGATGCCGCAGTCGCCCGGGCAGGAGAAGCACGTCTCGCCGGGGTTGCAGGTGCCGTTGCCGCAGGTGTCGCAGACGCCGCAGTCGCCCGGGCACGAGGTGCAGTTCTCACCGGCGCCGCAGGTGCCGTCGCCGCACGTCATGCAGACGCCGCAGTCGCCCGGGCACGAGGTGCAGTTCTCGCCGCTGCCGCAGGTGCCGTCGCCGCAGCCGCCGGGGCAGGCGCCGCAGTCGGCCGCGCACGACGAGCACGACTCCATCCCGTTGCACATCCCGTCGCCGCAGCGCGCGCACGGGCCGCAGTCGTCAGGGCAGCCGACGCAATCTTCCATGCGGTCGGCCTCGCACATGCCGTTGCCGCAGCCGGGGCAGGCGCCGCAGTCGGCCGGGCAGCCGAGGCAGGACTCGCCATTCGTGTCGTCGCAGGTGCCGTCGCCGCAGTCGGCGCAGGGGCCGCAGTCGCGCGCGCAGGTCGAGCACGTCTCGCCGATGTCGGGCTCGCAGAGCCCGTCGCCGCAGACGCGCGTCGCGCCATCGGGCGGGAGCGTCATGTCGCCGGGATCGCCGAGGTCGCTCGTGCCCGCGTCGCCGACGGGGTCGACGTCGAGGATCGAGCGGCCGCAGCCGAGCGACGAGAGCGCGAGGGCCGCGAGGGAGAGCGCGAGGGGAAGGACACGCAGCAGCGAGGGACGCATGGAGACTCCAAGTGGACCGCGGACAGCGCGGCGACCGCGCGCAGCCTAGCCCGAATGAACAGCCGTTCAAAATGACCGGACGCATGTGCACGCGCCGATTACGGTGAGTGCGCTCACGTCCGCTGCGCGGATTTGGGGCGGGCCGCGGCGCCGTGGTAGAGGGGGCCGATGCGAATCCGACTCGTCTCGTTTCTCGTCGCTCTCTCCGTGCTCGCCGCTTGCGGCGACGATGACGATGCACCCGCCGTCGATCTCGGCGTCGATGCGCCCCTCAGCGTGCCGCCCGAGTCGTGCGCGCAGCCGGGCGACGTCGGCAACGAGAACGGCGTCGGCACCTTCTGCACGCCGGGCGGCCGCGAGTGTCGCGCGTTCCCGCTCGCGGGGCTCTGCCTCGCGTCGGCTGCGCCCGCCGAGAACCAATGGTGGTGCACGCGCCTCTGCGAGCGCGACGATCAGTGCGGCAGCGAGGCGCGCTGCTTCGGCGACGCGCGCGGCAAGTCATGCGTGCCGACGCGCTGCCTCGATCCGGAGCCCGATGCGGGCGTGAGCGACGATGCGGGTTCTGCCGACGACGCAGGTTCTGCAGACGACGCCGGCGCGAGCGACGATGCGGGTTCGGCCGACGACGCCGGTTCGGCCGACGACGCCGGCTCCGCAGACGACGCGGGCGACGACGCAGGCTGAGCGTCGAACGCTTCTTCGTCACGACGCACGACATCGATCCGCGCGCGCTGAATCACCATTCAGCGACCGCGCGGATCGACTTGTTTTTGCGGCGTTTGCGCGGTGTCTGCGCGGTGTCTGCGCGGTGTCTGCGCGGATCAGAGCGTCGATTGCGATGCGCTCTCGCGCTCGCAGAAGAGCTGCCCGCCGCCGGTGTCGGGGAAGTACCACATGGCCGTGATGCACATCTCCGTGGGGAAGGCGAGCGGCGTGTCGCTCGTGTTGTCCCAGAGGCAGCGCTGACGGAAGCGTGTGCCCGCAGGGATCATGAGCGGCGCCTCCATCGTGTACTTCACGACGGGCGGATGCGACGTGTAGGACGACTCCCAGTCGTGCTCGTACATCACCTCGCCGACGTCGCCCGTCTCGGGCAGCCGCTCGAGGCGGAAGTGCACGCCGCTCTCGTGCATGTGGCCCATGAACATCGCGATCTGCAGATCCTGCGGCGCGCGGCACACGTACGTCGCCTCGACGCGTGAGCGGGCGCCGACGTCGAAGCCCTCGTGGTTGAGCACGAACTGGTTTGCGTAGGCGGTGACCGTCGACGGGTCGACGACCTCGACGTCGAGCACGTCCGCGACTTCGATCTCCTCCGGCCGCGCGTTGATGTAGTGCGCCTGCACCACGAGCTGCGCGCCCGGCGGGATGCGCGTCGCGAGGCCTTCGGGGAGCGTCTGGTCGTCGCCGCCGCCCGCTTCGCTGCCCGCGACGGCGACGATGTTCCAGTTCGCCATCTCGGCGTCGTCGCAGGGGTGATGCTGCGGCGGCATGTGCGCCATCGTGTAGTAGAGCGCGAGGTGGTGGCCGCCCTCGCCCTGCACGGCCATCGCCCCGCGCGTCGCGAGCTCGCGATCGGTGATCGTGCTCGTGTAGAAGCACTCGAAGAGATCCGCGCCCGCCGGCACGCGGAAGCTGCCCGTCGACGCGACGATCGCGCGGTCGCTGATCGTCACGCCGGGGCCCGCGGGGGCGGGCTCTTCGCTCGTGCACGAGGTGAAGGCGAGGGTCGCGGCGAGGCCGAGCGAGGCGTGGCGGAGAATCGACTGGCGGGGGAGGGCGCGCATGGGGAGAGAGCCTATCCGCGCTGCGCGCCGCGCCGCGAGAGTAAAATCACGGATCGCTCAGTCGAGATACATCGCCTCGATCTCGGCGGCGAAGTGCTCGTAGACGACCTTGCGCTTGACCTTGAGCGTCGGTGTGAGCTCGCCGTCGTCGACCGTGAAGGCGCGCGGCAAGACCGTGAACTTCTTCACCTGCTCGACGCGCGCGAGCTCCTCGTTCATGCGGTCGACGGCGACTTGAATCTCGGCGCGCACGCTCGGCGCCGCGTGCGCCGTCGCCGGGTCGAGGCCCTGCGCCGCGCACACCTTCGCGACGGCTTCCGGGTCGAGCGTGACGAGCGCGGTCAGGTACTTGCGGCGGTCGCCGATGATCACGGCCTCGCTCACGAGCGGGTGGTTCTTGAGCGCGGCCTCGAGGTTCTTCGGCGCGATGTTCTTGCCGCCCGCGGTGATGAGGATTTCCTTCTTGCGGCCGGTGATCGAGAGGAAGCCGTCGGCGTCGAAGGCGCCGAGATCACCCGAGCGCAGCCAGCCGTCGACGAGCGTCTCGGCCGTCGCTTCGGGCTCCTTGTAATAGCCGAGGAAGACGTTGGGCCCGCGCACGAGGATCTCGCCGTCGTCCGCGATCTCGACCTCCACGCCGGGCACGCGCGTGCCGACGCTGCCGAAGCGGATCGCGCCCGGGCGATTGAAGCTCGTCGGCCCCGTGTCTTCCGACTGCCCGTAGACCTCGCTCACGAGGATGTCGAGGCTCGCCATGAACTCGAGCACCTCGCGCGCGACGGGCGCCGCGCCGCTCACGCAGATCCGCGCGCGGTCGAGCCCGAGCGCGGCCTTGAGCTTCGAAAAGACGAGCTTGTTCGCGAGCGCGTATTCGAGCGCGAGTGCGCGCGGCAGCGGCTCGGCCTTTGCCCTCTTCGCGCTCACGCGCGTGCCGACGGAGCGCGCCCACGTCGCGAGACGCGCCTTCGCGCCGCGCGTCTCGGCGAGCTTGCCGGAGATGCCCGCGTGGAACTTCTCCCAGATGCGCGGCACGGCGAAGAGCACCGTCGGGCGCACTTCTTTCAGGTTCTCCGGCACGCGCTCGATCGACTCGGCGAAGTAGAGCTTCATGCCCGCGGTGACAGCGCCGTGGATCGAGAACATCTGCTCGGCGATGTGCGAGAGCGGCAGGTAGCTGAGCGCGACGTCTTGCGAGGTCGAGTCCGTCAGTGAGAGCGCGGCGTCGGCGGTGAAGGTGAGGTTGCGGTGCGAGAGCATCACGCCCTTCGGCGGACCCGTCGTGCCCGAGGTGTAGATGAGCGTCGCGAGCCCGTCGGGCTCGAGCGCGTGCACGCGGGCGAGGTAGTCGGCGTCGGTCGCCGCGTCGCCGCGCGCGAGGAAGTCGTCCCACGAGAGTACGAGCGGATCGTCGATCGGCGGGCAGTCGCGCATCGTCACGACGTGCCGCAGCAGCGGCAGATTCGCGCGCTCTTTCTCGATCTTGCGCCACTGCGCGACGTTCTCGACGAGCACGACCGGCGACTCCGCGTGGTGGACGATGTAGCGGACCTCGCTCGGCGAACACGTCGTGTAGATGCCCGCGGGCGCGCCGCCGATGCTCATGCACGCGACGTCCATCACCACCCACTCGAGCCGATTGAAGCCGAGGATCGAGACGGTGCTGCCGGGTGCGCAGCCGAGCGCGAGGAGGGCGCGGCTCGCGCGGCGCACGAGGTCGCCGTACTCGCGCCACGAGCGCGCGTGCCAGAGACCACCGCGCTTTTCGCAGAGGGCGGGGGCGTCACCGAGCTTGCGCGCCTGCGCGATCAGGCGAAGCGGAATCGTGTCTGCGGGCATCGTCGTCTCCTCGTGTCGCGGCTCCTGGGGAGCGCGGCGCGCGGAGCATAACGCGGCGCCGTCAGGTGCGGTTCTGGCAGGGGAAGTACTGGCAGGACGACGAGCAGAACTGCCAGCAGCTCGACGAGGTGCACAAGCCGCCCGTGCACGTGCGGAAGTTCGTCCCGCTGCGGTGCTCGCAGACGTTGCCGGGGCGCAGCGTGCACATCCCCGACCAGGTGCAGGCGCTCGTGCAGACCTCTTGCGAGCACGGGTCGCACAGACTCGGTCGGGTCGCTCCGGGCACACACTCGCCCGCGCCCGAGCACGCACCGAAGGCGCTCCACGGCCCCCAGCCGCACGTCGACGAGCAGGTGCGCGTGCGTGTGCGCGTCCCGCAGCCGCACGCCTCCGTGTCGGTCTCGACGGTGCCTGCGACGCACTCGCCCTCGCTGGCGCACGTCTCCGCGCCCCACGCGCACGTGCTGTCGCAGCTGCGCATGCGCGTGCCGCAGCGCCCGCATGCGCCGCCCGACTCGACGGTGCCCGCCGCGCACTCGCCACTCGCGCTGCAGCCGCCCGCGTTCATCCAGCGGCCGCCGACGCAGAGCTGCTGCTGCGTGCCGCAGAAGCCGCACGGCAAGTCGCGCGGCGGGTCGCCGTCGGTGCA
>Ga0172372_10008075_pt1 | contig 14014 bp, 7 predicted proteins | sample LakKiv5m_2_FD_114544 | JGI IMG/M metagenome (GOLD analysis project Ga0172372, IMG submission 114544) | Freshwater microbial communities from Kabuno Bay, South-Kivu, Congo - kab_092012_9.5m | ecosystem: Environmental > Aquatic > Freshwater > Lake | place: Democratic Republic of the Congo...
CGGATCAGGTTGAGCACGCCGCTGTGGCTGGGCGATTCCAGCACAGACCAGTCCAGTTCGGCATCGTGGTTCCACTCGCTGCGCTGGCCAAATTCGCCGCCCATGAAGAGCAGCTTGGTGCCGGGGTGCGCGTACATGTAAGCGTACATGAGCCTTAAGTTGGCAAACTGTTGCCAGTCGTCGCCAGGCATTCGACCTAACAAGGAGCCTTTGCCGTGCACCACTTCATCGTGCGAGAGCGGCAGCATGAAGTTCTCGGTGAAAGCGTAGAGCAGGCTGAAACTCAGGTCGTGCTGGTGGTAGCGGCGGTAGATGGGGTCGCGCTTGAAGTACTGGAGGGTGTCATGCATCCAGCCCATCATCCACTTCATGCCGAAGCCCAGGCCGCCCATGTACACGGGACGGCTGACCATGGGCCAGGCGGTGCTTTCTTCGGCGATGGTCTGCACGCCGGGGTAATCGCGGTAGAGGCTGAGGTTGAGCTGCTTGAGGAACTCGATGGCCTCGAGGTTTTCGTTGCCACCGTACTGGTTCGGCTCCCATTCGCCCGCCTTGCGGGAATAATCGAGGTAGAGCATGGAGGCCACGGCGTCCACGCGCAGGGCGTCGGCGTGGTAGCGGTCCATCCAGAAACCGGCGCTGGAGAGCAGGAAGGAGCGCACTTCGTGGCGGCCGTAGTTGAAGATCAGGCTTTTCCAGTCCGGGTGGAAGCCTTTACGCGGGTCCAGGTGCTCGTAGAGCGAGCTGCCGTCAAAGCGCGCGATGCCGAAGGCGTCTTCGGGGAAGTGCGAGGGCACCCAGTCCAGGATGATCCCGATGCCGCGGGCATGCAGGGCGTCCACCAGGGCCATGAATTCCTGCGGGGTTCCGTAGCGCGAGGTGGGCGCAAAAAAGCCGGTGACCTGGTAGCCCCAGGAGCCGTAAAACGGATGCTCCATGACGGGCATGAACTCCACATGCGTGAAGCCCAGGTCCTGTACATAGTCGGCCAGCTGTTGGCCCAGCTCGGTGTAGCTCAGGGAACGGTACCCTTCGCCCGCAACCCGTTTCCAGGAACCGGGATGGATTTCATACACGGACACCGGACGGTTGAGGTCCTGGCTGGCCCGCTGCTGCATCCAGGTCTGGTCCTTCCAGGTGTAGTCGAGCGGCCAGATGACCGAGGCGGTCTTGGGCGGAACCTCCCAGCAGAAGGCGTAGGGGTCGCCTTTCTCGAGTACCTCGCCGGAATGGGCGTTGGTGATGCGGTATTTGTAGGTCTGCCCCTGGCTGGCGCCGGGCACAAAGATTTCCCAGATGCCGGAACTGTCCCAGCGCACTTCCATGGGGTCGGTGCCGGCGTTCCAGCCGTTGAAGTCGCCGATCACGGACACGGCGGACGCATTCGGCGCCCAGACCGAAAAATAGGTTCCCTTATGGCCACCGGCTTCCATCAGGTGCGCGCCAAAGTGCTCAAAGAGCCGGCAATGCGTGCCTTCGCGAAAGAGGTGGACGTCCAGATCAGAGAATCGGGAAATCCGGATGCGGTCAGCTTGCGGCATAACTTCTTACGATGTGGCGGATGCCTTGTAGGGGAATGGCCACCCACTCGGGGCGGTTGTTGAGTTCGTATCCGAGTTCGTACACGGCTTTCTCCAGGATGAAGGCGCGCAGCAGCCGCATGGTGGCCGCGCGGTCTGCGGGCAGGAGTTCCGTGCCCAGCATGCCCTCCAGGTACTGGTCCAGAAAGCGCGTGGCGATGATGCGGTACCAGGCCGTGGCCCAGGAATTGAGCGCCTCACTGTGCTCGGCCAACTCGGGATGCTGCAAAATAGCGGCATGCACGGCGTAATGAAAAGAGCGGACGATGCCGGCCACGTCTTTGAGCGGGGAATACTTGCGGCGGCGCTCGGAATGCGGCTTGTCGGGTTCGCCTTCAAAGTCAAGCACGACAAAATCCTCGCCGGTAAAGAGCACCTGGCCCAGGTGGTAATCGCCGTGGATGCGGGTCAGTTTTCCCGGGCCCGGATCGCGGGCCAGCGCCGAAAAGATGCGGTCCACTTCAGGTTCCAGGCGAAGGAGTTCTTCGGCTTCGAGCCGGATTTCGTCTTTGAGAATGTCGAGCAGCGAACGCAACATTTCGAACCGGCTGCGCATCAGTTCATGCGTGGCCTGGCTGAAGGCCTCCAACTGGCCGTCTTCCTGCGGGTCGGCGGTAAACGCGCCACCTTCCTTGCCCGAAGCCATAGCCCGGTGAAGGCCGGCCGTGCGCGCAGCGAGTTTGTCCACCAGCCCAAAGTATTCGGCTCCGATCAGTTCGCGGTACAATTCTGGCAGCGATTCGAAACTGTCCAGGTGTTCAGGGTATTCCGGCGCGGGCTCGGCAGTCAGACCTTTTGTTGCGATGCCGTTGTAGTAATCGCCCAGCGTGCGCAACGTCAGCGACCATGCATCGCCCTGGTTGTGGACCCAGTCCTGGAACATGGCCAGCACCAGCGTTTTGCCTTCGGGACCGAGCATTTCCACCGCACCGCGGTAGGCGGGAATGTGCGCAAAACCGGCCTGCTCGGTCAGGTAACGCGTCACCTCCAAATCGGGGTTGACGCCATACTCGACTTTGCGGTAAAGCTTGGTCAGGTAGCGATCGCCGTACACAATGGCCGAATTGCTTTGCTCAGCGTTGAGCACCCTGGCCGGCAGTTGGCTGTGTTCCTGCGCCAGGGTACGCCCAGGCAAAAAGCGCACGACGAGGTCGCCCAACGCGAACTCGCGCGCTTCGACCAGATAATGAAAAAGCGCGTCGCGGACAGTCGATAAATACAACGCGTCAACGATGTACCCGGCTACCCCATCCACTACCGCGGCGGTAACGCGCGTGGCATCCGGCATGGCATCCGCGTCCACATTGGGACACCAGCCCAGCAACACCGCGTAATTCTCCGCATGGCGACCGCGGTACTTGACCCGGATGATGCCCAGCCAGGCACCGAGTTCGCCGGCCGGCAGGTACACCCGGTCGTCAATGCGGCAGGATTCAATGGTGGACGCTTTGCCCCCGAACCAACGGGTACGCCGCAACCAGGCGGCCAGTTCGGAATTTTCCAGGATCCGGACATTGTCCGGGCCGGCGAACAGGGCCCCCCAGGAGGAGGCGCGGAGGGGTCGTTGGGGGGCTGGGGCCATGTTTAGGGTTTAATCAGGCGGAACAGGTGGAAGGGCATGCGGCGGGGATCCAGTTCAACGTAGTTCCATTCGCGTTCCCAGGTGTACTCCACGTTGGTGATGAGGTCTTGCAGTATCATGCGGTCGCCGTCGTTGAGCCCGATGCGCCAGAGCGGCACCCGCACCCAGCCGGATACGGTGGCTGAGGCATTCAGGTTAACCACCACCAGCACAATGTCGTTTCCGCTGGGATCAATTTTGGTGTAGCTGAGCAGCTGGTCGGAATCCGTCTGGTTGAAGGTAAGGTTAAACGTGTCTTGCAAGGCAGGCATGTCCCGGCGAATGCGGTTTACCCGCGAAATGAGCTTGCGGAAGGGGGTCTGGGTCTCAAAATCCCAGGCTTTGAGCTCGTACTTCTCCGAATAGCTGTATTCTTCGCGGCCGGAGATGGGGTCGTTGACGCACAATTCGTAGGCCGGGCCGTAGAGGCCGTAGTTGCCCGACAAGGTAGCCGCCAGAATGTAGCGGATCACAAACATGGGCTCTTCGGCAAACTGGAGGTTCCAGCCCAGGATGTCGGGCGTGTTGGGCCAGAAATTCGGGCGAAAGTATTCGCGCATCGGGCTGTGGACCAACTCGTTCATGTAGCGCTCAAAATCGCCCTTAGTATTGGTCCAGGTAAAGTAGGTATAGCTGTGATGGAAGCCGATTCGGGCCAGGCGCGCCATGATGCGCGGGCGCGTAAAGGCCTCCGACAGGAACAGGATGTTCGGGTCTTTGGCATAGACCTCGGCCATAAGCCATTCCCAGAAATGGAAGGGCTTCGTGTGCGGGTTGTCCACGCGGAAAATAGTCACCCCCTGCTCCATCCAGTAATACACCACATCGCGCAGCGCGATCCACAGCGGCTGCCAGTCGTCGCTTTCAAAGTGCAGCGGCAGCACATCCTGGTACTTTTTGGGCGGGTTTTCCGCGTATTGTACCGTGCCGTCCGGGCGCCACTTGAACCATTCGGGATGCTCCTTGACCCAGGGATGATCCGGCGAGCACTGGAAGGCCAGGTCAATAGCCACTTCGATGTCGTGGCTGTTGGCTGCTTTCACAAAGCGCCTGAAGTCTTCGATCGTTCCCAATCCCGGGTGAATGGCCGTGTGGCCCCCCTCGGCCGCGCCGATGGCCCAAGGTGATCCAGGGTCACCGGGCTGCGACGTGGTGCTGTTGTTCGGGCCTTTCCGGAACTGCACGCCCACCGGGTGGATCGGCGGCAGGTAAATGACGTCGAAACCCATCCAGGCCACAAGCGGCAACACGTTCTTTTCCGCATCGGCAAAGGTGCCGTGGCGCTCGGCGCTCCCGGCCGAAGACCGGGGAAAGAACTCATACCACGCGCTAAAGCCGGCTTTGCGCCGCTCTACCCGAACGCGCAGTATTTCGCTTTTGCTCTGGTCCACATAAGTGGGAACGTCGTGAATCAGTTCCTCTGTGCTGTGGTTCAGCGCAATTTTGATGGCTTCGTTGATTCTGCCGCGGTCTTCAAAAAGGTCAGCCAGGGCTTCCATTTGCTTGCGGACTTTGCCCTTTTGCTCCGCCGCGGCCTGGCGAAAAGCCTCCGCCCCGGCCAGCATTTCCACCGCCACATCCTGCCCTGCCGCTACTTTGCGCTCCAGGCCGTGGCGCCAGCTGGCCAGGATGTCCACCCAGCCGCTCACGCAGTACTCGTATTCGCCCGGCTTCTCTACCTTGAACGAGCCCTCCCAGACATCCTCCTGCGGCGAGGTCATGGGTACCGTTTTCCAGGCTTTCTCGGCGGCATGCCGGTACAGAATGGCCGCCTTCATTTCGTCGTGCCCGTCGGCAAACAGGTCAGCCTGCACGAACACCGTATCGCCGGGCACCCGCTTAATGGGATAGCCCCCTTCGAGCCGCGGCCGCACGTTCTCAATGACAACGCGCTGCCGGGCGATGCTGCTGTATTTCTCGGGGATACCGGCGCCACCGGATTTGCTTTTTCGAGCCATGGTTTGGTTCCGTAAGATGCGGAGAGAAAGGTATTGACCGCAAAGAAACAAATCAGGGCCCTTCTGCTAAATAATGATTACTTTTTTAAATTCATTCCTTTGCACGTTGGTCTGAAACTTCCGAACGGGCTATATCGCCTTTGCGTTGCATCGCTTCTCCGCAAGAACAGGGAGCGTGACACTTGTTCCGACCAATAGAAACCCATGATAAAAAGCGCGGCTTACGCCGCGCCTAAGGGTCAAAGTGACGAAGAGTCAAAGAGGCATTTAATCCCGAAGACAACGAACCGAGAAACCGTCTAGCTTATTGACGATGCTGCGGAAAGCAGTGCCGTTGATGTAGTACAACCCCCGACCCCAGGCATCGCTGGTCGAGGACTCACTCGAGCTCCACCAGTAACCGTCGAACCCTTGGGTGTTGAAGGGACCAGCGTAGCTGCGGTAGCCGCCCGGAAGCCCGGAAAAGCCACTGCTGTTCGTGGCTGACGTGTTCGGGGCCTGCCATAAGCCCGTGCCGGCGCTTAATGTGCCCGTGGTCTTCATCTGCCCACCGGCAGTTAAACTGTGACTAAATCCCGTACAGCTCCCACAAGTACTGGGATCCAGAACCGTAATCATCGCTGTCCACTCTGCATCCGTAGGCACATGCCACCCGGTCGGGCATAATCCTCTTGTGTCTGTCGTGGTGAACCAGTTGTACAAAAGCCCATAGGTGTCCTTATTCGCTGCTACATCATCGTAAACAGCAATGGCCCCGCTGGTGGTGGCCGCCCAAGCGCTATTACTCAAGCCTGTTGGGATATTACTGCCATCGCGGTAGTGTTCCACCTTCAGGTTCTCCGCCATCCAGCACTGACCGCCTATCCCAACCACATTGTAAACATTCCCATCTACGTCCGTGACCGTTGAAGGACAGGGTTCTCCCTCCAGACAGCGGACAGAGAAGCCATCCTGCTTACTCTCTTCGTTTTGACCGGCCAGGCCGCCTACGTATTGCAGATTCCGGTTCACCGCAAATGGTGGAAAAGGATCACTCCTGCTCCACCAAAAGCCAAAAAACCCCTGGTTGAAGTAACCACTGGAAGAGTTGCGGCCTCCTCCCGGAAGACCCGAAAATCCGCTGCTGTTGGTGGCCGCCCCGTTCGGGCTCTCCCACAGGCCCGTGCCGGCAGAAAGTGTGCCTGTCGTCTTCATCTTGCCGCCCGCTACACTGGCACCACCCAGAAAATCCGTCAACTGGGTCCACTCTGCATCTGAGGGCACACGCCAACCCGTAGGACAGAGCCCACGGCTATCATCCACAGCGTACCAATTGTACAACAATCCGAAGGTGGCCTTGTTAGCCGCAATATTGTTGTACACCGAAAAAGCTCCGTTGGTGGTTGCATTCCAAGCACTGTTGCTCAATCCAGTTGGGATATTGGTACCGTCCCGGTAACGCTCCACCTTCAAGTTCTGCCCCATCCAGCATTGATCGCCTATCTCTACAACCGTATAAACATTCCCATCAACATCCGTTGCTGAAACCGGGCAGGTGCCGCCTCCTCCGGCCCCGCCTTTCTCAAAAGTGTTGCTCGCTGAGATGGGTGTTACCGCGTAGGGCGGGATAGTGCTGCAGGCAGCCTGTACTTGCCATGTGTAAATGCCCGTGGTCAACAAGGCATCCGGAACCAGGTACTGATCCCTTTCGAACCCAATAATCCGGCGCGTAATGTTGCTGCCTGAAGGAGTTGTTGCCTTAATCTGCACTCCGATGCTCCCGGGAACCACATCCCATTCCAGCAACGCCCCGCTGAAAGGGGTGTATGTTGATGTCAGCCCGGTTGGAGCGGTGCCAGGGTCGCAAACCTGGGCGCTCAGACTTTGGCAGCCTAGAAAAATCACGCATGACGCGGTTATCCATTTTTGAATTCTTCTGGTAAAAAGTCGCATGGTCATTAAAGTTTAACTCAAATGTACAATCATTTTCAACAATACCAAAATGATCGCTGCGTTTCATGCCCCTGTTTTGGACACCCATAAGGACCCGATCCGGAACACCCTGTCGCCGTGCACCCGTTTAATGGGATAGTCCCCTTCGAGCCGCGGCCACACGTTCTCATGACAACGCGCTGACGGCCTATTCTGCTGAATTTTTCGGGGATACCGGCCCCGCCCGATTTGCTTTTTCGAGCCCTAATTTGGCTCTATGAGATGCGGAGAGAAAGATTTTGACTGCAAAGAGACAAATCAGGGCTCTTCAATCACCTTTGGGTTGTGCTGATGATTTTCAGATTTTTACACAAAGTAAAGAAACAGATAAATTTAAATTTTTTTACGTAAGGGTAAGATTAAGAGAAACAAGGGGGCGCAGCTAACATATTAAGCAATTACTTATACAATTATAAATTTATATAAAAGATTCCTTTTCGGGCAAATCTGATGAACGCGTGTTTAATGGAGGACTCAACCTGCCACGCACCGAAGAAAAAAAGGAGCCGTCATCTCAAGGATAACGGCTCGAGAATCAGCCTGGCTTATCACTCATTCACTTCTGGTGAATGGTCTTTTGGTTGAAATCTGCAACCTCTTTTGTTACAAAATGATGGGCAGCTTCAGAGATTCACCGATGGTTCCAGATAGCTAATCCTGGACACAACGAACGGAGAACGCATCTCGCTTGTTGTCATCGTAGAGGAACAAAATGCCACTGCTGTATGTCAGACGCCTGAACAAGGCACGCACATCCGAAAGTTCGCTGGAACTCCACCAGAAACCGTGGTAACCTTGCCTGAAAAAACCGCCGTCGGCATTCATGCGGCCACCGGGCAGCCCATTAAATCCGCTGCTGTTGGTAGCGCCTGCATTCGGATCCCGCCACAACCCTGTACCCGCTTCTAACGTCCCGGTTGTCTTCATTTGACCTCCTGCTTCGGGACTGTGCTCCGGAACAAGGCAAGAACCACAAGACAGCGGGTCAAGTACTGCAACCATCTGCGTCCACTCCTCATCCGTCGGCACATGCCAGCCTGTTGGACACAATCCCCGTTGGTCATCTACGGCGTACCAACTGTAAAGCAAACCATAGACAGATTTGTTGCTTTCCAGATTTTCGTACAACGCATAAAATCCGTTGGGTGTTGGAGAGCAGTTCAAACACCTGGGAATGGAATCGCCGTTGCGATAACGTTCCACTTTCAGGTTCTCAGCCGTCCAACACTGGTTACCAATCTTTACTGTGCCGTAAACATTCTGATCAATATCCATCACCGTTGACGGGCAAGTCGTTACTACGCCTACGGTAAATGTGTTGCTTTCAGAAACCGGAGTAACATCATAAGGCGGTACAGCACTGCAAGCGGCCTGCACTCTCCATGTATACGTTCCCTGGGTCAGTGATGCATCCGCAATCATAAATTGGCTCAATTCGAATCCGCCCAAACGCACTTCGACAGGTGACCCCGATGGCAAATCAGCACGAATTTGCACCCCTCTGCTGCCTGGCTTTAAATCCCATTGCAGTAAAACACCGGTGCCGGGCGTATACGTCGCTGACAAACCTGTTGGAGCAGTTGTCGGATCACAAACCTGCCCTTGGAGGCTAAGACTTAACAATCCAGCCGTCAGCAAGGAAAATTTAGTCGTTTTCATGGCTCGTGATTAATTGTTAACTTCTAACGATCACTGTCAATATACAGGCAGATCAAGCCGTTTTCAATTACATACATTACCTCATGGTATGATATAAATCATTAAAATACCATACGGTATGTTTAAGCCATAATAAACATACCATACAAAATGTTGCTTATCATGCAGTTAACGAATCTCCAGCCTCAGGTTACGCGTCATTGAGTATTTCAGGATTCCTTTCAGGGAGATTGGCTACGTTCTCCGTGTCCCAGGCTTTTCAAATGCTGCGCAGGCTGGAAACAACAAACCCCGCCTTGTGAAGGTAGGGGGCTTAAAAGACTGAAAAAGGAAAAAGACGAGTTATGAAGGAATGATGAATTATCAAGTCAAAAAAATAAGGGCCTTTCAACCAGTGAAAGGCCCTCTCCTCAATTCATAAAACCCATCCACAAAAAAAAAGCCTTGAAGCGGAGCGAGGTTGCGGTCAACCCGGGGACGCTTTTGCGTTATCGGTTATGTTCCTTTAGAAAACCCACCTTCTACGTACCGTGCTCAGGTGGAAGAAGGTAAAAGGTAAAAACCGGTTAAGTGTGTTAAAAAATCCCAGGCAAAGGCTTCGTCTTCGGCATAAGCCGCGCATTGCGGCCAAAGAACCAGGTTACCTGGGTTTCATAGTGTACTACGAACACTAAGCAAAACTAAAGCAGTTATGCACATTTCCAAAGAATCCGCGGAAAAAAATGCGGGAGGGCTTCCGGGCAAAGGAATTTTGTAGCGGGAAACAACAAGCGAAACAGCAGCGCTGCCCGGAGCTTGAGCTATGACGCTGCCATCCGCGACTCTCCGGGGCTGGCTTACCTCGCCAGAATGTACGCCGCCGATGGGGCTACCTCCACCTTGTTGCTCAGGGTAAGGAGCCCTTCGCCCGGCTCGGAAGCCACCACGCGACCATTGCCGATGAGGGTCCAGGTGCCTCCGGGCAGGGTATAAGTATAGGGCTGGTCGGAGCCGTTGAAGATGAGCAGAAGCTCTTTCCAGGAGTCGCCGGCGGCGGCGGCATCGGCGTGTTGGATGACGACGTGCTCGGAGCCGCTTTCGGGGAAGCGGATGACGCGGCGGATGAGGTCCGGATCGTTCATGCGGAAGACCGGGTGGGCTTTGCGCAGGGCGATGAGGGCGCGGTGGTAATCGACCAGGTCGGCGTAGTCGGCCTTGCGGTTCCAATCGAGGGCGTTGACTTTATCGGAGCTCTTGTAGGAGTTGTGGTCGCCGCCTTTGGTGTAGGCCATCTCGACGCCTTCGTGCAGGAAGGGCACGCCCTGAGCGGTCAGGACGATGGTGTTGGCCAGGCGCTGAATGGCCAGGCGACGGGGTTCGGAGGCTTCAGGGGCGGAAAGGGCAACCTTGTCGTACAGGGTGTGGTTGTCGTGGCAGGAGACGTAATTGATGACTTGCGAAGGGCTGCTTACCCAGGGCTTGGGGGAGTAATTGACGCGCGAGAAATCGACGTCGGGATGGGCGATGCCGCCGACCAGACCGGCGCGGAGGGTCATGCTCAGGCCGCCTTTGCCGCTGGCGAAACCGGGGTCGTGTTCGTCGGACCAATGGCCTTTGATGCCGTCGCGGATGTCGTCGGAGAAGGCGGCGATGCCGGGCAATTGCCAGGTCAGGCGCTTGATGGCCCGCTGCTCTTCGGCCAGGGGGCTGGGACCGGCGGTCCAGCCTTCGCCGTACAGGAAAATGCCGGGGTCCAGGCTGTTCATGTCGTCCCGGATCAGGCGCATGGTCTGCTGGTCGTGGATGCCCATCAGGTCAAAACGGAAGCCGTCCAGGTGGAATTCGCTGGCCCAATACAGCAGCGATTCGCGCATGAACTTGCGCACCATGGGGCGCTCGCTGGCCACCTCATTGCCGCAGCCGCTGGCGTCGGAGAACTTGCCCTCCGGCCACTGGCGGTAGTAGTAGCCGGGAACCAGCTGACTGAACACGCTTTCGGCCACAGAGTAGGTGTGGTTGTACACCACGTCCATAACCAAACCTATGCCAGCGTAGTGCAGCGCCTGCACGGTGGTCTTGAGCTCGCGGATCCGGGACGCGCCATCGGCCGGGTTGGTGCAATAGGTGCCTTCCGGGGCATTGTAGTTCAGCGGATCATAGCCCCAGTTGTAGCCGGGCTGCTCCAGGGTTTCGTCCAGCGAACCATAGTCGAAGAACGGGAGCAGGTGCAGGTGGGTCACGCCCAATTCCACCCAATGATCCAGGCCGGTCGGGAGTCCCTCCGGCGAACGGGTGCCGCGCTCGGACAGCCCCAGAAACTTGCCCTGGTGCTTGATGCCCGATCCGGGGCCTACCGTCAGGTCGCGAACATGGCCTTCGTAGAGCACGATGTCGGTGTAGGAGTTTTGCGAAACCCGCTGGTCCTGCTCCCAGCCCGGCGGGTTGGTCTTGAGGGGGTCAAAGATCTGGCCGCGCTTGCCGTTCCGGCCTACGGCCCGCGCATAAGGATCGGGCACTTCAGCCAGCCAGGCCCCGTCAAACTGGGCCTGCACGGTGTAATACGAGCCCTCCCAATTCCCGGGCAGGGTGGCCACCCAGGTGCCGCCAGCGTCCTGGCGCAGGTACACTTCGCGCTGCGGCGCACCGCCCAGGTCGGTGGCGTAAAACTGCCAGCGCACAGCCTCGGCGCTGGGAGCCCAGACCCGGATGCGGGTAGCCGCCGGCGACCAGCTGACCCCGAGGTCATCGCCATCGTAAACCGGGTAGGTGGAAAAGTCCACTCCCTGAGCAACAAGCAGGGAAGCGCTGAGTGCTGGCATAAGCAACAGGAGATTCAGAACGGGGAACAAAGGGTTGAACTTGCGCATAATCGGGTTGGTCAGGAATGACTGCGCCGAAAATACGGAATACCCCGGCATGCCGTCCTGGCCGGGAACGCGAAGCCGCTAAGAAAAGCGCAACAGCCGCTGCAGCAGTTCAAACAAGTCTTCCCGGGAGAAGGGCTTCTGAAGAACCGCATCGGCACCTTGCTTGAGCAGGCCTTCAGCTTTGTCGGTATCGGACTTTCCGGAAAGAACTACCACGGGCAAATGGCGGTAAAAGCCGGATACCTTGATGTTCTCAAGCAGCTGCGCGCTGCCCAGGCCGGGCATATCGACATCGGCCATGATCATGTGGGGCATATGGCCGGCAGCCAGCCAGCTCAGCGCCGCGAAACCGTCGGTTAAAATGGTAACCTGGTAGTGCTTGCTGAGCATGTGCTCCAGCAACATGCCCAGGTTGGGATCGTCTTCAATCAGGAGAATATGAGGTTGCTCGGGCATGGCAGCAGGCTACAGGAATGGGTCGAAAGGTCGCTAGGGCGCATTAGGCCCTTCGCTCGGCTTTCTCCCACAATACGGTTTGTTTTCCGCGCAAGTTTCGCCAGAAACCGGCAAAGACCGCGTAGTTCATCATAAAAAAGTAATATGGAATGAAAAATGCCTTAACCTTCATGTGGCGCTGCTCCAACAGGTAGCCGATGAAGGCCAGCGCGTAAAACAACACCTGCGCTGCCAAAACCAGGCGGTAAAAACTGCCGGGCAGCAATTGGGCGTTCTCCGGGCCGAGCAGCAAGCCATTAACCACGAGCAGGCCCAGCAAGGCCAGCGGGGTGATGGTCCAGCGGAGTACCCGGTGTGAAACGTACTGGAAACTGAGAACGCCGTGGCGAAAGGGGTTGAGCAGGCCCGACAGGCGGGCGATGGCCTGCAGGCCTCCGGCAGCGATGCGGATTTTGCGCTTCAACTCCTCCGGCACCGAAGCCGAGGGCCCTTCGACCGCGAACGCTTCGGGCTCATACACCACGCGGTGGCCATCGCGGGCAATGCTGAGGGTCATGACGAAGTCCTCGATGACGGTGTCTTCGGGAACGGGCTGGTACAGCTCGCGGCGGATGGAAAAGAGCTCACCAGCCGCGCCGACCACCGAATGCAACTCGGAGTCCAGGTGCTTGAGCAGCGACTCGTACTTCCAGTAGATGCCCTCCCCTGCCGCATGCGCGGCATCGCTCTCGCTCATGTGAACACGCTTTTCGCCGGCAATGGCTCCAACATGCGGATCGCGGTAGTGGCGCACCAGGCGTCGAATGGCCTCGTGGTTAAGCAGCGTATTGGCATCGGTAAACACGACAATCGGGGTGCGGATGAGCGGCATGACCCGGTGCACGGCCGCGATTTTGCCCTTGCGCTCCGGGTGGTGGTGCACCTCTACCCCTTCAAAACTGCGGGCAATGTCCGGCGTGCGGTCGTTGGAACCGTCGGTAATGATGACATGGTGGAGCTTTCCCATGGGATAATCCAGCTCCAGATGGTTGCGGATTTTGTCGGCGATCCAACCCTCCTCGTTGTAGGCAGCCACCACCAGGCTGACCTCCGGCCATTCGGCGTCGGGCGCGTGCTCATCGGGAATGGGCCGGCGGCCACGGACCAGCCGCTGCAGGCTGACCAGACCATACAAGACCACACCGTATCCCAGGTAGGTGTAAAAGACGAGCAGCAGGCAGGCCCAGAATAGCACTTCAAGTAAAGTCATAACTTATTGCTCGTCAGAAGCCTGCAAACGTTGTTTAATCCAAAAAAACAGGATGGAACAAAGCCGTCCCGGACTCGTTCAACCGGGAGACCGGCGATGCTCGCGCAAATTGACGGAAAAAACGCAGAGCGCTTACCCTGATTTTGTCCCGAAATCGCTCCCATGAGGACGATTTTGCATGCTTTCCAGGGCATAGTTTACGGACACAAGCAGGCAAATGTTCAGCGATTTCCCTGCACGTTTCAGGAGCAGAAGCATCACCGGAAAGGCAATTTTTCGGGCGAAAGGGCCGCGGTGGCCCGGGCAAGGGACTCCGTTGATTTACCTAATCCAGCTACCTTTGCCGTTTAAAGAACGCCGGTTTAGTACCTCGCTATGGACTTTTCCTATTTTTTACGACTGCTGTTGGACCGCAAATGGATCATCCTCGCAGTTACCTTGCTGGCCGCCGGGGCAACCTTCCTGATTACCCGACAAAGTTCGGTGAACTACAAATCGCGTGCCTTGTTGGGCACCGGCATCACGGAAAGCAAATCGCCTACGGCTGACATTGACCAGCCCGGAGCCGCAAGGCCTTTCGAAATAGACAACCAGTTTTCGAACCTGATTGAGATCATCAATTCCAAAACGGTGATCGGGCTGCTGAGCAAGGCCCTGATTGAGCACGACCTGAC
>Ga0172372_10008079_pt1 | contig 14012 bp, 11 predicted proteins | sample LakKiv5m_2_FD_114544 | JGI IMG/M metagenome (GOLD analysis project Ga0172372, IMG submission 114544) | Freshwater microbial communities from Kabuno Bay, South-Kivu, Congo - kab_092012_9.5m | ecosystem: Environmental > Aquatic > Freshwater > Lake | place: Democratic Republic of the Congo...
AGTAAAATTGATCAAACACCTTTAAATCAAAATCGCTGCATCCCAAAGTTTCAAAGAAATTTACCCGCTTATGGCTGCCTTTGACTGACTTCCCCCCTTCCAATTCTATTGCATATTTCTCCCAAATTTTAAAGTCTAAATAGTTAAAGATAAATAAGGAAATACCTTTTGACTCTAAATTGCCATCACCATAAATTGATGAGAAGTTAAAATGGATGTTGTGAATGTTCGTATCAATTTGGTTTCCATTCAATACGGCCGCATCAAAACTACCTGGCTTGGGCACGTTGATTTCACTCAAGTTGTCTTCCACCAAATAAACATCCCTCAAAAATTTATCTGCCAAATTTGAAACAAAAACAGTGTAATCTTGAACATTCCAACCATTTTCGGTCTTATTTCTAAAGAGATAAAGTAAACAATACAACAAATAGTTTTTTCGCTGCCGAGCAGTGAAAGACACCTCAAACATGGAGAGCAATTGAACCAACTTTTGTTGTACCTTGAGGTCATTATTACTTAAGTTTCGTAAGTACTTCTGTTTATCATCTTTATACCATGTTTGAAGCTTCCAAGGATTATTTTCCATGGTGTCTTCCTCATTAGCGTGGTGAGCCATGAAATTATCCAACAAAAACTTAGCCTGCAACAAGTTAAATGCGAATTTCTTGACAAAATCCTGATTCAACGAATCCTTGATTTTATCAAATTCATGAATGAGATCTTTGTCGTCTAAGTTGAAATTCGTCGGATCAAAATTGGGTTCGTCAAGACGCGTAATTTTCAAAACAATCAGTAAAAAATTAGAAAAATCAATGATGGTCTGGAAAGAATCATCTTTTTCTTTTTCATTCTGAATAACTTGGTTTCCTCTGATTTCAATCAACTCCAAAATAGAAGCTTGATTCAGACTAGAATCTGTATTGGGAAATTCATCAAAAGAAGTTATTACAAACTCGTTCAAGTGATTTCCAAAAATTCGCACATCTTGAATTTTTTGTTGAATGTAAATGCCCATCTCAGAACAACATTCCCAAAGATGACTGAATTTGTTTTTGTCAGAATCACTGAGTTTTTCAATCAACCGCGCCTTGATAATTTCATGCTTTTCCAATTGCTCACCTCTGGAATTCATGATTTCAAAATAGTGATTGAGGTCAACGTCTTTGGGGACCTGATAATGAATGATGTGAACCTTGTTTTGGAAATACTTTTTGAAACCATCGAGATGTTCAATTTCTACGATTTCCTGAATTGATTCATGAGCGAATCGGAAACCTTTAAATATACCCGCCTCCGTTTCATCTACTTGAAAATGGGGAATACTCTGAATGGTATCGTTTGCTTTTTTTCGTGCCCGATACGTCAATTTATTTTGAACTTTGATATTTAGTGCACCTAAAATTAAGTTCGTCGTTGTTAACCTTTGCTGCCCATCAATAACTTCAAATACTTGATCACCCTTGTGATATGTAACCAAAGTACCTATATAGTAGGTAGAATTGTTCTTCAGCATTGAATCATACACATCTTGAACCAAGGTAAATATTTCATCTTTTTCCCAAGCATAATTCCTCTGGTAAATAGGAACTTCATAGGTCACCTTGGTGCCATTGTATAATTCTGCAATGGATATTTCTTTTAGAGGCAATGACTTAATGCTCATAGTAGATCCAAAAATTTATAGGATTTGAAAAAATGCAAATAATTCAGATGAATTTGATCATCGTTAATTGCATCTAAATTGTCAGTTTTGGCCTTTATTTTAACCAATGGTAAGGATACCAATTTTTCAGATAGCGTCCCCAACAAAGAAAGCGGTGAATCTGAGTCCGCTATGGTTTTATATAGATTGAATGAATTTAGAACCTCTGGATTTCCCATAATGTAATTTTGAGCAGAAAGCCACCCTAAATTTACGTATTGAGCTCTGAGTGAATAGGCCCATATAAAAGCACAAACCACAAACTGTTCCAACATTTCTAAATCTGCTTTATACGGCTTTTCAGGACAAAATCTGTCAACATATAACAATATGGTAGTATCAAAAAGCAGCCGAGTAATTCTATTTCCCACACCATTTTTGTAGGTTCGAAGGTCAAGGGTTTTAACAATTTCATTTCCGTTGATGAAGTAACCCTCGTATTTGTCGTTATTTTTTATATCTCTGAGAATTTCAAAATAGTGTTTTGCAAATTCAAAAAAAGGTTTTCCTGCGATAATTGGCGTATCCAATTGAAAGGGCTTCAAATTTCGCGTACCAGAAACAAATGGCATGGCAGAGCGATTCATTGATTCGGCAAAGGAGAAAGCTCCTTTAAAAAACTGAGCAAACGGGTGATTGTCTTTACGGGTAATACCTTTGAATTTGTGGATGTTTTGTTCGGTCAATTCCCATGCCCAATTGCCCTTCGTCCACTCTTTTACTCGATATAAATAATCGCTGAATAACAAAGCCAGCTCTTGTTGGGGTAGATCTTCCCATTCTTTCACTATTCGCTCGGTTTCTACAATATCTAAATCGGCCATTTCTCTCAAATGATAGGCCTTGAGCAAATCGTGAGGATACAACTTTTTGCCTCGTGCATTCTGAGAATCAAAAAACTGAAACGCGTCTGAAATGCTATCAGTAATGACCGTGATTAGTTCACAGTTATTCTCAACATACTCTTTCAGATCTTTCTTTTCTCTCTCATCGGCCATGTTTTGGATCCTTCTTTTGAGGGACAAATAATTATTGGGGATGTTGCGTTGATTGTGAGGATTGTAAGTCATTGACTGATTTAAAAAATCAACTTCGCTTTCTCCCAACGCCTTCAACAACAAGGAAAAAGTAATGGTGCGTTGTTGTCCATCAACAATGTTGTATTTGTCCGAATCTTTATGCAAAATCAGGGTGCCTACCCTGTAAGTTTCTTTATTTTGGTTTTTCGCCTCAAGAATATCATCCAAAAGTTGAATGGCGTTCTTGGATGTCCATTTGTATGGTCTTTGATAATTGGGTATAGTTAATGCGATAGATCCAATTTCTTTACCATTTTGATCAAGTGTAATCTTATTATGCCGCAATAAATCTCCAATTTTTGTTATTCCCAATTGCAAGGAGCTTCCCATTTTTTAAAATTTTATTTATCAAATGTAAAACATCTAATACCTCAAATCAAAAATGTTTGAATTTCAAACCACCTACTTCCGTAACTTTACCCTCCCATCATGAGAACTGAACGATTGCATGCGCTGCGCAGCGAAATGGAAATTCCACTAGATGTCGAGCGGAGCTCACTGGAGTTGGAGCAATTTCAGAATGCGTGCCTTAGGCCCATTTTGAAATTTCAGCACGCTGCGTTACTCAGGTATTTTATGTCCCAAAGCAGCGAAGCCAAATATCCCCCGCTAAAAAAAGACTCGGAAAACTTCGTAAAAATGAAGCTTCAGAAAGAGGTGGTGCTTCGAAATGTGCTGATGGGCATGATTTTGGGACTGATGAGCGTGGAAGAGATTGACTTTTTTGCACAGCACAAGAGCGAGCTCTCCCGGCGTTTGGTGAATATGCTGGTGCAGCGACTGACGGATGGAATTACGACCTCGAAATAGTGTTTCTCCCCACTTCCAATAACCAATTGAACACATTCAAATGGATGATTCCGTTACGGCTCATGGTGAAATCATCAGTGGTTAAAAGATATTTGGGATAGTTATCTTTGATCTTTTCTAAAGCTCCGAACTCACGATTGACGGTGACGTCGGCACTTAACTGCCAAGCCACTTGGAAGTACTCCAAATTTCCTGTAGGTGTTTTACATACAAAGTCAACTTCGCTGTTTCTGCTGGTACCCGTCCAGATTTTATATCCTCTGCGAAGCAGCTCCAAAAAAACAATATTTTCCAGAATATGACCCCGATCAGAAGTTTTATCTTTCCCCACCAACACGTTCAATAAGCCCACATCAACAAGATAATATTTTTCTAAAGTAGCCAGTTGTTTTTTGCCCTTGAGGTCGAAGCGGTTCAGTTTGTAAAACACAAAACTCGCGGTTAGGTATTCTAAATAATTTTCAACCGTTTTGTGGTCAATACTCTGTGAGTCTTGCTTCAAAGCCTTCGAGATATTGCCCGGAGACAGAGCGCTTCCCAGGTTTGAGGCCACAAATTTTACGACATTGTTGAAAGCTCTTTTATCATTGATTCTGAATCTTTGAGTGATGTCTTTCTCGATGATGGTATTATAAATCGCTTGGAGGTATTCAAATATTCTTCCAAAACCACCTTCACGCAAATCTACTCCTTTGGGCAAAGAGGTTTCGTTCACATAATCAAAAAATAACGCTTCGAAATTCAAGTAATTATTATGCACATCAATTTTCCTAGCAGTTAGATATTCATGAAATGAAAAGGGTAAAATCGAAATTTCAATGTAGCGTCCACTCAAAAGCGTTGCCAATTCACTGCTCAACAAAAAAGCATTGGAACCGGTGATATACACATCTACCAGAGGTGTTGCGTACAATCCGTCAACGAGTTTTTCAAAAAAAGGGATGTTTTGAACTTCGTCTAAGAATATGTAATTCCATTGATTCCCTTGTAATTTCTGTTTGATGTGAAAATAGATTTCGTCCCAAGTTTTATTGAGGTAATTCTCAGGCAATTCAAAATTATAGAATTGAATTTGAGAGGGGTCAACCCCCAAATGGAGTAACCTCGACTGATAGATTTCCAGCAAAGTAGATTTACCAGACCTTCTCAGTCCACTCACCACTTTAATCAGATCTTCTTGTTTGTATGCAAACAATGCTTCGATGTATTGCTCTCGATTTGTAAAGCTTTGCATAATACAAAGATAGGTCTATTTTTCCCAAAACTTGCATTTTTTGCATTTTTTGGGAATTTTCATTGAATCTCCGCATTTTATGCAGTGAATAGCAGCGCTACAACCTCTTCCGCTTCCAATCAACGCTGATGGAAGAGCCATCGGCAATGATGACAGAATTGGGTTGAGCGGCAGATAAATGCTCAAAGTCGGGGCCGTACATCGATAAAAAGTCGCAGTTCAAATCAAACTCTTGAACCGTGTTGACGGTCCAACGCGGGTGGTTGACTTTGTATTCTTCGGTGGCGGTATCACTCACGCGAGTGTAGCCATAGTAGTGTTCAAAGATGAATTCTTCCAAACTACCCTCCTGCATTTCACGCTGATCTGAAGAGGCCTTCACTTGAAGATGATTCCATTGAGAAGCGATTTTCCAACGGTATTCCACAGTCTTTTGCTCTTGACCCAAAGTGATTTTGTGCTTTGTTGGGATGGATATGTAATGCTCTTTGTACAACTTGTTGGCCAGCCATGCCACGGGTTGATAGGGGACAGATTCATTGATAAAGACCACTCCCCGCCTATCGTTGCGTTTTACGTAAAATCTAAGGTTTACCTCTTCAAACGTCCCCAAAAAAGGAACCGGAACCCCAAATATTCGGGTATTCTTGAACATAAATCCCACCAAACTGACATAGGTTTTGCCCTCAAAAAAATCAAGCTCTACCCCGTTGGGCAAATACGGCTTCAAGATTTCAGGGTCAACTGCGTAGTTGGCCATGATGAGGTTTTCCCATCGGGCGTTGAGGAAGGTTTTCATAATGAATGTTTACGTTTCTGAGTTCAATGACATTGACTTCAAAGGCTTTCCTTTGAAGGCTTGAATGAGAGTGAGCAGGGCCAAAATCCCGTAAAGAAGGGAAACCAATAGGGTCAGTTTGGTGTTTCGTAAAACATAAAATGAAAGTAAGGGTAAGACCTGTAGGGCGTGCATTCCAATGAAATGTGCCACGCGCAGATCGCCTACTGTTTTGCTCCAACCTAAGATAAACCAATTTGAATTATCATTTAAAGCCCCCACGCTGTGATTGAGTCGTGATCCCATAGCAAATCCTTCGAAAGAAAAAATCATAAAAATAAATATTCCCAATCTGATGGCCCAGAGGTAATGGTTAGATAAATCTGGGAAAGTCCCTTTGAAAAAAAGTACTCCTACATAGGCGGTATAGATGGTCACCAGCGATGCGGCAAGTGCCATCAGGCTAAACATCACTGAATAAAATGGGGTGCTCATGTTGTAATGGGACAATTGTCCGCGTGAAGCTTGCAAAGCAATATACACAATTTCAAAACCCAACAACACAATGACAGATGCGTTGAACATCTTGATATTAAAATTGGGCAAATAATGGCAGTACCAAGCCATGGCCCAGGCAAAAGTGACGGTAGAGGCTGCAAACTTGAAGGGCTTATACCATGCATTCACGCCATAAACTTGGGTGTTTGTGGTTCTTGCGAGGACTAAAAAAATGACGGCGCTGACAAGGCAGATCCATCCGAAATAAAATAATGGTTCATTTCGAAATTTGAGTTGTTGAAGGAAGTCCATCATGGATTGAAAGAAACGAATTTAATATATTATGGTAGACAAAATTCACAGCATTGTACAATGATACTCATAGGCAAAAACATCTTTCCGCTTTCAGACAGTTTGATGAAGCCATATTTTTGGTAAAACAACTCAACTTCATGATCAATAGGGTCAACCACTACTGCAAATGAACCCATTTGCAAAGAGAGTATGTAGGCTCGTTTCAACGGATTAAATCTCAGTGTGGGAATATCGGTCAATTTGACAAAATGAGTTTTTCGAGGCCATTTTTGAAAAAATCAAACTGAAACATTGATATATAAATCCTACTTACAATTTCACGTGTTTTTTGTAAGTAGAAATCAAAAATTGGTCTGTAAACCCATGTCCAAACCCATCTTTTCGTAGACTGCATCGTTGGGTTCCCAGAGTTCAATTTTATTGCCTTCGGGGTCTAATATGTGCAAAAAATTTCCGTATTCATACCGCTCAATGGTATCCAAAATCTGAACATCGTTTTGTTTGAAACGCAGCAATAATTGATCCAATCCCAGTAACCCTAGGTTCATAGTTTTTGTGAACCAATTCATTGGCGGCAAATCCGAGAACGAAGGCAGAAACACACAGCAATAAGGCACTTTCAATGTCATTTTTTTAAAAAAAATTTGAAACATATTAAACTTTTCACGAAGTTACATGTCTAAACGATTAAACCTTAACAGTAAAATTATGAAAAACTCTCTTATTGCACTCAACCTTGCTGTTCTATCTATTCTTAGTTTTAATGAATTGAATGCCAATCATCAACCCGGTCCTAAGAGCAGAAGAGATCGAAAAGAAGATGTTCGTGACCGCCGTGAAGATGTCAGGGATAAACGCGAAGATGTCAGGGATAAACGCGAAGATGTTCGCGATGCAAAATTCAACGGCGGAAGACGTGATCGCCGTGAAGATGTACGCGACAAACGTGAAGATGTTCGCGATCGCAAAGAAGATGTCAGGGATCGACGAGAAGACCGTCGTGATAGAAAATCACGCAGACGTTAAGATCATTCAAGAACCAAAACTTGGGACTTACCACATCTTTCGGCCTTTACGAAATAGCACCATACAGCGAAGGCATCATATCGGATTTTGTGCCTTGGGGACGGTGATTAGTGATCGGTGATCGGATGTCAGACGTCAGTTTAGAGTTTAGAGTTGAGCCCTCTACCCTCTACCCATCAGAAACCAGCCGTAATCCAAAGACCAAAGACCAAGGACCAAAATCCAGCTCTCAGCACTCAGCACTCAGCAGCAGCTTTAGCTGCCAAGCAACTCGAAGCGTAAGTCCCTGAGTCTAAAAGTCCCCGGCGAAGCCGTTATTGCCCCTGCCCCAATGAAAATGCAGGCTTTCCGTCGAAGGCGTAAAGGTTTTCGGTTTTAATGACGTCAATGCCCGCAGCTGAAGCTTTTTGAAGCAGTTCAATGATCTCAGCATTTGACATGGACTCGCCTTCGGTTTTCTTGAAACGACAACGCCAGTGGTCGGTTAGAAAAGTTTCAGGGAACCCATCAGGATAAACCTTGATTCCGCGGTTAGTGATCATGCTGAGTTTGACTGAATCTAAAGACACTGACTCCATGAGTGCACCTATTTTATTGGCGTCTTCACCTGCCCAATGAACGAAAAGATCTACTCCTAAAAGGTCTTTCTTTTTGGCTGGTTTTCTTTGATATTTTGGTAAAATCAATGAGCCGGCCTCAGCAAATTCAACCGCCTTCAATTGCGAAGGAACTTGTCCTAAGCGCTCAATAAGTGCATCGGCAAACTCCTTGGTTCCCACTTTTTGGGTGCTCAGACCCTCTTTGTAAATATCTGCAGTATGAATACCATCTTCGAGGGTTTTTAACCATGCATTCTGGATTTTCTCACCCACTTTTGATTGCCCAATGTGAGCAAGCATTTGGATGGCGCCTTGAATCAAACCTGAAGGATTTGCAATGTTTTGCCCAGCGATGGTGGGGGCAGAACCGTGAATAGCTTCGAACATGGCGCATTCTTCGCCAATGTTTGCTGAACCCGCAAGTCCAACAGAACCCGTAATCTGCGCAGCGATGTCGCTGATGATGTCTCCGTAAAGATTCAAGGTAACAATTACATCAAAATCTTCGGGGGTATCGGCGATTTTTGCAGACCCAATATCAATGATCCAGTGTTCGTTTTGGATTTCGGGATATTCAGCGGCAATTTCTTTGAAAACATCGTGAAACAACCCGTCTGTTTGTTTCATGATGTTGTCTTTCGACATACAAGTTACTTTTTTGCGGCCCTGTTGTTTTGCATATTCAAAGGCGTATCGGATGATTTTTTCGCAACCCGGTCTGCTGATGAGTTTCAAACATTGAACAACTTCATCGGTTTGTTGATGCTCAATGCCGGCATATAAATCTTCTTCGTTTTCACGAATGATCACCAAGTCCATTAATGGGTACTTGGTTTCAATGTAGGGATTCAAACTAAAACAAGGACGAATATTGGCATACAGTCCCAAGAATTTACGCGTGGTTACATTTAGACTTTTATAACCACCGCCTTGAGGGGTGGTAATAGGTGCTTTTAAGAATACTTTGTTGCGACGAATAATGTCCCAAGCATCGTTTGATATACCTGAGGTATTTCCAGAAAGATATACTTTCTCACCAATGGCAATTTCATCAAATTCTATTTCAGCTCCTGCCGCTTCGAGAATGCGCAAGGTAGCATCCATGATTTCTGGCCCAATTCCGTCTCCTTTAGCTAATGTAATTCTTGTTTTTTGTGTCATGTTGGAAATTATTTCGTTGCGAATTTGCTAATTGTTTTTAATTAGTTTTTATTTATGTTTGAAATAAACATTATAAATAATATTTATAATGCTAATCCCACTGCAAAAATAACCCAAATCAATCAATATTGCCTTTTAACCCTATGAATTACACATTAAATCAGTTGAATGTATTTCTTAAGGTTTCACAGACCTTGAACATCACCAAAGCCGCGGATGAGCTGCATTTAACACAGCCAGCAGTATCCATACAACTGAAAAACTTCCAACAACAATTTGACATTCCTTTGATTGAGGTAGTACAGAAAAAGTTGTACCTCACTGATTTTGGAAAAGAAATTGCAGAGGCCGCCGAGAGAATCATTGAAGAGGCCAAGTCGATTGAATATAAAATGCACGAACATCAAGGCGAATTAACAGGAAAATTAAAAGTGGCTTCAGTTTCTACCGGTATTTACATTGCACCCTATTTTTTAGGAGACTTTATAAAGTCAAATGAAAACATTGAGCTGCTGCTTGATGTAACCAATAAGTCGCAGGTCATTGAATGTTTGGAACAGAACAAGGTTGATTTTGCATTTGTGAGTGTATTGCCAGAACATTTGAACATTCACCACACAGAATTGCTTTCCAACAAACTCTATCTCATTGGCAATCAAACATCCCCTGAAGCAAACCAAGACCTAGACAAACTTCCGCTGATTTTCAGAGAAAGAGGATCAGGCACCAGACATGTCATGGAAAAATACCTTCTTACTCGAAACATGTCATTGAAACCCAAATTGGAACTCACTGGAAATGAAGCCATTAAACATGCCGTAATTGCAGGCTTAGGATATTCAATCATGCCATTAATTGGCATAAAACAAGAACTAGACAAAGAATTGCTCAAAATTATTCCAAAAAAAGAATTTCCCATTGAATCAAAATGGATGCTCATTTGGATGAAAAACAAGAAACTCTCACCAGTTGCGAACGCCTTTCTTAAGCATTTGGAAAGCACAAAAACGGAATTGATACATACCCACTTCAGTTGGGCCTAAACATCAACGAATTAACAACAAAGTGCCTGTTTTTTTGACAATTCTGCTTCTGTAACGGGCATTTATCAGGTATACATAAACACCGTCGCTGACATATTCACCATTAACTTGACCGTTCCACCCTTCCAAGGCATCGCCATCGAAAATCACTTCACCCCAACGATTGAAAATCAACATTCGCGCTTGACCTGACAATACTGCTTGATTCACCACTTTGAATACAGGATTTACACCTTCGGGAGTAAATGCATCGGGTATGAAGAACGTATCTAAAAGGCTAGAATCAAATCCCCCGTCAAAAACCAGCGAATTTGAATGGCTCCAATTCTTCCCCATGGGCATTGAATTGTTGGTAATCGCTGTTACGCGATAAGTACTCACACCCAAATCTGTGGGTTCATAACTAGTACTGCTTACGGTGCCTTTTACCGCCCATGAACCAGACTCAAATCGTTGAATTTCATATTGGAAGGCCAGTCCTAGTTTTTCAAAATGCAGAGGTTTATTCCACACCAATTGATTTCCGCTTTTACGCAACAAAATATTTCCTGAAAGCTCACTAGAATCGGCGGGCTCACCGCATCCCGAAAACCTTACCAGCCTAAATTCATATTCTTTATTCTTAGCATCGGCGGTGATAAATTCCCAATTGATGTTTCCGGGGGACGTGGCTACGCTGTAGCCCAGCAGCCAAGAAGAAGCTGACTTCTCACGATATCTGATCACACAACTATCACCCACTTGGGCAAAGCCCGACAACTCAATTTTGGGCTCATTTTCAACCGATGTGTAATAAAGCGATGTGGGACTGGAAGGCGTTCCAATATCATAGGCAATCAAATCTTTTCGGTTGGATGTACTGGTAATTCCCCCACCTTGTTTGTGTGCCCGAACCCAAATTTTCATTTGCAATCCCAATTTTGGCAACCTCCAAACATAGTTGGTTGCACCAGGGGCAAATGATGTATCAAACAACTTCAAGCCTGTTACCGCATCTACAATTATCAATTGATGTTTACTGAAAAGCCAGCCTTTATATTCCTTCCAGGAAATATTCAATTTTCGATCGCATTGGTACTTATTTGAAAGACTGGCATTGAGTAAAATGGGCGAATGATCGGCTGAAATCACACCGCCGTTTCTGCAACTATCAAACCCAGCAATCGCCAATCGGTTTCCTAATTTAGTAACATCAAAATCGGAGGACTTAAAAAGGTATTTCAATACATTTTGCTCATCAATCAAGGTATTTTGCGCTTCCACTTTAAACAGGGAATACCCCATAATATCGGCATCGGCGGGCTTGGTCCAACCTGCAATGAGTTGTTGAGTTGCATCATCCACGCTCACGCTGTCAGGCTCTACATAATCTGGAGCTTTATCGTCTACGAAGATGCGGTTGGAATTGACTGAATCAATTTTCAAACATCCGCTGTAACTTGTTACATACAATTCCCATTTTTTATTGTTGGGTAAAGTAAATACTAGTGTAGATTGGTTTCGAACGCCTTGCACAGAGAGTAGTTGAAAACTTCCCGTTGTATTGTCTCTTCCCCAAACTTTGTATTCCTGAAAATGTCCTAAACTATCTGTTGATGGAGTTAATTCCAACGTTAATTCGCTATTCACTCTATCCAAGCAAGCTCTGTGCAAAACGGCTTTGGATATACCTCTTTTGGGAGTGTAACTACCATCAAAATTCGCAAAAAGTTGCTCAATTTCACAGAGTGTTAACTCCCTATTCCAAATTCCTACATCGTCAACATTCCCAATGGCGGGGGCCGTATTATCAGCTTTTAATCCAATTCTACCTACAACGGTTCCAGAACCGTATTGAGGCAACTTTGTGGTTGCCGAAGAACTGCTGTCAACCGCTTTTCCGTTTACATAAAGTTTGATTTTCTTGTCAGCTCGAGTCAATACTACATGAACCCATTTCCCCGTGTTGAAAGTCTTCTTGTGAGACAATGCGATGGGCGTTGTGGATCCTTGATTGAATGCCAAGGCAGACGGACCCGAATACATGGAAAACAAGTTGCTGGCTATACCCATGGCTTGCCCGGCAAATGAAGTTCCATCCGAAACATCCAAGATCACCTGAAGTGAATTATTGACCAAAGCCACATCCGTGTAATACCATGCAGAATAGCTGTAATTATTGGTTTGGATGTTGTTACTGGGGATATTAATATAGGACAATCCGCCTGAAGGGTTACCTCCAAACGAGTAGGCTGAATTCGCCTGTCCAAATCTATCTTTGGTAAGACTCACATTGTTGGTTGTCCCGTCTTGATTGTTTCCGCTAGCATCTTTAGCATTTCCTGAAAACGGATAGTATGCAAGTAGTCCGCTGCTTGGAATGTTCTGAGCGCTGAGAGAAAACCCTTCCAACAGAAAAGCTAAAACAATAATATATCGATATTTAAGGAACTTTTGTAAAATCAACGTTGAGCCTACGAATATAGACGTCAAAAGACCTCTATTTGTTGTAATAAACGCAAAAAAAGTGCCTTTTACTTGAATTTTTTGGCGATTCCCACCAAGATTATCAGCGCTGGCACTTCAACCAGGGGTCCAATCACTCCTGCAAAGGCTTGTCCGGATCCCAAACCAAACACAGCCACAGCAACTGCAATGGCAAGTTCAAAGTTGTTTCCCGCAGCGGTAAACGCAACGGCGGCTTGTTGATCATAAGGTGCACCTGTCCATCGAGTAACAAAAAATCCCACCAAAAACATCAGTCCAAAGTAAATCAACAACGGCACGGCGATTCGAACCACATCCATCGGAAGTTGAATGATATTTTCACCTTTAAGAGAGAACATCACTACAATGGTAAAGAGTAGGGCAACGAGTGTGAGAGGCGCAATTCGAGGAACCACTTTAGTTTCGAACCATTCTTTACCTTTGAATTTAATGCCCAGCTGTCTGATAAAAATTCCCAATAAAAATGGAATTCCCAAATAAATTCCCACACTTTCAGCAATCTGCCCAATAGAAATATCTATAGCCATGCCTTCGTAACCCATCCACTGAGGGATTTTGGTCATGAAAAGCCATGCATAAAACGAGTATGCAAACACTTGAAATACACTGTTCAAGGCCACCAATCCGGCACCATACTCCTTGCTTCCATCGGCCAAATCATTCCAAACCAACACCATAGCTATGCATCTTGCCAATCCAATCAAGATCACCCCTGCCCTATATTCAGGCATATCTGCCAAGAAAATCATGGCGAGCACGAACATCAAAACCGGACCAATGATCCAGTTTAACAACAGCGAAACGCCCAAGACCTTGGTATTTTTAAACACCTTCGGCAACAACTGATAATTCACCTTCGCCAACGGCGGAAACATCATGATGATCAGTCCAACGGCAATAGGAATGTTAGTTGTTCCTACGGACATTGATTCGATGGATGTTGCTACGCTTGGAAAAGCATAACCCAAAAGAACACCTACCGCCATGGCGAGGAATATCCACAGGGTCAGGTAGCGATCTAGGAAGGATAGTTGTTTCATTATTTTCGGTTATCGGTATTCGGTTATCGGTGGTCGGTGGTCAGCTCTAAACCCTAAACTCTTCACTGTCGGCTGATTATAAACCTCTAAACGCATAAAACAGTTCAGATGCTATTTGCAAGGAGCGTTCAGCGTAGGCTTTCTCTTCAAATTCGGTGTCGTCAAAGGCTTTGGGATCTTCGTAAAGGAGTGAAATTCTCACATCGGCCGCTGGCAGAAACGGACAATTTTCGTCGG
>Ga0172372_10008082_pt1 | contig 14006 bp, 7 predicted proteins | sample LakKiv5m_2_FD_114544 | JGI IMG/M metagenome (GOLD analysis project Ga0172372, IMG submission 114544) | Freshwater microbial communities from Kabuno Bay, South-Kivu, Congo - kab_092012_9.5m | ecosystem: Environmental > Aquatic > Freshwater > Lake | place: Democratic Republic of the Congo...
AAATAAAATTGAGTTTTTTTTAGAAAAGTTGATTTTATTTTTTTTTATGTTATATTATTAGATAAGCCCAATACTTTAACAAAAATTTAAAAAAATCATGTCAGGACTTTTAATAGTAGCAGCATAGATTTTAAATTTTTTCTGAAAAGTATTTGCTAGAATTAAAATTCTAGGTGGAGTTTTTTTTTAACTCCTCGGCAAATTTTTTCTTTTTTTTATTCCATAAAAAAATTTTGGGGCGTAGCCAAGTGGTAAGGCTGCGGTTTTTGGTACCGCCATTCGTAGGTTCGAGTCCTTCCGCCCCAGAAAAATAATATGATGATTAAGTGTTTTTTAAAATTTGTTTTATAAAAAAATTTTAGGTTTAATTGATTTTTTATGGATTTTAGTCTTAGAATCGAAGATTATCGATTCGATTCGATTCGATTCGATTCGAAAATCAAAGATTTTCGATATCAAAGATTTTCAAATCAAATCGAAGATTCAAGTTGGTTGTAATCATAAAATATGATTACAACCAACCATTTTTACAATTTTTTTTTATTTTATTTTTTTTATATAAAAAGTTTCATTCCAATTTGAGTTTTTTTTTATTAATTTTAAAGAGTTAAGTCTTTTTTGATTCAAAAATTTTTGATTTTCTCTTTCTTCGCTTCTTTCTTCGCTTTGCGAAAAAGCAAAGAAAGAAGCGAAGAAGCGGATCAAAGATTTTCGAAAGAAAAGATAATTCAATCGAATTTTTATTTAGAACTTTAAACTAAAAAAAATATACATTTCATTAATTAATATTCTTCAATATCTTCTTGAAAAAGATCCTTTTTTCATTGTTTTTTTATGAATCTATCTTTAAATTTATTAAAAAATAAACAAAAAAAAAATTTTTTGAATCATTCATTTGATTTAAAAAAAAAACTTGAAATTCATGATTTAGCTTTTATAAAGAAAACCAATTCATTTAAATTTCTTAAAAAAAGTCATGTTACAAACAAATGGATAAGTTGGATAAATAAACTAAATTTAGAACCAACTCTTCTAAATAATCAGACATTTTATGAAAATAAAAGAAGAGAACAAAACTTAAAAAAAAATCCAATTTATAAATCAGGTTATTCTAAGATTCATGAATTAAAATTAGTTAGTATAAATATAGCTTCCCCAAATAAAATAAAAGAATGGGCTGAAAAAGTTTTACCAAATGGAAAAGTTTTTGGAGAAGTAACAAATGCAAATACTTTACATTATAAAACATTCAAACCCCACAAAGGTGGCTTATTTTGTGAACGTATTTTTGGTCCATTAAAAGATTTTGAATGTGCTTGTGGAATTCGTTCAAAACCTACTGAACTTGAATCTAAAAGAATATTAGAACATGAACAAACAATTCGTAATTTTTGTCCCAATTGCGATGTGGAATATACATGGTCTGTAATTCGACGTTACCAACTAGGTTATATTCAGTTGGTTTCTCCTGTAAGTCATATTTGGTTTTTAAAAGCAAATCCTAGTTATTTAAGTTTATTATTAGACTTAAGACGTAGTCATCTTGAATCCATCATTTATTGTACAGAATCCATTACCTTAGAACATCTTTGGAAGAGTTCTCAAAATCTTGGCATAGATACATCACCTTCGGTTTTATATTCAATTTGGCAAAAATTATTAGAAGAAGAGAAATTAATGAAAAAAAAGAAATTACATATTAAAACTCTTATTAAAAATTCAAATTTCTCTTTTTTCTTAAATCAAAAAGAAAAACAATTAAAACAACGTTTGTATTTTATATATTTATATAAAAAAGACTCTCAATATGATGAAAACTTTCCAAAATTAAATTTAGACATGTCAAAAATTTCAGCATTCAATGAAAAATTAAAAAAAAACTCAATCCAAAATTCTTTATATATATATAAGGACTTAGACTTTTTTTTAAAAAATAAAATAGGAACAAATAAACAATCAAAAAAAATTTTTAAAATTTATTCTAAAATGTTGAAATTTATTTATAAGAAATCTTTTATTCAAGCTTTATTCATAAGGAAAAAAAGTTTTTTATTTCTTTTAAGAATTGCATTTTTTAAAGATTTATTTAATACAGATTGCTCGAAGTCATCTCAAATATTTGACTTGAAAGCAACAATTTCAAACTCTCAATCAATGGCTTTTGAACAAATAATAAATGTTTATGAAAAAAAAATTTTGGATTTTAAGGAGGAATTTTTAGATTTTGCCGAATTTTTTTTACGCATTTATTTTTTTAAATTATTTTTATACAATCAAACTGATTTCGAAAAAACTTTTTTATCAGATTCAAACATTCGTACTATTGAGAATTTATATAATAAGACATATAAAAATATGCCATCAGAAAAAAATTCTTTTAAAAATATTTTATTTGAATTTTTCATTTTTTGTTTAATAAATATAAAATTAAATTTTTATAATAAAAAAAATCCGTTTAAGATTTTATCTTTGGCTTTAAAAACCAAAGATTTGAATGTTAATAAAAATCAAGTGTCTTTTGATTTAAAACCAAAAAAAGAAAGAAAAATTTTAAAGTTAAAAAAACAAAATAAAAAAAATAAAAAAATAATGGTTGTATTTTCAAAAATTAGAAAAGAAATGGGTCACCGACAAAAACTTTTTTATTATTCTGGTTTTTCAATTGAAAAAAAACTTATAAAATTAGATTCTTTTTTTGAAAAAACGAAAAAAGAAAAATTTTTAAAATCTTTGTTTCAAAAATTAAATAAACATGAAACAAAAGAAAATTATGATTCAAACTCTTATAAAAACGTTGAATTTATTCGTCAAATAAAATCTAAAATTGATTTATTAGTCCTTAGAATTGAAAATTCAAGGCCAAATCATAGATTTGGCCCAAACAAAAATAAAAAATATTTAAATAAATTTTTATATTTTATTTATGATTGTTTTGTACAAAATAATGATTTATTTTTATTGGATAATATTGATTATAAAGAAAAATGGCCAATTTTAGATTTAAAATCTCTAATTTTAAAATCAAAAAAAAATGATATTTATTCTTTAAAAGTTTTTTACTTTCTAGAATTTTATATGGAAAACCATAAAACTAAATTTTCAGAAATGCTTGATTTTATAAATTTTATTTATTATTTAAAATTACCATTTTTTAGAATCGAAGATTCAAGGCCAAATCAAATATTCTTAGAATCGAAGATTATCGAAAATCAAGATTTTCGAATAGAACCGAAGATTCAAGTTGGTATCGTTGATACGGCCCAACCAAGTAAACATAATTTAAATAAAAATAAAATAAATCGATTCGATTTATCAAATTTTAAGCATCAAAGTTTTATACAAGAGAATTCAATTCTTTTTAAAACAGATTTTCAAAATTTAAGTTTAAAAAAAAATAACCCCCTTCCTCGAAAAAAAAGTTTTTTCAATGAAATAAATTCTTTAAATAAAAGAAAAAAAGCATTATTTTTACAAAAACAAAAAGCTTTAACTTTTAGAAAACCTTTGTTTTCTAAAAAACAAGAAGGATTTGAATCTTTTTCTCTTTTTAAACAATCAAATTTTTTCGATTCGAGTCGAAAATCGAAGATTTTCGATATTGAAGATTTTCGATATCAAAAATTTTCGAATAAAAAGAAAAAAAATATATATCTTAAAAATGATTTATATACAATTTCTTATAGTCATTTATGGTCTTTTATGGCAAACTGGAAATCCTTTTTTTATTATAATTCAGCACCAAAAGACTTTGAAGATGTTCATATTTACTCATTTTCTAATGGAAATGTTTCAAATCAAGAATATTCAACCGAATTTGTTTTAAAATTGGAAAATCCTCTTGCAGGGGCTGCCATCGTTAAAAAACTATTGTCAGAATATAATACATTTGAATTAAAAAAAATGGTTAAACAACATCAAGTTTTACTGCCAAAATTAAATTCTTATATAAGACAACTTAAAGAAAAAGCAATAAAAAAATTAGATTTTGTTAAAATTCAAAAATTGTTAAATAAGAGAGATCATATTATACGACGTTTAAAATTAATTCGTAAATTTTCACGTAAAGATGTTGATCCAATCTCAATGATTTTATCTGTACTTCCAGTTTTACCTCCAGATTTAAGACCTATTTTAAAACTTGAAAATCAAATTGCTGCTTCTGATCTTAATCGACTTTATCAACGTATTATTTTTCGAAATGAACGTTTAAAAAAATTTTTAAAAGATCCTTCAACAAGTCAATCATTTGAAATGAAGTATGCTCAACGTCTACTTCAAGAATCCGTTGATAATTTAATCCAAAATGGGAAAGGAAATGTCAAACCTGAAACGAATTCTCGTGGTCAAGCTCTTAAATCTCTTTCAGAAATATTAAAAGGAAAACAAGGGCGATTTCGACAATATTTATTAGGAAAACGAGTTGATTATTCAGGACGTTCAGTTATTGTTGTTGGACCTAAATTAAAATTATATGAATGCGGATTACCAAAAGAAATGGCAATTGAACTGTTTTTACCTTTTTTAATTAAAAAAATTTTGCATTATAAAATTGCAAGAACTGTGATTGGAGCAAAAAATTTTCTTTATTCCAATAAAACTTATTGCATAAATTTACTTTATGAAATCATGAAAAACCATCCAGTTTTACTTAATCGTGCGCCAACTTTACATAGGCTTGGAATTCAAGCTTTTCGACCTAAACTTGTAGAAGGACGTGCTATTTTATTGCATCCTTTAGTGTGCCCTGCATTTAATGCCGATTTTGATGGAGATCAAATGGCAGTTCATGTTCCTATTACAGTTGAAGCAAGAGCCGAAGCTTGGACTCTCCTTTTTTCTCGAAATCATTTAATTTCTCCAGCTACTGGAGATCCTATTATTTTACCAAGTCAAGATATGGTTTTAGGATGTTATTATTTAACAAGTGAAAAAAATTTATTGAATCAGAAAAAGAAATTGTTAAATTCTAAAATGAAAGAAATAAAGCTTAATTTTATAGAAACTCCTATTCGTACTTTACAAAACTTTAGTCTTTGTTTTACAAACTTTGAAAAAATTTTAAATGCTTATCAACTTGGAAACATTTCATTACAATCAATTGTCTGGTTTAAATGGAATGGGAGAACCCAATTTATGAATGAACCTATATCTCTGATGGAAATGCGTTTAATTAATAATGGAAATCGAGATAAAATTCAATCAAAATCTTATAAAAGTCTTGATAAAAAAGGAAGAATTCAAAATCAATATATTCGAACAACTCCTGGTCGTATTTTAATGAATTCTATGGCTCAAAAATGTATTAATTTATAAAAAAAAATTTTATTATGTTGAATCTATGATTATTGATTCGATTTGAAAATCTTTGATACCGCTTCTTCGCTTTGCGAAAGAGAAAATCGTTGATTATTGAAAATCTTCGATTTTCAAATCAAATCGATATCAAAGATTTTTGAATTGAATCATAAAATATGAAAAGAGTTAATTGTAATCTATGACTCCAACTCTTTTCATATTTTATGATTCAAGTAGGGCCTAATCTATGATTACAACCGAATGTTCTTTCTTTAAAAAAATTTTCTGTTTTAACCTTTTACTTTATAATAAGGGGTTATTATTGAAAATCTTTGATATCGATAATATATATATATTTTATCAAAGATTATCGAATCGAAAGGAAAGAACATTCCATAAAATATAAATATAACTTAAAATTAAAAAATGCACCGTATAGGAATTGAACCTATCTTAAATCGATTATGAGTCGATTGCCTCTTCCGCTCAGCCAACGGTGCAGTTATTTTTTATTAAATTTTAAAACTTTTAATAAAAAATAAAAAAGGTTTGTTGTAATCTTTGATTACAACCAACTTGAATCCAAGATTCAAGGGAAAATAATCAAAATAAATATAAAAAAAAATAGAATATTCTATTTTTTTTATTTATATCAAAAATAATGAAATTTTATAAAAAAGAAATTCATAGTCTAAATAAAAATTTTGAAATTTATAAAAAAATTTTAATTTCAAAAAATTAAGACTATGACTTTCTTTTTTATAAAATAAAAAATTTCATTTATTTTTTATTTATAGAGGTCCAGAAATTCCTTGTTTACGAATCATTAAGAAGTGAGCTAACATAAATACTGCTGTAATTAATGGTAATAAGAATGTATGTAAACTATAAAAACGTGTTAGTGTAGCTTGTCCAACTCCAACTCCACCTCTTAATAGTTCTACTAAAGGCCCTCCTACATATGGGATTGCTTCTGGAACTCCTGTTACAATTTTAACAGCCCAATAAGCAACTTGGTCCCAAGGAAGTGAATAACCTGTTACCCCAAATGAAACTGTACATACAGCCATAATAACTCCACTTACCCAAGTAGATTCTCTTGGTTTTTTAAATCCTCCTGTTAAATAAACACGACAAACGTGTAGAATCATCATTAATACCATCATACTAGCTGACCAACGGTGAATTGAACGAATTAACCATCCAAAATTTACTTCTGTCATTAGATATTGAACCGAAGCAAATGCTTCAGCTACTGTAGGACGATAATAAAAAGTCATCGCAAATCCTGTTGCTACTTGTACAAGGAAACAAGTAAAAGTGATTCCACCAAGACAATAAAAAATATTAACATGTGGTGGTACATATTTACTAGTAATATCATCCGCAATTGATTGAATTTCTAATCGTTCTTCAAACCAGTCATAAACTTTACTCATAAAAAAAAAAAGTTGTATTTCCATTAAACTTAAAATTTAAATCGGTTCATTTGGTATTATTGTTTTACTATTCTTTATAACAAATAAATTAAATTGGTTTTTAAATTTTTATAAATCGAACTTGAATCTTTGATATCAAAAATCAAAGATTATCAAAAATCAAAGATTTTCTCTTTGCTTTTTTCTTCGCTTCTTATCGCTTTGCGAAGCGAAGCGAATCAAAGCGATAAGAAGCGAAGCAAAGAAGCGAAGAAGCAAAGCGAAGAAAGAAGCGGTCGAATCGAAGTTGTAATCTTTGATTACAACCAAGAATGAATTTTTTATCTAAAAAACCCTTTTTCTTTTGTTACAAATGGTAATAAGCCCATAATTCGAGCGGTTTTAATTGTTTTTGCAATATAACGTTGTTGTTTTGCTGTTAATTTGGTTTGACGACGAGGAAGAATTTTTCCTCCTAATCCAATATATCGTTGCAATAAACCACAATGTTTATAGTCAATAATTCTTGAATTATAAATTGCTTTTTCTGGTTTTTCTTTTAACAAAATTAAAAATGATTTTGGACAAATAATAGGTTTCATAGGTTTTTTAGATTTGCGACCTTCTAACATTTTTTGTTTTTGTTTTGTGGCGCGAGCTAAAATTTGAGAAACCGATAATACTTTACGTCTTGATAAACCACGATTTTTTGCAAATTCCATTTGTTTTTTTACAGCATTTGTTTTACTAAAATTTTTAGCAATCATATTTTTTTTAATTATTATTTTTTTTGAAACATTACTATATTAATTTAAAAAAATAATTCATAAAAATCTTTTTTATTTTTTTAATGAATATTTTTTTAAAAAATAAATCTTATTTTAAGACAATTTTTATTGTTATTTGTTTCTTTTTTAACAGCATTTTTTCTTTATTAAATAAATATCTATAAATCGACAAATTTCATCTCCATTTGTTAGAATCTTCGATTCTATTCGATTCAATTCGATTTGATTCGAAAATCTTTGATTTTCTCTTCGCTTCGCGAAAGAAGCGGTATCTTTGATTCTAAAAAGATAAAATCTTTTATATTTTAATTTATCAAAGGATTATAGAATAAAAAATAAACGAAAACCATACACTTTTTATTTAAAATAAAAAGTGTTTATATTTGAGTTTTTTATTTTCAAATTTAAATTTATACAAAGATTTTGATTCGTTATTAAGAATTCCTAAATAAAAAGAATCAAAATAACTAAAAATAAAAGGTTTTTTTAACCAAAGGTTGTCGATTCGAAAATCTTTTATTTCAACCCTTGGTTAAAAAAAATAAAGACATAAAATTATTAAAATTATTTATGTCTTTAATAATGGATTATTTCATTGAAGCAGCTTTTGCTAATACTTCATTAATATTTCCTACTAAATAGAAAGCTTGTTCTGGTAAATCATCAAGTTCACCTGATAAAATTTTGTTGAACGCTTCAATTGTTTCTGCTAATGAAACATATTTACCTGGACTACCTGTAAAAACTTCAGCAACGAAGAATGGTTGAGAAAGTAAACGTTCTACTTTACGAGCACGAGCAACAATTAATCGGTCTTCTTCAGATAATTCATCTAAACCTAAAATTGCAATAATGTCTTGTAACTCTTTGTAACGTTGTAACGTTCTTTTAACACTTTGAGCACAGTCATAATGTTTTTCTCCTAAAATCCAAGGTTGTAACATTGTTGATGTTGAATCTAGAGGGTCTACAGCTGGATAAATTCCTTTTGAAGCTAACCCACGTGATAATACTGTTGTTGCATCTAAGTGAGCAAATGTTGTTGCAGGAGCTGGGTCAGTTAAGTCATCCGCTGGTACATAAACCGCTTGGATTGAAGTAATTGATCCATCTTTTGTTGATGTAATACGTTCTTGTAAAGTACCCATTTCAGTTGCTAAAGTTGGCTGATAACCTACAGCTGATGGCATACGTCCTAATAAAGCAGAAACTTCGGCTCCAGCTTGAACAAAACGGAAAATATTATCAATAAAGAATAATACGTCTTGTTTGTTAATATCACGGAAATATTCAGCCATTGTTAAAGCTGTTAAAGCAACACGCATACGTGCTCCAGGTGGTTCATTCATTTGTCCATAAACTAAAGCTACTTTTGAATCCGCTAAATTTTTTTCAACAATTACTCCCGATTCTTTCATTTCAGTGTATAAATCGTTTCCTTCACGAGTACGTTCTCCTACACCTGCAAAAACAGAAACTCCACCGTGAGCTTTTGCAATATTATTGATTAATTCCATAATTAAAACCGTTTTTCCTACTCCAGCCCCACCAAATAGACCAATTTTTCCACCACGACGGTAAGGGGCTAATAAATCTACAACTTTAATTCCTGTTTCAAAAATTGATAAGCGAGTATCTAAATCAACAAAGGCAGGAGCTGTTCTGTGAATTGGAAGAGTTTCTTCGTTTTTAACTGGACCCATATTATCTACAGGTTCTCCTAAAACGTTGAAAATACGCCCTAATGTTGCTTTTCCTACTGGAACACTTAATGGTTTCCCTGTATCTAAAACTTCCATTCCACGCATTAAACCATCTGTTGGGTTCATTGCAACCGCACGAACACAACTATCTCCTAAAAGTTGTTGTACTTCACAAGTTACACTCATTTCCTGTCCAGCAGCATTTTTAGATGTAATTGTTAATGCATTGTAAATATTTGGAACGTTACCTTGACCAAATGCAATATCTAATACTGGACCAATAATTTGAACAATACGCCCAACATTTTTTGTGTTTACAGAATCGCTCATAAAAAGAACTTATCTTAATTTAAGAAAATTATAATTTTTAACTTATTTTAAAAAGATTTCTTTATTCATTATTGGTTGTAATCGTTGATTATCGAAAATCAAAGATTCCGCTTCTTCGTTTCTTTCTTTGCTTTTTTCTTCCCTTTGCGAAAGAAGCGAAGAAAAAAGCAAAGAAGCAAAGAAAGAGAAAACCAACTTGAAAAAATAGATTATTTTTCGAATTATATTTTATAACATATCATACATATACATATAAAATTAAATTTATATTTTTCCTTATTTGAAATTTTAAATAAGGAAAAACATTTAAAATCTAAAGAAATAAATAATTCTTGAAATCAAATAAAAACATAAATAATTTTGGATTATTATTATTATTAAACAATAAATTAAAATTATTTGTTTTAAACATTAAATGAAATTTGCCATTGACAAATTTCTCTTTTATTTTTAAATCTAACACTTATTTTAGTTATAAATTTTATTTATAAAATATGAATTTCTAAAGTTGAATAAGAATTCAAGTCGGGATGACAGGATTCGAACCTGCGACACCATGCTCCCAAAGCATATGCGCTACCAAGCTGCGCTACATCCCGTTTTCATTTTTGTAAAAGAATCATAACTTTTTTTTATAAAAATATCAATATTGAAATTTTTTTGAGCTTGGAGGGATTTGAACCCCCGGCCCTGTGGTTCGTAGCCACATGCTCTAGTCCACTGAGCTACAAGCCCTTTTTAATTTAAAAGTTTAAACAAACATATAAATATTTTATCTAAATTTAAGAATAAAATCAAGTTTTTTATAAAAAACTTGATTTGTAAAGACATAATGAATTGATTCTTAATTTATTCTTTAAGAAACAAATGATTTGATAAATAAAATAAACTTAGAAAGAAAAAGAAGTTTTTTTTCTAAGTTTATTTTATTTATATTTTAAGCTGATTCATTCGCTGCTGTTTTTACGTATAAAATAAGAAGGAATGAAGTAGGGATGATGATGAAAAGAGCTGTAGCTGTTAATCCAAAAATGTTTACTTCCATGATGTTAGAATTAAATTTTAGTAAAAATTTATAATATTTTTAAATGGAAATTTTTCTTTTTTCATAAATCGTGAAATTCAATTAACTTATTAAAAAAAGAATTTTTTTTGATATGAATCCATAATTTTGAACTTAATATATTTCGATTAAATTAAAAATGAATAAATTAAAAATGAAAAAAGAAACATCATTTAAAAGCTTCATTCAATATTTTATATTATGAAGCTTCTATTCTAATTTCAAATATTTTTCAAATTATTTTTATGCTTTTATTAAATTAAAGTATAAAATCAAATATAATTTAAAAAAAAATGGAAACTTGAATAGAAATGTAAGAATTTAAAATAAAGATTTTTTATTTTAAAAATTTTATTTATAAAAAATTATTTTCAGTTAAAACTGAACCTTTAAAGGGGATTTTTTATTAAAAAGAAAAGAAAAAACATATATAGTATAAAAATAAAGACTTTTTTATTTTTTAAACTTTAATAATGTTTTATATATAAAACATTATTAAAGTTTAAAAAATAAAAAAGTCTTTATTTCTTATTTTTTAAATTAAATAACAAATGAGTTGAATACACCTACAGCGAAAACTAAAAGAAACCAAAGGCTTAAACCAGAGAAAACAATTCCTTTATTTTCAGACCAACCATTTGGTGTTGCAAAAACAACAGGCACTCCAACAACTAGTGCAAATGAAACAGCAATTAGGGCTAATAATGCAATTTGAAGAATTGATGTCATATGAATTTTTTCTCTTGTAAATTTTGTTAGAGGCATAAGATATTTTATCTTTTTATATGATTTAGTCATATTCGAAAATCTTTGATTTTCGATAAGAAACAAATTATATTAAATAAGTTTAGTATTAGATAAAGCAAACTAATAAAAATTAATTATAAATTTTTTATAAAATTTATAATTTTAACCAAAAAATTTTTTTTGATTAAATTTAAAACCTCTATTGTTTTTTGTTTATAAAAATATTTCTTTTTTTTTAATATCTAAAAAAATAAAAATGGTATTTTTAGTTAAATTTTTATTTTTTTTTAATATTAAAATTTTAAAATGTATATTTTTTAAACTTTCCATAAAAATGGAACCAAATTGGCAAACAAAATAAAAAATTCTGTTAAATATATTTAAAAAAATTTAAATATAAAAAAGTTTCTTCGATTCGATTTGATTTGAAAATCTTTGATTTTCTCTTTCTTTCTTCGCTTCTTCTCGCTTCTTTGCTTCGCAAAAGAAAGAAGCGAGAAGAAGCGAAGAAGCAAAGAAGCAGTATCAAAGATTTTCGATATCAAAGATTTTCGATATCAAAGATTTTCGATAAAAAATTAAAAAATATAAATAAAAAAAGAAAATTTATAAAAAACTTAAAAATTTTATACAAGACATTTTTTTTTAATTAAACTTTTTGATTCATTATTTTAATTTATCTACGAAATAAAAAATTATTTAAAATCTTAAAATAAAATTTTTTATCTTTTTAAGATTTTAAATAATTTTTTACATTTAAAGTTTTATCTAAAACAGTTTTTTATGGATTTATTTTTGAATCATAAATCCATAACTATGTAATCCTTCTCCTAACAAATTTACTCCTAAAAAACAAATCCAAACAATAAAAAAACCTAAAGAAGCAATGATTGCTGGTTTTTTACCTTGCCATCCTTTAATAATTCGAGTATGCAAATAAATAGCAAAAACTAACCAAGTTAATAATGCCCATGTTTCTTTTGGGTCCCAACTCCAATAGGATCCCCAAGCTTCATTTGCCCATACCGCTCCGGATAAAATCCCAATTGTTAGTAAAGGAAATCCAACTCCTAAAATACGATAACTTAAATTATCTAAATCATCAGCTAATTTTGCTTTTTTTGTCAAACCAAAATCCATATTCTCTAAAGATGGATTTTTTTCTAAACTTGAATTATATAAAGAATTTGAAAAGCTTAATGCATAAAGTTCCGTGTCTGTAGATAGAGATGGATTTGTTGATTTTTCATTTGTATTTGTTTTCGAAAATCTTTGATTTTCGAGTTGGGACGAATCTATGATTTGGCCTTTCGAAAATCTTTGATTTTCGATAATCTTCGATTCTAAGATATTTTCAGAGAAAACTGGGGCATTTTTTTGTGTTTGATTTTCTTTTTTTTGATATGTCAAGATTAAAAATGCAATTGATAACAAAGAACCACAAATTAATGCGGAATAGCTTAAAATCATTACAGTTACATGCATCATTAACCAGTTTGATTGCAAAGCTGGAACAAGAGGCGCTGAAGCCTTCATATCTTCTGGTAAACTAAATGTAGCAAAAGCATTTGTAAATAAAGCAGTTGGAGATGTTAAAGCGCCAATAAATTTTTCAGATCCTTTGGATAAGAGAGAAGGAAAAGGACTCATTTTTTCTAAAATTAAATGTATTAAAGTTAAATTCCAAGATAAAAAAAGAAAAGATTCATATAAATTACTTAATGGAAAATGACCTGATTCTTTCCAACGCAATCCTAAAAAAAGAAAAATTGACAAATTAGCAAACCCCATTCCAAAGGTTCCTACATTTTTATTTTTAAAATTAAAAGATAAATTTATCCAATAATAAATCATTGTAACAAACAAGATTAAAAAGGAAAAATTTGACAAAAAATTTTCAAATTGAGAGTAAAACATTTTTTTGTATAATTTTTATTTAAGTTTTTATTTTTGAAGTAATAAACCCTTTTTATCAATTTAAGTTAAGAAAAATCTTAACTTTTAAAAAAATTTAATTATTTGTGTTTCTCTTAAAATATCTTCGATTCGATTCGATTTGATTGGATAATCTTTGATCCGCTTCTTCGCTTTGCGAAAGAGAAAATCGTTGATTATTGAAAATCTTCGATTTTCAAATCAAATCGATAAATAAGATTTTATTTAAAATAATCATTATTTTATTTGATTTTTATTTAAAAAAATATGGTTATTTAAAATAAAAATATGGCAATTTTAAAAAGAAAAATTAAAAGATTTTATAAATAATATTAAATAAATAATTAAAAAAGTTTTATTTTCAATTTTAAACGATAAATATTGTTAATAGAAACAAGAATAGATCAAAAAATTGAACACTAAAATTTTATTTAATTATTTTTCTAAAATTTCTAATAAAGAAAATTATATTTCCACAACTTTTTTGTATAAAAAAATGAAAAATTTTTATTTGTATATATAAAGTTTTATTTAAAAAAAGGAATAAAATTTTATATATATATATGAAAAAAATTCTTAAAAAAACTTTATAATATTTATAGTTTTTTTAAATAAAAGTTAAAGAACTTTAATTAAAAATCATTAAAGTTCTTTAACTTTTATTTAAAAAATATGGATTTTATTTATTATACAAACTTACCTGATGTAGAAGCTAATAAGAATGCTG